>Ga0208904_1000581_pt1 | contig 29128 bp, 24 predicted proteins | sample AntAceMetag02UKB_FD_184774 | JGI IMG/M metagenome (GOLD analysis project Ga0208904, IMG submission 184774) | Saline lake microbial communities from Ace Lake, Antarctica - Antarctic Ace Lake Metagenome 02UKB (SPAdes) (version 2) | ecosystem: Environmental > Aquatic > Non-marine Saline and...
CCCATACCCCATACCCCATACCCCATACCCTAACCCCTTTTTTATTATAAAAATATCGCATTGAATTTTCTCTTTGCATCCGTAAATTATCGTGTAGAAAATTGTTCATACAAGGAGAACTCATGAACGTTGTTACGCGTTTTGCACCCAGTCCTACTGGGTATGTCCATGTTGGCAGTCAACGGACCGCCTTATATAACTATATTTTTGCCCGTCAGCAAAAAGGCAAATTCATTCTGCGAGTTGAAGATACGGATCAAAACCGTTATGTTGAAGGTGCTGTAAAGAACTTGCTATTTTCACTAGAGCAACTTGGAATTGAATTTGATGCCGGTCCGGGAAAAGAGGATGATAAAGGTCCGTATTTTCAAAGTGAACGTAATGATATTTATAGCCGGGAAGTCCAAAAGTTGATGGACCAAGGTCATGCTTACCGTTGTTTTTGTACCAGCGAACGGCTTGATGCACTTCGTAAGGAACAAATGGAAAAACAAACCCCGACGGGTTATGATGGCAAATGCCGAAATATTTCTCGTGAAGAATCCGAAGAACGTGCAAAAACAGAGAAATTTGTTATTCGTCTGAAGATACCTAAAGAAGGTCTATGCGAATTCAAGGATATCGTTCGTCGTGACGTCAAGATCGCTTGGTCTCAGGTTGATGATCAGGTCCTGATAAAATCGGATGGATTTCCGACTTACCACCTTGCGAATGTAATTGATGATCATTATATGGATGTAACTCATGTTATCAGAGGAGAAGAATGGCTTCCCTCAGTCCCTAAACACCTTTTCCTATATCAATGTTTTGGTTGGCAAGCGCCTCAAATGGCTCATTTGCCTTTGCTTTTGAATGCAGATCGTTCAAAACTATCTAAACGCCAGGGCGATGTGGCTGTTGAAGACTATCTTAAAAAAGGGTATACACCCGAAGCTTTAAATAACTTTCTTGCATTATTGGGTTGGAATCCCGGTGGCAAGAATGAGATCTATACCATGGATGAACTGATCGAAGCTTTCGATATTAATAAGATCACTAGAGCCGGTGCGGTTTTTGATGTTCAAAAGTTGAACTGGATGAACGGTCAGTACATCAAGAATATGGATGCCGAAAAATATCTTAAAGAAGCCAGGAAATGGTTGGGAGATGTAAAGGTCAATAAGGATAAATTGGATACTGCTTTGATGGCAGTGAAAACCTCACTATCAACTTTTCGGGATATTCCTGAAAAATTAGCCGTGTTTACCGGTGATCCTTTAGAACCTGACACTGAAGCAAAAGAAATGCTTGAACTGGAATCCACAAAATTGGTATTTGAAGCTTATGTAGAAAAAGTAGCTCTATTATCGAACTTAAAAGTCGATGATTTCAAAGCTGTCATGAAAGAAATCCAAACGGAAACCGGTGTAAAAGGCAAGAACCTTTGGATGCCGGTGCGCATTGGCCTGACCGGTAAAATGCATGGTCCGGAGCTTGGATATATCGTTGAATACTTAGGGAAAGATGAGAATATATCGCGTATTGAAAGATGGGTTTAATAAACCGATAATTTCGGTGGTGTAAAGACGCAAGATTTTGCGTCTCTACACTATCAATATATAATACCCAAATCAGTTAATGAAACGATCAACATTTTACACATTACATTCTGAACAGCAGGAATCAACGATCCAAAACATCGTACTCAAGTCACACGCAAAATTAAACATAGGTCTTCGCATTTTAGGCCGTCGTCCGGAGGATGGCTATCATTTGCTTGAAACCATTTTTCAGGAAATAGATTTGGCTGATGAAATTCAAATCGAAGAATTGAAGCAACGGGGCTTATTTCATGAACGGTTTACACTTACATGTGATGATCCGAATATTCCAACTGATGACAGCAATTTGATTATGAAGGCCATTTGGGCAATGATCCCATATTTGCCGACAGATTTGGGTGCCAAAATTCATCTGGCAAAACGCATACCGGCAGGAGCAGGGCTTGGAGGTGGATCTTCCAATGCGGCCACTATCTTGAGATGGTTGAATAATTGGGCTAGATTGGACGAAAAAGTATTGGCTGACTTTGCAGTAAAACTTGGTGCAGATGTGCCGTTTTTCTTGAAAGGCGGAACACAATACGCAACCGGAATCGGGGATAAATTAAGTCCGATCATAATTCCAAAAGACTGGTGTGCTGTCCTGGTTTTCCCCGGTCAGCATATATCTACGTCTTGGGCCTATGAACAATTAAAAATATCCTTGACTGCGAAGCCAAAAAAAGCTATAATACCCAGCCAATTGGAAAAAGAATTTAATTGGCAGATTTTTGAAAATGATTTTGATTTAGCAATCATACCATCATATCCGAAAATCGGTGAGATAAAAGAGCATCTTCATAAAGAAGGTGCTGTCTATACCGGTTTGTCGGGCTCTGGCTCGACTGTGTTTGGGATTTGCGAATCGTGCAAAATTGCGGAACGGATGGTTTCGGTGTTTGATAACGCTGAAATAATTTATCCGATCTGAACCTTCGGGGGTCGTTCAATGGCAGGACAGTTGGTTTTGGTCCAACCGATCGGGGTTCGAATCCCTGCCCTCGAGCACGTGAACAAAAAGCCTGAGCATCTATATTCAGGCTTTTTTTTATAAGGTGAAAAAAATGGGAGTTGCAATGAAAGATAATGAATTGAAAGTATTTTCAGGGTCGTCCAACCCGGAACTTGCAAAGAAGATTTGCAAGGCTATGGATATTGAATTGGGCGCATTGACAACAAAGAAATTCTCTGATGGTGAGATTTGGGTGCGTTTTGATGAGAATATCCGCGGGCAGGATGTCTTTATTATTCAGTCCACAGGTCAACCCGCCGATAACATTATCGAACTGCTCATCATTATTGATGCGGCAAAACGATCATCCGCGGGACGGATCACTGTCGTACTGCCATATTATGGTTATGCAAGGCAGGACAGAAAGGATCAGCCACGTGTTCCCATTTCAGCACGACTTTTCATGGATATGATCGTGAAAGCAGGTGCGAACAGGATCATTGCAATGGACTTGCATTCAATGCAGATCCAGGGATATGTGGATATACCTTTTGATCACTTGTTCTCACGTCCGGCACTCATGAAGTACTTCCGGGAACATGGCATCTTCGATGATCCGAATTTGATGGTTGTTTCACCTGACATGGGTTCGGTTGCCCGTTCACGTTCACTGGCCATGTACATGCAAAAGGGACTGGCTATTATTGACAAGCGCCGTACGGCACACAATCAAGCCGAAGCAATGAATATTATTGGTGATGTGAAAGGTAAGCGTTGTCTGATCTTTGATGATATGGCTGATACGGCCGGTACGCTGGTTGCGGCTGCAAAACATTTGAAAGAGGAAGGTGCATCGGAAGTGATCTGCGCTTTTACTCATGCTGTGCTTTCAGGTCCGGCAATTGAGCGTTTGAAAAATTCGGATATTTCCAAGATCTATACGACGGATACTATTGCACTTCCAGAAGAAAAGATCTTGCCAAATATGGTGATCGTGAGTGTAGCCAATATCCTGGCAGCATCCATTCAACGTTCGCACGTGAATGAATCGATCTCAGATTTATTTTATGAATTCAATGTCGAAAGTTAGAATATAAAAGGAGTTATATACAATGACAGAACTCGTATTGAAAACAGAAGTCCGCGAAGGACTTGGAAAAGGAGCTAATAAAAAGCTTCGCAGATTGGGAATTGTCCCCGCAGTGTACTACCATAAGAACAAAGCACAAGCCTTACAGGTAAATGAATTGGAATTCATTCGCGTTATTAAGGTAGGTAAGCAGCTGATCGAGCTGAAAATTGATGGGAAGAAACAAAAAGTCCTTATTAAAGACATTCAATTTCATCCCGTAACCGAGAAAGTCGTTCATATTGATTTTCAAGGTGTCAGCATGAGTGAAATTGTTCAGGTTGCGGTCCAATTGAACTTTGTCGGTACAGCCGAGGGTGTCCTCGAAGGTGGATTGTTCGAAGTTCATATGCATGATATTGAAGTTAAATGTAAAGCTTCAGATATTCCTCATCAGCTGGACTTCAATATCGAAAAACTGGTAATTGGTGATACTATCCATATCAGTGATCTTGATTTTGGTGATCTTGAGATCGTATCTAATCCTGAAATGATCGTTGCCGCTGTTGTCGTACCTAAGGTATACAAAGATGCCGACGTCGAAGAAGTCGAAGGCGAAGGTGAAGGCGAAGAAGGCGAAGAAGGTGAAGAAGGTACTGAAGGTACTGAAGAAAAATCAGCAACAAAGGAATAAAACATTGAAAGCTGTCGTAGGTTTAGGAAACCCCGGTGCTCGCTATCGCAGAACACGCCACAATGTGGGCTTCATGCTCGTTGATGAGCTGTCATCCCGCTATGGTGTGAAATTCAAAGGCGGTAAAGGCGAATACATGATCGGAATTTCCGAAAAACTCGATACAGCTTTTGTTAAACCACTTACTTTCATGAATAACAGTGGAAGCGCTGTTAAAGATATCGTAAAGCGTTATGACGTAAAAATGGAAGACCTACTCGTCGTTTATGATGATTTGGATCTTATCCTGGGCCGGTTTAAAATTAAAAAAGACGGTTCAGGCGGGACACATAATGGAATGAAGTCCATTATTGATCATCTCTACAATGATGGTTTTCCACGATTGAAAATAGGTATTGATGTTGCCGGTCGCAGAGAGAATGGATCTTCTGTGGACTATGTCCTTAATAATTTTTCACGTGCTGAAAAATTGCAGATTCTGGAGATACTGCCAGAGGCAACAGATGCAGTGGAATGTTTTATTACACAGGGCCTCGAAAAGGCTATGAATACCTACAACCAACGTCAGTAATCTTACAAAAAGGAGACTACATTGAGATATTACGAAATGCTTTTTATTGTTCATCCTAACTATGAACAAGATCGCTTGGATGCTGTCATCAGCTCAGTCCATAAAGAAATAACCGCTAAAAGCGGAACAATCTTAAAAACAGATAATTGGGGAAAACGCAAGTTGGCTTACCTGATTAACAAACAACGTTACGGATCATATGTTTTGTTGTATTTTGAAACAGATCCTGCGATGGTTCAGGGTTTGCAGGAATGGATGGAAATCCAAGCCAAAGTATTACACCAAATGATTATTCGCCTCGAAGAAAAACCGGAATTGTCAGATGTAAGCGAAAATCCTGATTCTCAATCTTCAGCGCCCTATAAAAGAGCTGATCATAGAGATGAAAGAAACGTAAAAGCACCGGTTAAAGAAGTTAAAGCAGCCGTTGTTAAAGAAGCAGTTGTTGTTGAAGAAGCAGTTGTTGAAGAGGCAGTTGTTGAAGAGGCAGTTGTTGAAGAGGCAGTTGTTGAAGAAGCAGTTGCTGAAGAAGACGTCGCCGTCGTTGCTGAAGAAGACGTTGCTGTTGAAGAAACAACAGAAGAAAAAGGAGAATAACCATGGCTTTTACATCCAGAAAAAAGATCTGCAAATACTGTGAAAACAAAAAGAACACGATAGATTATAAAGATTATAAAAATCTTAAAAGAGCGATCAGTGAACAAGGTAAAATCATCCCTCGTCGTGTTACCGGAACTTGTGCAAAACATCAGCGTGAATTGGTCCAAGCGATCAAGCGCGCACGTAACGTTGCTTTACTGCCTTACTCATACGATGTAAAGAATAGCTAAGAGGAGATACAACATGAAGATCATAATGAAAAAAGACGTTGAAAATCTCGGTAAAACCGGTGATGTTGTATCCGTGAAAGACGGCTATGCGCGTAATTACCTGATCCCGAAATCTCTTGCTATCAAAGCAACCCGCTCAAACATGAAAATTGTTGACGAATTGCAAGCCAATGTAGCAAGAAAAGCCAATAAAGCTGAAACAACGGCACAGAACATTGCAAAAAAATTGCAGGATATTTCTGTTACAGCTACAGTTAAAGTTGGTGAAGACGATAAACTTTTTGGTGCCGTAACAGCTCAAATTATTGCTGAACTGGTTGCCGAAAAAGGTATCGAACTTGACAAGCACAATATTATGCTTGACGAACCGATCAAAGAACTTGGTGTTTTTGATGTAGCCGTTAAAGTCGGTGCCGGTATCAAAGCCGAAGTTAAAGTTTGGGTTGTTAAAGAATAACTCGTAAAACCTGAACCGTAAGACGTGAGACGTCGTGAGACGTTATTTCGTGAACGGTGAAATGATAGATGTAGGGGCTGGATATATCCAGCCCTTTTCTTATTTGCATTGATTATTCTAGAAAGAAAAGAGAAAGTGACGTGATGCCTGTCCTGCATAGCCTCGAATTTTCGGTGAGAAGAAGGAAATTACAATAACGAAAGATTATACTGAGATGAAATGCATTCCCTTTGAGACGCGATAAATCGCGTCTTTACATATCGTATTTCCAATTTTTGGGATTATTATGAATGTAATTTCGTTTTATGTTTAGTTCGTTGGTTTCAATGCGGAGGATTCGATCATGGAAGCGGGAGTGCCAATTGAAAGGTAATTTCCGTTTTGTCGTTTCATATTTTACACGTCCTTTATACCATCGGATCACACGCGAAAGATTATCGTATAACATTGGATTGTTACATCCCGTAACACCGCCCACATTGGGATTTGCACATTTATTGGACGTAGATATAGAGACGCGATTTATCGCGTCTCCTGTTTTGTGGATATCATGGTCAATATGAAGGATACCATGGATATGATTCGGCATAATTATTATCGCATCCAATTCAACAAAGGGAAATTGTTGGGCAATTTTATACCATATATTTTGTGCGATCGATCCAGTTGGTGCCAATATCATTTCATAATTATTAATCTCCCCAAAATAATGCACACCATTTTGCGTGTTAATCGTTACATAATAAAATCCGTTACCGCCATAATCCCGATTGGATAAACGAAATGATTCAACACGGTATTTTTGTCTGTATTGAGTGATCGGCCTCCTCCATTATTATCATGATAGAGGAAATAAAAGATTATCACAATGTGAATCTTCCGGGTGTGATAGAAGTCACAGTTATGGAGGTGCGATGTCTGTCGGGACGACGGACGGGATGTCACTCTTTCACCAAAGCTTCCATCTTCGCCATTGCTACGATGGACAGGTCGAATAGCAGGCATCATTCATCATCCATCATCCCCTCCTACGTCAAGACTTCGGAGGGCAGGCATCCATCGTTCATCGTTCTTGGGCACTCATCACTCATAATTTATCATCAATATTATTTTGATGTATGGGAGGCTCTTGAGCCTCCCTATTTGTTATCGGGCGACTCCAGAGTCGCCCCTACATCTCAGGAATAATAATGGCGACATTTCACGGTCCTGTCGATGTCATGTATTTCACCGCAATATTACTTTCAAAGCAAAAAACATTTATGTAAATTCCGCAGTGAAATTGTAACTGGAGGATACTGATCAATGCCGGCGTATATCGTAATGGGCGCCCAGTGGGGCGATGAAGGAAAAGGGAAGATCGTAGATGTTCTTGCCGAAAAGATGGATTTTGTTGTACGGTTCCAAGGTGGAGCGAACGCGGGTCATACCGTGATCCACGGGGATACCAAGTACGTGACCCATCTCATCCCTTCTGGTGTTATTTCAGGTAACTCGATCAATATTATTGGAAACGGCTGTGTCGTAAATCCTACGACATTGCACGAAGAGATGGAAACCCTGCGAAATCAGGGCATACGTATTTCTCCCGATAAGTTCATCGTGTCACCGTCTGCTCATATGGTATTACCCATCCATGAATACCTGGATAGAGCCCTTAATGAAAAAATAGGGACCACTAACCGGGGTATAGGACCGGCATATACAGACAAGGTTCGAAGGACCGGTATCCGTTGGGAAAGTGCATGCGACGGTAGCTTTGAGGAAGCCTACCGTGAGCACCTTAGCTTCGTTGAGAAGCTCTATGCAATTGTTGAGAAAGAAGAAATCCAAGCCCTGAGAGATGGCATACCCGAACTGGTTAAAGCAGTGGAACGCTTGAGACCCTACGTCCGGGATGCACGCCCACTCCTCGCAGAAGCTGCAAAAAATGGCAGCAAAATTTTATACGAGGGAGCACAAGGGACGTTTTTAGACATCGATCATGGGACTTATCCATTTGTCACTTCTTCCAACACCAGCATTGGAGGTGCTTATACCGGAAGCGGTATATTCCTCGATTTTGACAAGCGGATCGCGATAGTAAAATCGTATACGACCCGCGTGGGTGAAGGTCCATTTCCGACCGAATTATTTGATGAAACAGGCAAAGCCCTGAGAGATCACGGAAATGAATACGGAGCTACGACCGGACGTCCGAGACGTTGCGGCTGGCTTGATCTTGCCCTACTAAAAGAATCATGCATGATCAACGGATTCAACTACATTGTTTTTTCGAAGATAAGCTGTTTATCCGGCTTCGAAACCCTGCAAGTTGCGATCGATTACAATTCTGATGGAAGCCCGGTGTACAAGGAACTCCCCGGTTGGGAAGAAGATGTCCTTGGCTATACCGAATACGACAAACTCCCGGAAAATTGCCGGAAGTATATTGAGTTCGTAGAAGACTTCTTGGGCGTACCTATCGGAATAGTGTCAACGGGACCAGACCGTGACCATGTGATCGAACGTCAACCAATTTTTAGCTAAATAATTAGCTCAGATCCCCGTACATGTGACATATGAATACGTATGCAACGTAGCATTGTCCTTGGTACTATTTGAAATTGATTTTTTGTTCATTTATATTTTTCTGTCATTTCGAACAGACTTCGCTCGTTGAGCTGCGTCCGTCAGGCCTTTTTTATTTTATGCGCCTGCCAGCCGAAACTTTAGTGTAGGTTGGGAGAAATCTCAAACTCAGGAAATATTATGAGTAATTTGAGATCTCTCCATGCGTTCCAAACCGACTTGTCGGATTGGAATCTTAGTCGAGATGACATATAATCATTTCTTATAATATCTATCAAAGATTATGCTCAAACCATATTTTCTGTCTCATGGCTTTGCCTTGGGGAGATAATTTTTAATTACGCATTTTTTATGTCACATAACGGGACTCAGTATCGGTTACAATTACCCTAACTGAAACTGAAAGGAAAAACCATGAAAAATGCAAATCCGGCGATCAATTCACCGGCACCCTCATTCACCATTGAACGCACATCGCGATTTACACCAAAAGAGGAAATAGCCAATGCCCTTTCTCATATGATCGGGAGTCTCTTGTCGATCTATGCGCTAGTTTTGTTGTTGTTCTATTCCATCCGGCAGGGAGATGCCTTGTCCATTATTGGTGCTTCAATTTTCGGAGTATCATTGGTAGCTCTCTATACATCCTCTACTTTAACACATGCTCTTCCGACCGGTAGAGCCAAGAACGTCTTTCATAACATTGATCAGATCGCGATCTACTTTTTGATCGCGGGAACCTATACACCCTTTGCTCTCATGATCAAAGATGATTGGGGTATGTTAATGTTAGGGATCGAATGGGCACTTGCCATTGGCGGTATTGTGATGAAATTGCTGATGCCGGGTGTTTTCGAAAGAGGAGTAAATATCCTTATCATTTCATCTTACATCATCATGGGTTGGCTGATGATATTTTTTCTGGTTCCATTGTACAGGAATATAGATCCGGTCGGCGTTAATCTGATCTTTTTGGGTGGTGCCTTTTATACCATCGGGATCATATTCTTTAAGGCGAAGAATATCAAACAAAGTCACTTGATCTGGCATCTGATGGTTATGGCAGGATCCGCCGTGCACTGGTGGGCCGTGATGAAATATGTGGTGAATGCGTAAGATGTAAAACGTGAGACGTAAGGCGTAAGGCGTAAGGCGTAAGTCGTAAGATGTAAGGAAATATTAAAATTTCCTTTACGATCATACAAATAGCCTTGGGTTTAAACCCAAGGCTATTGAATAAAGATTTAAATCAGTAGCCCCGGGTTTAAACCCGGGGCTTATTATTGATTGTAAATTTCTAATTATTTCAATGCCTCTTCCTCATCAAAACTCCGATACGGACTCAACAGCTCAAAGATAAAATCATGTTCTTTGTTTCCATCCACAAAAGTTTCAGCAAGGATCTTGCCCAAACCCGGTCCTAGCATAAAACCTTGTCCGCACATGCCAATGGCAAGAAGGTTGTTTTCAATTTCTTGATTAAGTCCAATAAGTGGGAAACCATCGGGCGTCATAGGGTAGAGTCCGCGCCAGGTGCGCCGGACACGGAGATTCCGCAGGCGCGGATAAATATCGATCATGCGTTTAACAATCTGCGGTAGGAATTCAGATGTATTATCGCAATCCAAACCTGTTCTAACAGGCAGGGGCGTAATACAGAAGACAACCTGCCCTTCACTGTTTTGGTAAAAGTAATAATTCTTTGATGTATCAGCCGGGCGAATGTCCACGATCATGGGATCGAAAAGATGTTTCACCGGTTGAGTGATCCCCGCTTCGTGAGAATCGGGATAGACTGGAAAATCCTGGCCTGTCAATAAACCGATATCTCTACCATAGGCGCCTGCGCAATTAATGATTAGCCCGGCAGAATAACTTTCGCTGGAAGTGTGGACTTCCGTAATTCGTCCGGTTTTAGTTTTTATTGATGTGACCTTTTCATTAAAAAAGAAATCAGCTCCAGCTTTTTTTGCCAATTGATAGTAAGCGTCCGCTAGCATCATGGGAGAGGCAGATCCATCCTCAGGTGAAAAGGTTCCACCACGTAGATCATGCATGTTTATACTTGATACTAAAGCTGAAATATCCTGTGGGCTTAACCAATCAATATTTAACTTAAATCGTTTTTGGACTTCTAAAAGTGACTTCAGAATTTCTTCATCTTTTTCTATGTAAACAGGATAGAGATAGCCACCTTGTTTCCAATTTACATCATAGCCATGGTCTTTTTCCATGTTTGAGACTTGTTGAATACTTTCTTTGCATATTGCTATTTTGGCGGGATCTGAATGCGTTGCACGAATGCCCCCGATAGCGGCTTTGTTCTGTCCGCGACCAACGGAAGCTTCTTTTTCAAGTACAGCAACGGAAACACCTTTGCTTGCAAAATAATAAGCGGTGGGGAGTCCGACCGAGCCGGCACCGATGATCAAAATATCATAGGTTCTCATTTCTTATCTCCCTTGCTTTCATTGATCAGACTGTGCAATGGTATTTCAACCGACAGGGGTCTTGAAGTGGAAGGAGTCACTTCCTCGAAAGGAATGTTCAATTCTTTAAAGATCTTGGGCAGAAGCAAAGAGCAATTTTTACCGCCGCAGGAGCCCATACCGACCCGGATATTTTTCAGTTGATTGACATCCCGGACATCATGTTCAATAATATAGTCTTTAACATCTTTGATATTCACCATTTCACAGCTACAAACAATAGCCTCATCCGGCAAATAGGAATACGATGCTTCGGGAAGTGAAGAAACAACAGTTTCATTTTGGACGCGAATACCTGCGATATCCTGAGCATATTTGAGACTGACTTGCAAGGTAAGAAGGGTCGTCAGTGTTTTTTTATCAAAACGGATCTTTTTCACTTCTCCGTTTTCCAAATACTTCCCATCAATATCTATCAGAGGCAAGGTATCACCGATCTCAAAATCAACAATAAATTCATAGGGAAGAACGATTTCGGCATGTTTTTCATTAATTTTTCGTGCCAGTGAGATTGCCAGTCCGGGGCAAATAGTCACACATTTCATGCAGCCCGTACAACCGCCGGTATATTCCGGGATATCCATGATATTACCTTTACGAGGATGCAAAGAAATAGCATGGACGGGACAAATGGTCTCGCAGGGATTGCAGGGGATCTCTTGCAAACAATGAATGACCGGCTGAAAATGTTCAGTTAACGTGATCGTCTTTTTGGGATAAATTTCACCCGGATGACTTTTTAATATATCGGCTTTTTTATAATAACTCTCATCGATCTCAATGTCTTTCCCCAATTTTTTTGCAAGGGTCAGTCCGGCAATACGACCGCCAAACATTGCTGACGAGGCTTCCGCTATTTCATCTGCATCCCCGGCTTTTACAACAGGGAAACCAAAAGCATTCGCCATATCATAAAAAGCATCAATGGATGCCAGTCCGACGGCAACAAGTAGCGTATCTACCTCAAATGTTTTAGCTGTGGATAGAATGGGTCGCCATTGATCATCAACTTCAGCAATAGTGACCTTATTGATCTTATCTATACCCTCGGCATGCAAGATAGTATGATTCATAAAAAGCGGAACGCCCATGCGTTTTATTTTATCGGCATGGACTTTATAACCACCGGGTTCGGGTAAGATATCACAGATCCCTTTAACTGCGATCCCTGCTTGTAAAGCGTGATAGGCGGCGATCAAACCGACATTGCCGCTTCCCACAATAAATATTTCATCGGAAGAACGGATCATATCCCGGTTAACTAAAGTTTGAAAAGCTCCTGCCCCGTAGACACCCGGTAAATGGTTGCCGGGAAAAACCAGTGAGCGTTCCCGCGCACCGGCCGATATAATAAGCCCCTTAAAAGAAACGATCTCGTAGTTCTTGTTATTGATGAATAATCCGGCTTTGCTGTCCTTATAAATGCCGGCTACCATAGTATCGGTTTTCACGGTGATATTTTCATGAGCTCTAACTTGTTTTTCCAGTATAATTGCGATCTCATGTCCGCGGGTTCCGGCATAACAATCTGCTTTTGAGCCAAAGAATTTATGAGTTTGTAACAGAAGTTTGCCGCCAAGATGCGCTTTATCATCCACAATGATCACCTTAAAACCCGTATTGGCCAATTCAAGTGCTGCAGTTAGTCCCGATGGCCCACCGCCAATAACTAAAACGTCACATTGATGCTGAATATCCCGGCTTTCTCCCAGAGCATCGTTAGCCTGGGGAAGTTCGGGAAGACCTTCAAGCGTGCGAACATCCATATTTTTTTCAAGGGGAGTCACGCATGATTTCATGGGAAAACCATTGATCAAAACCGTACAATGTGAACATTGCCCATTGGCACAAAAAATGCCCTGAGCGGCATCATTTTTATGATGTAAGGAAAAGATCTGTATGCCGTTTGCGATAAGTGCAGACGAAACAGGTTCACCTTTCACACCAAAATAATCTTGTCCATTATAAGTAAAATTTACATGTTTTTTTTCTTTTACAGATAGAATCGGATGCTGCTTTAATTCCCTCACTGAATATCTCCTTAAAAACATAAAAAATGTAGTGAAAAAAAACGTAAAAATCATTTAAAAACATAGATGAAATAAAGAATTTATCTATTGGATTATTGTTTGTATAAATTAAAAATTAAGTATTATTTTCAAATATAGCTTTTGTATATTATGTTAAACATTATTGTAAAGCTAAAAACACTTACTATTAATCTGAGAAGCCATGCAAGCAAAACTACTGATCGTCGAGCAACATCGCCATCATGCGGAAGAGATATACCAGAATATCCATGGACTTTTTGAACATTATCATATTGCAACTACCGTTAGCGAAGCGGATATTTTAATTAGAGAACATCTCTTTGATATGGTTATCGTAAATCCATTTTTTGTTGATGGTAATGGCCGAAGTTTTATCAGTGACCTTAAAAAAAATGAAAAATTAAGCAATGCGTTGATCATTGTAGTAAGTGATCTTCCTGCAAGTCATGTGAAACTCGATTTTTATTCTTATGGTGCCGATGCTTATATTGAAATGCCGTATGATAAAAAGTGGTTCCAAAATACGATACGTGAAGAATTGTTAAAACATTTTCAGTGTCTTTCAAATAGCGGAAATGAGAAAAAAGTCAAATTTTACACTCGTTCCGAATTTGAACAAGATTATATGAATGATCAGATCAAAGTACGTGATAATGACGATAAAGGTATCATTGGATTAATTGCTCCGGCCGGTATTGATTTTGTGATCCGTGATTTCGGTTTGGAAACCGGAAACAAACTTATGGTTTCTTTATCCATGCTGATGCGAAAAATGTGTTCACATAAACTCCAGGCAACATTCTGGACACAAAAATCCCTTGTATTTGCTATGATAAACATATCCGAAAAAGAAGTTAAAGAATCTTTAAATGTTCTCAGAGAAGAATTCTTGAAGGATTTTAGTGAAATAAAAAAACTACAGGATACTCCGGGATTAAGAGCTGTCATTACACCTATTAGTATTAAAAATAATTTACATGAGACTGTGCTGGAGTTAAGTAATCAGTTAGTTCAAATTTCCAAGAATCCCGATGCCGATCCTATTCAATTCTATGGTGATAATGTAACTCTGAAAAGACATATTTTGCTGGCTGACCCTGATCCCGTTGCCGTAAATATTATTCAGCATCGTCTTAAAAAGGACGGATTTGAATCATTCCTTTTTCAAAAAACATCGGAAATATTATCTTATTCTTCTAAAAATGATATTGCAGCTATTCTTATAGACTCGATGGTTAAAGGGGGTGGGGTTGATATGGTCAGGCAAATACACGAAGAATCTGTTCTTTCTGATAAACCGATTATACTTTTAAGTCGCTTTGGCTATGAAAATGAAATTGCTAATGCATTTCAGGCGGGTGCACAGGACTATATGTTGAAACCTCTCTCCATGGTTGAATTATCGGCGAGAATGAAAAGACTAACGGGATAAATTCGTGTTAGAAACACTCTCAAAATTTATCGCGGACTTTTTACATGGCGGTCGAGACCAGCTAGTTTTGGTTGTCTTGAGTATTTTGATTGGGGTGTTTTTTCTTATCTCGATACTATTGTTTTTAGTCACGGTATATTTGCGTATTAGAAATAGCTCTAAAGAAATCTTAACCCATCGTCGTTGTGAAAAATGGGATCCGATCATTCTTGATGTCATGGATTCTTCAATCAGTGCCACTGAGGGTTATCGTAAGCTAAAACGGCCGAACAGTATAGCTTATTTATTGCACCTTGAGTTATATATTGATATGCTCAAAGGGAGAGAAAAAGAACGCCTACTGGCTCTTGGGAAGTTATCACTAAATAAATTACACAAACTTTTGAAAAGCAAGAGCAGAAAGAAACAAATTTACGGGGTTCATCTTTTAGGACTGTTTCACCCCGAAGATCAGTATAAGTATCTAAAATTTAATCCTAAAGATTTGGAATATACCCTGACCATGATCAGAGAAATGAGAACTATTGATAATTTTAAGGTTAAAAATAAATTGATCGGGATGCTGTTCCTTTTTAAACATATTAGCCCGGTCTATATCAGCAATATTTTAGTCGATATGGGTGAGGATATAATTCCAATATTAAAAATGATGATTTTGGAAAGAACAGATCATCCTTATGAGCAAACAATTGCAATCGAAACGATTCGTAGGATGCATTACTCCGGTTGTCTTGATCTTTCAAACGAGGTATTGCAAAGCAATGATAATCCGCTTGTATTGACATCCTGTCTGAGATATTTGGAAGAAATGGGAGATGAAAATCTTACATCGGTGATTAAGCCCTTCTTAATTCACCCTCACATGCAGGTAAGGATGGCGGCTATTGAGGCATATATTACATTATCCAAATATATATCCGTTGATGAAATCAAGCAAATTTTTAATGATAGCTCCGTAAAAGTAGCTGTGAATGCCGCAAAAAAACTGGAATTAATGGATTCTATACCTTACTTAGATATTAATGAGATAGATGAATTCAAATGGGCTGACATATATAAACGGATGGTGTATTAATGCTTAATGGTATCTTAAACGCGATCAAGATTTTTAATTATGTAATATTTATCTATTTTATCACATTGAACTTGTGGTATTTTACATTAAATATTATTGCTTATTTTGGCTTAAAAAAATATATGTTGAGATTGCAGGTCACTCAACCAAATGATAAATTATTATTGGTCAGCGCACCCCCTGTTACTTTATTAACCCCTGCTTACAATGAATCTGAAAATTGCATATCATCTGTGAGAAGTCAATTAAAGATCCAATATCCTGATATGAGAGTGCTATTTATAAATGACGGTAGTACTGATGATACTTTGCAAAAAATGATCGAAGTTTTTAAAATGGAACCGGAATATTTACCTCAAATATCGTTCCTAAAAACTGAAAAAATCATAGAGATATATCAAAGCAAACTTCATCCCAATCTATGGTTGATCAATAAAGAAAACGGGAAAAAAGCAGATGCTTTAAATGTGGGTATCAACTATTGTCAAACGCCGCTATTTTGTGCTGTTGATAATGATTCAATGCTGGAACAAGATTCTATCTCGCGTGTAGTCGTGCCTTTTATTGAAGATACACGCACAATTGTTTCGGGTGGGATCATAAGAATGGCAAACGGATGTACATTTGAAGACGGGCATATTACAGAAGTAGGTCTCCCAAAAAATATCTTAGCCCGTTTCCAAGTTATGGAGTACCTAAGAGCTTTTTATGGGGGTCGGCTTGCCTGGGATGTTTTGGATGCGTCCCTTATCGTTTCGGGTGCTTTTGGTGTGTTTAGGCATTCAATTGTTGTGGCTGCCGGGGGATATCGTCATAACACCATCGGTGAAGATATGGAGCTGATCGTTAGACTACATAAGTATTGCGGGGATAATAAAATTCCTTACAAGATAAGGTATATCCCGGATCCGGTCGCCTGGACTGAGGGCCCCATTACTTTGCGTACTTTGGGAAAACAGCGAGATCGTTGGCAACGGGGATTATTGGATTCAATCCTGTCAAATATTACCATGTTGTTCCGCCCAAGATATAAGCGCGTAGGAATGCTTGCCATGCCATTTTATTTTATCTACGAGATGTTGGGTCCCCTGATAGAAATGTTAGGATATTTGATCTTCTTTTTCCTGATCATTATCGGGTATGCATCTTTGACATATGTGATCGCGTTTTTATTGGTGGCGATTATTCTTGGCATGACTTTATCAATATTTTCACTGGTTCTTGAAGAATTAAGTTTTCATCGTTATCCGAAATTCTCCCATCTTTTAAAACTGATCGCTATAGCAATTATTGAAAATCTGGGCTATCGTCAATTGAATAGCTGGTGGAGGATCAAAGGGACCTGGTCCTTTATGAGGAAAAAACAAAATTGGTATTGATATATAATTATTTTTGCGATGGGTAAAGATTCCCATCAGTATAGATATGCATCACATTTATTTTGCAAGATTCTCACATCAATCACTTATATTCCAGACGAATTATTTTCGAATTAATGTGAATTTAGTTAAATAAAGCTTAATTAGTCTTTAGAATGAGTAAATTAAAGCTTAAGAAATTAAATTTGTTAGTTGTAGTACTCTTAAATTACATATATTTCGTTTAGAGAGATTATTAATGAGAGAAAAAGGGAATACCATGAGTCAATTTAAGAACTTGTTGGTTATCGAGCAACATAAAGGGCGAGCTGAAGAAATCGCCAATGACGTAATTGAATTATTTGATTATTATTTTATCGCAACTTCCGCAAAAGAGACCGAAGCCTTTGTAAGAGAATATGATATTGATATGATTTTGATCAACCCATTCTTTACAGATGGAAGCGGTCGCCAATTTATTGAGATATTGAGGAAGAATACCCATCTGCATACCACACCGATCCTTATTATGAGTCGACTTCCTGAAGATAAAGTAAAAGTTGATTTTTATGCGTATGGTGCCGACGGATATATCCAATATCCTTACGATAAAAAAGAACTTATCAGCAAAATTCAACGAAAGCTTCACAGTCAAATTGAGCTAAAAAAGATTGAAGACTGTAGCGGAAATATTATTACGGGTTTTCACCCTCGTGATGAGTTCGAAGTTCATTTTGATGCAGAATCCAACAATATAGCATCTCAAAAATCTCAGGGTTTTCTTGGACTGATCGCACCGGTAGGCATTGATGCGATCATGAGAGATATTGGGATGGATCAGGGTGATCACCTGATGACGGCCCTGGCTAATCTTATGCGCGAGATGTTCAGTAATAAAATGAGTGCAACAGCTTGGACCCATAAGCTGATCGTATTTTATTCCACCGATAATGACTCATCACCAATTGAGAGCATGGAAGCATTACGCCAGCGATATATGTTGAAGATGGAAGATGCTATTGGTGAACAAAAACTTCCGGGCTTTCGAAGTGTGATGTCGAAGATCAATCCTAAATTATCTCTGGATATGCAAATGAGAAGGCTTGCTGGACAACTGATGAGTATGGATAAGCATCCTGAGTTGGCCCCGGTTCAATTTTTGGGTGATACTGTGTCGTCCAAAAGACATATCCTGATCTTTGATCCCGATCCCGTCTCCTGTAAGATCATTGCCTACAATCTCAGAAAAGAAGGGTATATCCCATTCCTCTTATCGAAATTACACGATATGTTGACCTATACCGATATCAATGACCTTGCTGCTGTTATTATTGACACGATGATTCCCGAGGGCGGGATTGAGATGGTAAAAAAGATCCATGAGGCATCATCCTTTGCCAGTGTTCCGATCATGATCCTAAGTCGTTACGGTCATGAAGAAGAAATCGCTGAAGCGTTCAGTGCAGGCGCCGAAGACTATTTAATGAAACCTCTTTCAATGATCGAACTAACGGCAAGGGTCAAACGTTTAACCGAGCAATAATGTCAGTTGATATTACCCTTGATAAATTGTCTCAATTCTTTTCCTTCAATAATGGACATGGATTACTTTCAATCCTCGTATTATGTATTTTATTCTTTTTTTTAATAACACTAGTACTGTTTTTTTTCGCCGTTTTCTTACGTATCAAGAACAAGTTAATCACCCAACAGGATATACATTTTCAAAAGAATTGGGATAGTGTGTTCCTAGAGGTGATGCATGATCGTATACATCCCTTTGACGGGTACAAAAAATTGAAAAAGAAACATTCGATCCGTTACTTGTTCTACCTTGAAGAATATGTTGATCTTCTCAAAGGGAAAGAGAAAGAGAGATTGCTGACCCTGGGAAGGCTATCACTAAAAAAAGTATATCGGTATTTGTGCAGCAGGGATCATGGAAAAATAATATACGGTATCCATCTTATCGGAATATTTCATCCTGAAGAACAATATAAATTCTTAATGCTCAATACCAATGATATAAATACGACATTGACAGCCATCAGGGAAATGCATGCGGTCGATGATATTAGTATTAAAGAACAATTGGTCAAGATATTATTTAAATTACCGAATATCAGCTATATCTATATCAGCAACTTACTTGTGGAGATGGGAAATGACATTGTGCCTTTTTTAAGACAAGTCATTAAGAATAGATTTACAGCTCCCAATGAACAAATGATAGCGATCGAGACGGTTCGTCGCTTGCATAATATGGAATGTCTCGATCTAAGTGAAAAAGTGTTAACTCAGGCGCAGGATCCCGGGGTGTTGTCGAGTTGGTTAAGATATCTCGAAGATCAAAAAGATATGAACCAACTTGAGCTGATCCGTCCTTTTATCGAACATCCCAATCCACATGTTCGAACTGCGGCCATAAGAGTATATTTGGGCTTGTCAGACACATTGTCTGCAGAGGATATATTAAGGATATTTAATGATAGTGACATCATTGTACCAATCAATGCTGTTGAAATAATTGCACGATCTAGAACCTTTCCCTATCTTTCAACCGGCTCAATAGAAAATTTAAAATGGAAAGACATTTATAAGGAAGTTCTCATTTGATCAAAGATATTCTTTTCTCGACGATCACTGTTTTCAACTATGTTGTTCTGATATATTTTATCACCATGAATATTTGGTATTTTGTCTTAAATATAATCGCTTATCGTGGCTTAAAGAGCTATCTGGTCAGGTTAAAGGTCGTCAGTCCAAATGATAAGATTCTGATGAAAAGTGCACCACCGGTAACTCTTTTAACTCCGGCCTTTAATGAATCGCAAAACTGTATTAAATCAGTCAAAAGTCAGTTGAAAATAAAATATCCCGATATGAAAATACTTTTCATTAATGATGGAAGTACGGATGATACATTAGAAAAAATGTTAACGACCTTTAAAATGGAACCGGCATTCCTACCCAAAGTATCTCAATTGGAAACGAAAGATGTAAAACAGATATATCAAAGTCAGATATATCCGAAGCTTTGGTTGATCGATAAGGAGAACGGTAAAAAAGCGGATGCTCTAAATGTCGGGATCAACTATTGCCAAACACCCTTGTTCTGCGCTATTGATAATGATTCTATGTTGGAAGAAGACTCTATAGCACGTGTTGTCATTCCATTCATTGAAGATGTCAGAACCATTGTGAGTGGGGGGATTATTCGAATTGCAAACGGATGTAAATTCGAGAATGGTCACATCCAAAAAGTTGATCTTCCCCGAAACATATGGGCGCGTTTTCAGGTTATGGAATATCTTAGAGCCTTCTATGGCGGGCGCCTGGCCTGGGATAGATTGGATGCATCATTGATCGTTTCGGGCGCGTTTGGCGTTTTCCGTCATTCTATTGTTGTGGCAGCGGGTGGATACTTGCATGAAACGATTGGTGAGGACATGGAGCTGATCGTGCGATTGCATAGATATTGCGGAGATAACCATATTCCCTATAAGATCCGATATCTTCCTGACCCCATTGCCTGGACAGAAGGTCCCACTACCTTAAAAACCTTGGGAAAACAACGGGATCGCTGGCAGAGAGGTTTGCTTGATTCTGTTTTGCGCCATATTGGTATGTTGTTAAGACCGAAATATAAAAAGGTTGGTATGTTGGCAATGCCTTTTTATTTTATATACGAAATGATCGGTCCCTTTATTGAGGTAATCGGATATGTTGCATTTTTGCTTTTACTGTTAACGGGTAATGCCAGCACAGCGTTCATTGTTGTCTTTCTTCTTGTGTCTATTGTGATGGGCATGTGTTTGTCCGTTTTTACTCTTGTACTGGAAGAGATCAGTTTCCATCGTTATCCGAAATTCAAGCATATGCTGAATTTGATATTTGTCGCTTTAGTGGAAAATCTGGGTTACCGGCAGATGAATAGCTGGTGGCGTATAAAAGGAACTTGGTCCTATATGAGAAAAAATCAAAGTTGGTATTGATATGAAAAAAATTATGATCATGATGATGATGATAATCACTATCCTGAGTGCAGCTACTTTGGATTATGAAGCCCTACACGAAAAGGGGAGAATACTATATCAAACGGGCTCAGCGCAGGAAGCGTTAGAGGTTTATCAAGAAATTCTAAATAATTATCCCGATGATGTTGATGCCCTGTTGTTTCGCGGACGATTATTTGCAAGATTGGAACTCTACGATCTGGCAGAGGCTGAATTGATTCACACGCTGGAATTGGCACCCGATTATACGGATGCATATTACGCTTTAGCATCGGTCTATTATTGGTCCGGCAGATTAGATGAGGCAGCAAGAATACTCACTCTATGGATAGGAATGGATTTTGAAAATTCGGATGCCTATATTTTGTCGGCTCGTGTTGCGATCGCAGGAAGAAAATATGCCGCAGCAAGAACGTTCCTCGAATTGGCTGGAGGTTTTAATGCCGATCCGGAAGTGGTTGAAAAGCTATTACATTTGATCAATACACCCAGAATCAATACAAAGTGGGTAGCGGGTCTTAGATATGAATATATGTTTGTGGATCAGGATCGACCGGACTGGCAGCAATTGCAGACATATATTACACACGATTTTGACAAGATCCTGATTACGGCAGAATTCAATCGCTATCAAAGAAACGACACCTTTGATCATTCTATCGTATTAGATACTTATTATAAGCTTTGGAAAAAAGCTTACATGAATACTCGACTTCAAGCGGGTTTGAGCGGGAATTTTTTACCGGTCGTCGATGTAACGACAGAAGTCTTTCAGGCCGTAGGAACTCGCCATGAACCTGCATTTGGATACAGGATGATGTACTATGATTCTACAGCCGCTCATATTCCTTCAGTGGCATGGGCTGTGTATCCCGGACACTGGTATGTGCGAGACAAGGTCAGTTTGATCTTCAATGATGGCCTTAATTGGCAAAATCAATTGACTCTCCGATATTTTTTCGAAAATGTTGATAATTACATACAGTTTATGAATGTTATCGGAACGGATTTTAATGTGTTTAATAATGAATGGATGCAAAGTGTTGCATTTGCTCTAAGCGGATCACTTGCCCTAAATGATAATATTTTACTTTCCGCTGTCCTTTCCTGGACAAAAGATGAATATAATTTAAACCGTCTTGGCGGATCACTGGGCATCGCTTACCGATGGTAAGCTCCCTGAATATCGAACATTAGAACACCGAACAATCGAACAATTGCACAATTGAAATTCAATATTAATTTTGAATATTCATGATTCGATTGTTCCCACCAATAAGTGTTTTCAACACTTCAACAATTCAACGTCTCTATAATTATTTCAATGTTTTTATTTTCTCTGGTTTATAAGCCCTTGTTAAATATCATGAATTTTGTTAGTTTTGCGCTGGGAATAAGAATGGTAATAATACTATCAATTCGGAGACATCATGATCACAAAAGAACAGGCTTTGGAATATCATGCTAAACCTGTACCGGGGAAATTAACGGTAAAGGCGAGCAAAAAATGCGAAACCCAGGAAGACCTTAGCTTGGCCTATACACCCGGTGTCGCAGATCCTTGTCTTGAGATCGAAAAACACCCTGAAGATGTTTATAAGTATACCAACAAAGGCAATTTGGTTGCTGTTATCTCTAATGGTACAGCCGTTCTTGGATTAGGTGATATCGGAGCAGCTGCAGGGAAACCCGTGATGGAAGGGAAAGGGGTCCTTTTTAAACGTTTTGCCGATGTCGATGTCTACGATATTGAATTAGATACGAAAGATCCGGATGAGATCATTAGAATCGTTAAAGCAATGGAACCTACTTTTGGGGGTATAAATCTTGAAGACATAAAAGCCCCGGAATGTTTCTATATTGAAGAAACCCTAATTAAAGAAATGAATATCCCCGTCTTTCATGATGATCAACACGGGACGGCCATTATTTCCGGAGCTGCAGTTCTTAATGCCTGTGAAGTACAGGGTAAAACCTTATCCAAATGCAAGATCGTGATTTCCGGAGCCGGAGCTGCAGCAATTTCATGCGCAAAACATTATGAGAAGCTTGGTGCCAGACATGAGAATATTCTCATGTGCGACAGAAAAGGGATCCTGACAAAAACTCGTTTCAAAGAACTTGATGAAATAAAACGACAATTCGTTTCCGATACCGATAAAACAACACTTGCTGATGCACTTAATGGTGCCGATATTTTTGTCGGTCTGTCGGCGGGAGGACTTGTGACAACTGACATGATCATAAAAATGGCTAATAAACCAATATTATTTCCCATGGCCAATCCCACACCGGAAATACACTATGAGGAGATCATAGCAGCACGACCCGATGCTTTAGCGGGAACCGGACGTTCAGATTATCCAAATCAGGTAAATAATGTTTTAGGGTTTCCCTTTATATTCAGAGGCGCTTTGGATGTTCAAGCATCTACGATAAACGAGGAAATGAAAATTGCTGCCACAAGAGCATTGGCTGATCTGGCAAAAGAGCCCTGTATTGAAGCAGTTGAGAAAGCATATAATGGTGAACATTTTTCTTTTGGAAAGGATTATGTGATCCCCAAACCGTTTGATCCGCGTGTTCTTGTTTGGGAATCCTATGCTGTTGCCGAGGCAGCTATTCGAACGGGTGTGGCTCGGAAAAAGATAGATCTCTCAACTTATAAAGCTCAACTTGAAAATCGCTTGGCCGCACAAAAATAGCTATTACTTCAACAGATAGTAGCGAAATATATTTCTGTTTTTTATCAAGAAATCTGCTTATAATAAACATTATTAATAATATGATCAGTCGAGAGAGAGAATGTTCTAAATCATGGAAAAGCCAAAAAATCAAAATGTTTTTAACACAGTTGATCATTTAAGTATCAGGATGTCGTTTATTTATGGCATTTTTATGCTTTTATTATTGGTTCTTCCCGCGCTTTCCTTTGCTGCTGATGGCAATTTAAAGATCAATACTAAAGAATTTGATAATAATTATCGTAAAAAAGTTCTGGTTCTCAATTCATATCATCAGGGTCATCCCTGGACTGATGGCATTACTAAAAGTATTTTGAAAACATTTGCGGAGCATGATGTCAATGTTGAGATCCATATAGAAAATTTGGATACTAAGAGGATCGTTAACAAATCGTCCTGGAATGATGTGCTAAAACAAAAATTGGAAGCATATCCGGATGGATACCTTGATCTGATCATTGTTTCGGACGATAATGCTTTAAATGCATTAATAAAGATAGGACATAAATATCACACGATGCCCATCGTCTATTGCGGAATATCATATAATCCGGCCTGGTATTCCGATATCTGTTCCATGTTTGTAGGTGTAGAGGAGTACTTGCCTTTTAAAGAGAATATTGAATTAGGACTTAAACTTTTTCCCAATACCGAGCATATTGCCTTTGTAACAGATCATTCAAAAACCGGGATATCTCATTATTATTCTGCAAAACAGGCCCTGAAAAATATGGATTTGGGAAAAATGGATATTATTTGGTTGAATGGTTACAATAATTTAAATACGGCAGAGTTGAGTTATCGTTTAGCTAATTTACCGGAGAATACCATAGTCATGTTCTCAATTTGGCAAATTGATGGTGATGGACGTTTTTGGGATCCGATAGAATATTACCCGGTTCTGGCAGAGAATTCAAATGCTCCCGTTTTTGCCATGACAGATATTGGCGTAGAAAATGCTTTTCTTGGGGGCTTGGTTTCTTCTTCAACCATACAGGGAAAATTGGCTGCAGAGCTGGGGGTACAAATATTATTTGGTGAATTAGTCGATGATGTTACTTGCATAAATGATGAAAATATCTATTACTTTAATTGGCAACAATTGAAAAAATGGAATATTAGTCTAAGTGATATCCCCTCAGATGCCGTTATTGTCAATAAACCGGAGACAGTTTACAGTCAATATCGAACATATTTCCTTCTAACCCTGGCATTGATCATTCTTTTATTTATTTTGTTTTGGTTGCTTTTACTCTATCATTTTAAATATCGTAATTATGAAGTCCAACGAACAGAGATGACACTTAAAACCAAACGTTTGGCAGACAGATATAAGATTCTTTTTGAACAGGCAAATAATGCTATTGTTATTTTCGAACTGGAAACGGGTATTATTGCCAGTTTTAATGAAAAAGCTTTTAAAACCTTTAATACGCCCAAAGAACATTTTGAGCATTATTCACTAAAACGATATTTCCAAAATTACGATGAATTGAAAAGGGATATTAAAAATTTATTAAAGGCTCCCTTTGAAATGGAAATGTTCAAGTGGGATAGAAGCAAATTTCATTCTCAAGTAATCCTGAATCAACTAAAAGAAGACGGGATTGATTACATATATGCAATTGTTACAGATATTTCCGTAAAGAAAGAACAGGAATTGGAGCTTAGGGTAAGCAAAGCCAGATTGAATGAAACCTTACTGAACAGTAAGAATTCATATTGGGAATGGGATCTTGTAAATAATATATTATTTAAAGACGACAACTTTTGGCTCGCACTTGATATTGATCCCAAAAAACTAAAAAACGACCCAATCGAATCCAACTATTACTTAAATTCCGTTCATCCGGATGATCATGATGGATTTATTGACGCTGTTAATAAAGCCATACTGGATGAACAAGATACTATATTGCATGAAATGAGGATGTCATTTTTCGGTAATGATATTTGGGTAGAAATCCGCGGAGTGATTGTTTCGCGTGACGAAAATGGGAAAGGTTTAATGATCAATGGCTTTATGATGAATATTGATGAGCGTAAAAAACAGGAAAAAGAACTCATTAAAGCCAAAGAACGTTCAGAGGAATCAGACCGTTTAAAATCTGCTTTTATTTCAAATATAAGTCATGAGATCCGAACTCCCCTAAACGGTATTGTAGGTTTTTCTAATTTATTGGGAAGAGAAAATCTGAATATTGAAGACAAACGAAAATATTTATCTTTTATCAATGAGAATAATGATCTTCTGTTAAAATTGATCAATGATATATTAGAAATTTCCAAGATTGAAGCGGATTCTTTGAATATTAAGATGGTATCCTGCAATCTAATGACATTATGTGATAATATTTTGGCGCAAGAGGGGATAACATTAGCTCCCACTGTTAACCTTTCTTTAGCAGATGTCCAAAATATTAATGTTCAGGCAGATAAGATCAATCTAACTCAGGTTATTCGAAACTTAATTTCAAACGCCAAGAAATTTACTCCTAAGGGTGATATTGAGTTAGGGTTTAATGTAAAACGTGACATACTTGAATTTTATGTGCATGACACAGGTATCGGAATTCCCCAAAATATGCTTGAACGCGTATTCGAACGTTTTGTTCAGGTAGACCCTTTCTCTTCCGGAACAGGATTAGGGTTATCTATCTCTAAAGCTATTATTGAAAAAATGGGTGGCAATATCTGGCTGGAATCAGAACTCGGAAAAGGAACAGATGTTTATTTTACTTTAAAATACAATAAAGCAAAGATCAAGATCAGTGAAATAGAGCCAATTGATACAGACAAAGAAATAGTAAATGAGAACAAAGAGAAGGCAAGGATATTGGTGGCAGAGGACGACGAGAGCAGTTTTGTCCTGTTAAATGTCGTTCTTACCGGAAAATATCAGGTCATTCGGGTACTAAAGGAAGATGATATTTTATCTCATATTAAACAGTATAATCCAAAGATATTACTGGTAGATATGGATATGCCTGGATTTACCGAAGATTCCATAGAGGAGATAAGAAAATTATCTGCCAAAACCCCAATTATTGGAATCACAGATAAGGCGTTTGATTTTCTAAGAAACAAGGAAATTGAAAGTGCTCTGGATGAGCATATATCTAAACCCATCAATATTAAAAGTATGATGGATATTATCGAAGATCAATTAAAAAAATAATTTTATCCGGTTTACATTCCCGTTTCATCAGAAATCTTTGACATTGCTTCAATTGCCAATCCAATAAATTCATTTAATTCCATACCGGCGTGTTCCGCGGCATCACGAATAAAACCCCGACTGACCTTGGCTGCAAAGGCAGGTGATTTGAATTTCTTCATGATGGATTTAACCTTAACTCCATCTATCTTTTTTTCCGGTCGCAAAATGACATAAGCTGTGATCAGTCCGGTAATATTTTCGGCGCCGGCAAGAATATATTGAAAGTCTGTCAGGCGTTTATGGGATACTCCTTCAATACCTTCCACATGAGAAAGGATAGCATTAAAGAGTTTAGGAATATCATAGCCTGTATTTTTCAAAAGCTCAACCGTGTGCTCACCATGTCGCAGTATGTTTTCACCGATCTCATCAAGATCCAGATCATGCAAAAGGCCTGTGATCCCCCAAAATTCCTCATCTTCACCAAGATGTTTAGCCAAAGAGCACATAATAACTTCGGTCTCTCTTGAATGAAAGCGCAGATAATCGGTTTTTAAGTGCTTGTCAAAAAGTGCTTTTGCTTCGGGGTAAGTGATGTTTGTTTTCATTTGCTTTCCTGTTTATTGTCATGATAATGAATTTACATCAGACAATTAAAAAATAAAAGGGTGAAAATTTGAAAGAATTAGTGGTTGCGTATGCTGAATAAAAAGCGCAAATTATTTATTATATTTTGTTAATTTTCTAAATCTGAATGAATATTAAGGATTTGCCATGAAACGAACTCTTATTCTTTTGTTAACCCTGATCTTGATCTGGAGTTGTTCCGGATCCTTGCCGGACTGGTATAATAACCGGGAGGATTACTTTCCTGAAAAAGATTATATAGTATCAAAAGGCTGGGGCACAACACCGGAAAAAGCAATTGAACAAGCAACGATCAATATGGCACAAATTTTCAGCACACATATTTCCGTTGAGAAGAATATCTTAGAACGCTATGAAAGTATCTCGGATATGAAGAATACATCAGAAAACTTCTATGAGTTCTCTGAAGAGACAGCTCGTTTGATCTCGAACCAACATCTTGTGAACATTTTTTTTGTAGAACCCGCATGGGATCGTAGAAATAAGTCTTTTTATACTTTGGGATATATTCAACGATCCGAAACCGCGCGCATATTAATGGACCGGATAGATCGTGAACTGGAAAATATTGATTACTATGTTCGCATGGCATTTAGCACGAATGATGCTGTTGAAAAATATCATTATTATACGCTGGCATGGTTAACGGCAGGTCAGAATAAGATGATGCGGGAACAACTTGATCTTCTTGTACCCGGCATTGCCGTTAAACCTATTTATAGTTTTGCCGAACTGGGTGAATTAAAAGATAAGGCGGCCGGAGATATTCGTTTTGTTATCTCTGTTGAAGGAGATAACAACGAGCGTATTAAACATGCTTTGGGGACCGCAATTAATGAAGTGGGATTTAACACGGTTGAGAAAAATGCTTTATTAAGTATTCAGGCAAAAGTATTGATAAAAGATATTGATATTGATCAGAAGCCGTTGGCATTTGTCTCTTGGGAACTTCAGCTATTGATGACCAACCTGCAAAATGTAACCGGTCTTTCAATGATGGAAGAGGGCAGAGAAGGTTCAACGAATACCGACAATGCAAAAATGCATGCATTTGAAAGAATGCAAACCTATGTAGGAAATGAATTTCAGCTGAAATTAATGAAGTATTTTGATAAACTGGAGAAATAAACCGTAAACCGTAAGACGTGAAAAGTAAAATGACCTTCCGGCTGGCGTCCGAACGTAGAGAGGATCTGCCGGATGGTCGCAAATTATGAAAAGGAGAGTGAGAGCAGTAATTAATTTGATATAAATAATAAATTTAGCACTTTCTACTCATAACTCATACCTCCCACCTTCGCTTCCCCGATTACCAAGACCAAAACAAGTATTATTTTACTAAAATCGGATTTACAGAGCGATAATTAGGTATGTAAGGTTTACCGGAGTTTATGATAGCACAAATTATCTTTAGAAGTTTATTTCCGACAT
>Ga0208904_1000586_pt1 | contig 28851 bp, 39 predicted proteins | sample AntAceMetag02UKB_FD_184774 | JGI IMG/M metagenome (GOLD analysis project Ga0208904, IMG submission 184774) | Saline lake microbial communities from Ace Lake, Antarctica - Antarctic Ace Lake Metagenome 02UKB (SPAdes) (version 2) | ecosystem: Environmental > Aquatic > Non-marine Saline and...
GGTGAGCGGGTGAGCGGGTGAGCGGGTGAGCGGGTGAGCGGGTGAGCGGGTGAGCGGGTGTGCTGGGGGTTAAACTGGGGGGTTAAACTGGGAGGCAGTAGCCCACCCGGCAAAATCTGCCGCGTCCGTGCCCTATTCTACCTAGCCGAACAACTTTTACAAAGTGGCTTATTAACGCCCCCAATCCCTGACCGGGGAACATAGAGCTTCTTTTACTGTGGCGCATGAGTCTAATCGCCGTTTCAAAGTCTCTAGCGAGAATGGGTATGATGCAAGTGTTGCGATCTCACGCGCGGAGTGTCGCTGACCTTTATAGGTATAAATCTTCGTGTGGGTTCTCACAGGCGCGAGCGCAGCTTCTTCCACCGTCGCATACTTGGGTTTCAGGGCGCGTTTGGCCAGAAGCCTCGGGGATGGTTGACACTCGGGGCGTCTTGCAATTTCGTTGATTGTAAGCTTCTCGCCCAGGAAATTATGGAGTTGATGTTCTTGTGGATGGAGTTTAGTCGCTTCGTCTACTGGTAACCCTTTCTGTAAGTTTTGCACAAGTGTTCCGCGAACAACCTCACACTCAGTGAGTTCACTAAGCTCCGTCAGGGTTAATTGTTGCCCATTAAACTCATATGTTGGAGCTTGGTATACTGGCGTTGTTGCAGCCTTCTCTAAGTCCCAACCTGCTTTCAAACGGTCTTCTAACGTGTGCCTGCTAACGAGGCACCGGGGGTGGGTCAAAATCTCTCGGCGAGTCAGGGACTCCCCGAGAAACTGGTAGGTGGGGGCGGTAGTTATAGGTGCCGTTGCAGCGTGTTGCGCACTGGTATACTTACCAGTAGCTATTCGCTTGCGAAGACTGGTGTCACTTACAACACAGCGACTATCATTCGAGATTGATTTTAATGACAACTCTGCACCAAAGAATTCATGCGTCTCTAACTCATACGGCGGTGCCTCGACCGCCTCCTCAACAGATATACCACTCCCAAGTCGACCGCCTAGTGCATCTTGACCCACATCACACTGTTCGAGGGCCACTAGTTGCCTGAGTGTTAGTTGCTCACCCCGATACTCATACAGCTTTACCGGAGGTGTCAAAGCTGCGTCTTCAATGTCCCAGCCACCGCGCATCCGATACTTAAACACTGATTTACTCGCAAGGCATCGAGAGTCACGTATGATCTCTGCTTTAGTCAGCATATCACCACAGAAGCTATATTCCTTGCGGGTTTTTCTCAGGTCACACTTAGCATCAATCCACGGCCCGCCCGGCGAGCGATTGTACAAGATACCTTCTGGCTGCCTGCCAAACCACTCAATCAACACGGCTTCTTCATCAAGTGCTTGTTGTTCAGCTAAACCTTCAACGAGTCGGATTACTTCAAACCCTACTCCCAGGTTCTTAATTCTTCGTAGCTTCGTATGGAAATAACCACCACCATTCAAGCGGTACGGCTGTAAATGCTCACGATCCCTATCGTCTATGCCTTTACCGATATAAAAAGGCTTACCACTCTTTGTAAAGAAATAACCGTAAACATAATAATGATTCATAAGGCACCGGGGGAGGGTCAAATCCTTCAAACGTAACAGGAGTCCCTGCGGGTCACCCCAGGGACTCACTGATTCTTGTTGGTGCAATCCGGGCGTTCACCGGTTCTCATAGGTGCAATCCGAGCTAGCCTTGATTCTCGCGGGTGTTCACCTGTATATGAAATACACAGTGAGCGCCATAACAACGATGTAGACAATCAGCTTGATGTTCGCGTCTCGATCCCGATCCACATTGGTATCCGAGGGCTCTGGCGGGTCAATCCGAGCTTTCTTTTCGGGTGCATCCGAGGGCTCACTGCGGGTCACGTCTGTTGCCCTTGTAAGATCAATAGCATTAGCCATCCCTTGAGCTACGCCCCTCGGCGGCTTGCCCATAGCCCAAGCCGAGCCACTGCGATCTTGTAGTACCCAACCATCAAGGCCGCGTATCCACCATGTATTATCCTTCGCTCGGTAGAGCGTGGCACCAATCTGGTCAAACGGCTCGGCAACAGGTTTCATAGCAGCCTCCCACAACACTCGCACCTGGAATAGACAACTGACTCAAAATCAGAGCTACGTTCGACTAACTCCATCGTATCAAGGTCACGTCCGAAGATACTACATCGAGCGGTGTCTTTCCAGTATTTCTCAGCAAGAAAGAACGCAGAATCCACGCTGCTGGCCTCTGCCACCATAGTAGTCGCTTTGTCGCAGGCTATATCTGTATGGTAGCGAGTCATCAAGTACTGTTTCATGTTATTCCAATCCAAGGGTTCACTGCTTGTTAAACGCCACAAAGCGGGCAGGGTTGATACGTGCGTTGGCTATCGAGACGATCAAAAAGGTATGTTTCGAGACAATGGCGACAGGTGGTCTGTTCACAGTTGACGAAACTTTTGATCTGAGGAATCTCTGGCGCATCCGCCGCAACCCAGTGATTCCTTACTATACGTTGTCTCCCTTACAAGCGCCACTCTTACAAGCGCCACTCTTGCAAGCGCCACTCTTGCAAGCGCCACTCTTGCAAGCGCCACTCTTGCAAGCGCCATGCATATTAGGCAGCGCAACTGCTTTGCCGGCTTCCAAATCCCAGCAGAAAATACGGTCCAGTGAACTACTGGGCCAACGGCTAATGGCTGCCCTAGCTGCCTCAATAGGCGACGAGCCATGCATTATGAAATGCGTTTCCCAAGCTTGCTTTTTGGGGTCGTAACCGCCGTTCGTTAACAGGTATCTGGTCATACTATCTCCACATCTATATTACGCATCTCTTTCGGTAGCCCCGCGTGCAGTTCGTCCAAGGCGGTAAAAGCATCGGCACCAAAGACTGTGCGTTTCTCGCCACCAGTGTAGTACGAAATAGACAGGCCACCCCCTTTACTGGTCTCAAGCTGCATGACACTTATGTCAGGATGCTTTGTCACCGAGTATACTAACACGGCAACGGCGGCTTTCAAATCGTGCGGACTGATTTTAGTGCTCATCCTTATCTCCTAAGTCTTTTGAGACTTCGACCAGCCCGAAGCCCATATTCTTGGCCACTAGTCTGACGACTGAGCCTTTGAACGTGATAGTATCTTCGTAGTTTAGTAAAATTTTCTGCCACTCTGAGAATAGCATACGTTGCCGGTGCCCAGCAACATTATAATGTCGACCGTCAAGCATTTGTGTCTCCTTTAAGCTGTCGGAAAGTGTGGTCTATGGCACATTGCACGGGGATTTGATGCTTGGCAATATTTAATGTTTTCCGAACTAAGTACCAATTTCCGCCAAGCCAAACATGATCGTGTTCTCGTAGGTTTAGTATGAATGGGCACGTCAATGTTTTCATGGGTAATAGACATCATGGCCGCATTTTGAACAGCAGGCTGTCCAGGCGCCATTAGAGTAAAACTTCACTGCTTTATGGTATTTCATATGAAAGAGGACGCACCAACAGTGCTTGAAGACGTGCTTCCAGTATCGTATAAGCCATTTTAACATGTTATCACAATCCCGTGCGTTGCTAGTTGGATGATTTGCATACGGTCACGACTACACCGGGGCTAGTATACATCGGCAATCTGGAAGGCTTCTTCCTCATCAGTCGCCGTGATAACAATGCGACTAGTGCCTTTTTCACTAAAGTCAAGGTCCGTGAGTGTGAGTAGGTAGCGGTTCAAGTCGTACATCTTAGATTCCTGCGGAAATGAGTAGTGCGTCAGTTTCTAGGTCTCGAATGTGTATGTCTTTTGGGCTTGTTGTGTCCCAAAAGCCACAAGCAATCTGATGGGCTCGCTCTGGCGAAGAAGCTTCGATGATCTCCGTGGTCTTCTTATTCAGACGACCAGTGCCAGTATGCCAGTGAGTAGCTAAGTATCTTTTCATACCACTACCACATCCCCTTCGTATAGACGCCTGGAAATTCTAGTTCGACGCCCTCTTCCAGTTCGATGTAGGAGATGCGGCAAATATTAGCTGCTGCCCAGAAGTTGACGGCAACAGTCCAAGCCTCCCTGAACGTTTTGGCCGTGATGACAATATTGGGCACCCGCAAGGGCGCCTCACGCCAGAACATCGGGGATGGTTTCAATGTAAATAGGTATCGTTTCATCTTAGACTCCTTTAAGCTTTGTTAGCTGGAAATTCGACACTTTCCCCTTCGCGTAGCTGACGACAGGTTATATCCTCTTCTGTGACTCCGAACCAGATATGCATCGCAATCTTGTAGGCGATTATGCAGTCCGCAGCGGCAACGATAAGATGAGGCACAACTGGAAGCCCGGCTTGTAAAAACATGTGCCCTGACTTCAATGTAAACAGGTAACGTGTCATATTAGACTTCAGTTAATAGGAATGTTTCAAGCCAGGAGAATTTCCATGACTCACTCATTTTGTAAAGTTGGGAGTACTTAGCAGCGTCGGGGGGCAGCATCGAAACCATCCCGAAGCCGAATTTTCGCATCTCCAGATGCCGGGCGACTTGATCCAGGTGTCGAATAAGTTCCTGATCTTCTGGAACGATCTCGACGCCCAGAGCCTCGTGGATCACGTCTAACGCCTTGGCTTCGGCCATACGGAAGACTTCTAACTGTTCCTTGAGCGGGCTTACCATGTCTCCGAGATACGCCTCGGCGGCGTCATGCAAAAGGGCCTGACGGATGCGGTTAGGGTTGCCTCTCGCCATCGTGGCGACGTGGACACAGTGTTGCGCGACCGAATAATGCTCTTTGACGTGGCCGCCATATCGGCAGATACGTTCCAAGGGCCGGGCAATGTCCACAATGTGGATATCCTCGACCTTCAGATTCAAGGGATCAACGATTCTGCCGCTAAATGTCTCGACTGTATTCATATTACAAGTATACCTTGTGAAATGGAGGTTGTCAAGTTTTTATCAGTTTTCAGCAATTGTTTCGTTGGGAGAAAGTGGCATGACCTTGATATAAAGCGGGTGAATATTCCAATAAGCCTGAGCAAGGATTTTGGCGCGGTCGGCATTGGCACACACGATGACCAATTTGAGACTAGATGAAACTGGCGTCGTCACCAAGAATCGCTGCACTCTGACCTCATTCTCAGATTCTAGCTTGGCCTTGGCTATTGCGTCCGCTGCGTCGAGATCGTCTGAATTGAAAATCTCGCCAGTCTGGCAATCACAAGCATAGAGGCAGGTGATTTGCGTGTTAGGCCACAGGCATCGTGCAGCTTTTAAGGCTTGATGCCGTGAGGGGGCTTTTATCAGCCGATAAAGCTGCATGAGGTTGGACGCATCTGGGTAGCTGCTGGTAATGGTGTAGTATTTCATGTTTTCCTTAGTTTGTGGTAAAGTAGCGATTTCTAAGGGCTTGAAGCCTTGGTAGGTGTTGCCACCGACTTACCCCTTTGCAACGCAAAAAACATGCCAAATAGGGGTCATTTGCTTATGTTTCTGACCCACTCTTGGACTTCCGACCAGCTTGCAATCTCGCCACCAGAGCGATCTTCTGAGCGGGGGTCAATTTCCGTGTCTTGAGGCGAATTGGCTTCATCACCCGGGCCACTTGTTTGAAATCTGCAACGGGGAAGAGCAGTGTCATCCCCTCGGAACTGTTGTGGAGCACTTTGTACCCCATCCCGGCCAATTTCTTGGCCAAACCAGCGTGACCGTGAAGCTCGGCACAGAGATTTAAGCCTCCATGTGGGTAGATTATCCCCATTTTACAGGGAATTTGCATGAACCAGGAGTCCCGCTTGCTCTCTCCGGGCAACAGGGCAGTCTCTTCATACTGGATTCGGAAGGTTTTTCCGAACCGATTTTTCAAGTTGACGCAGCGTTTCATAAGTTTTCCTTTCAACCTAATCAGTTGCAAACCGTGTGCCAACCCCCAGTATACCAGATATTGGGTGCAAAATCAACTATTTTGATAAAGTTTCTGTTTTTCGCGCAGAAAAAGAGCAAAATGGCCGACTATAAGTAATGGAGGGTTCTAGTAGTGACACAATTGGCCAGATCAAACAGATGCCAAGGCACCGTAAAAGCTGGCCAGTGTACCAAAGACGTCCTTCCTGGTAGCAAATATTGTGCCAGCCACGGTCCACGAGCACGTGACATCGAAATGCAGCAGTACTTACTGAGCGAAGATCAGATTAAAACTTCCGCTACTCGGCATCATGCCACGGAAGAAGTTAAGAATCTTCGAGAAGAAATCGCCCTGGCTAGGGCAATGGTCGAACGCCGACTTAATATGGTGACATGCGACTCAGATTTCCTCGCTGCCGTGGGGCCAGTTAACACCCTCTTAATTACCATCGAGAAGCTCGTTTCCTCTTGCCATAAATTAGAGACCTCACTCGGTGATCTTTTAGCCAAATCAGCGGTCGTGGCCTTGGCCCAAGAGCTAGTAAAGATTTTGGTCGAGGAGTTAAAAGACGTTGAAGACTATGAAGCAATAATCGACCGGATTTCTAACCGGGTCGCACCCGCTCTCGAACATCAGGAGAAATAATATGGAAAGTAAACGTTTTTGGCTCAGTAAAACTGTTTGGGTCAATGGTCTAGTGCTGGTCGTTGGCGTCCTCACTTATCTGAGTAACCACTCTGTAGTCGTGGAGTATCCACAAGTAGTCGCTGCTCTCACAGCCGTCGTAGGTGCCATAAATGTCTGTCTAAGATTTGTTTCGTGGAAGAAAGTCACCGTCTAAAACTCCATGGATTTAGACGCTCAGGGGCGGCCCCACATCACCTGCGTGGCCGCCCCGACTTAGGGTACACATTATGACGCAACGCTATACCTACAAGCAAAGAAACAAGAACCGGCGACGAAGTCGTCCGGTAGCCGAGGATGCTCAATTTGGCGAGGGCGTCCTTGTTTGTGCTTGTTGTAGGAAACGCCCAGTAAGATTCACCAACACGGAATTATGTGACGATTGTTGGGTAGACAATCAAGTGCGGTGGCACGGCAAACATCAAGCCGCCACTATTCTTCACTAATCCCTGAGGGGTTAAAAACATGTTATTTCTTAAAAAGAACTGGCGACCACTTATGATTGCTGCACTGGCAATCGGCTTCCTAATACTGGTCAGTGTTGACGGATACGTAAGCCGCCAACCAGAACCCCAATTGCTGTACCAACTTACATCGGTGGTGGGCGACGAGGACGAGGTCGTAGTAGTCGATCAAGCTAAGATCATCTTGGAAGTTCAAGACACTGCTGACGTTGGTGAGCTAGTTCGGTTCGACGTGTCGAAGTCTCAAGCCGAATCAATCAAATGGCTGCTCATTCCAGATTATTGTGACTTTCAGGTTTACAATAATGGCCGCAATGCTGTGTTCAGCGCGCGCCGGCCTGGCGAGTACATGTTTATTATCGCTGCCGCCAATAAAGGATCAGCCGACGTAATTGTTCACGTCTTGACTGTGACTGGCGAGCCACTTCCGCCGCCGAAGCCAATCGTTCCAAGTGTGCCGCGACCTAGTGAAGGTGCTTCCGTGACACAATGGATTCCTTATTGGTGCGCTCAGGCGGGGTGCAAGAAAAGTGATTCACTACGTTTAAGCCAAAGTTTTCAGAATGTGGCTGCTACAGTCGCGGCGGGCGTAAACACTGATCCCACAGACATCATCAAGGCCACTCAGAAAGCGAATCGCAAAGCCCTTGGCTCTTCGATGGTTTTGTGGGTTCCGGTACTAAAGAAGTTACAAGCCGATTTAGCTGTACGCGCGGCATCTGGACAGTTAATAACCCCAGAGCAGCATGTCAATACTTGGAAGGAGATTGCAGAAGGACTTAGGGCGTACGCCGCCCTGTTTGACTGCCAGCAAAAACCACTCCTAAAATAAGCACTGCCAGGAAGGTGTGTAAGATGAATAGACGTGAAGCACTTCTAACTATGTTCGGAGCCGTCGCAAGCCCGCAGTTCCTTAACGGGGCTCCTTTCGACTTGAATCTTGACATGCTACGCCCATTGAAATGTGGTTGGCAATCGAGTCCCGAAGCAAGGCGGGCCTTTGTTGACAAGTACGAAGACGCGTTTATAAGTCAACTTAACCAGGACATCAAAGGCTCGGGTAAAGGAAAGAAAGCTTTCCTATGGAAGAACCTTGAGCGAGTCCTGGGAAAGCCTTATGCTCCAATGACACAGACAATCGGCGACTGTTATACCGCAGGCACGTTAGTTACAATGGCTGATGGCAGCCGAAAGAAAATTGAGAAAATCAAAATTGGTGAAAAGGTAGTTAGCCATTTAGGCAACCCCCGAACAGTCACCCGAACAATTAGGAAATCATACTCTGGTCGCTTAATAACCGTTGAAGCCAAAGGGTACAACGAGCGTGTGACCTGCACCCCGGACCACTTATTCTGGACACAAAAAGGATGGGTAGCGGCTAAGAGTTTAAGAAATAAGGATTCAGTTTTTCTTCAAGGTTATCGCGGAGCACCAACGGCCAAAGTTTATGATCTTTTAGATTTTCTACCTGACGCACAGGCAGTAGATAATAAAATTCGCGCCAAAGGATCACACAAATGGTGCCACAGATATATTCAGCTTGACGAAAAATTAGCCTGGGTCTTAGGGGCTTATCTCGCTGAGGGTGGCTGTAGCAAAGCGACTGATACCTGGCAGAAGGTGGATTTTAACCTTAGTCATTTAGAAGTTGAATTTGGCAATAAGATTGCAGCGTCTATTGAAGAAATTTTTGGGGTTCCTTGCCAGCAATACTCTGTGCCAAGCAAACCAACTGTAAGATATGTTCGTTGTCAAAGTACAGCAGTTGCGACATTCTTCAAAGAGTTAGTGCCTGGTAATACTTACTCTAAGAATGTACCGACTGAAATATTCACGGCGACGGAAGAGGTGCAGCTTGCGTGTATTCGTGGTTGGCTCGCTGGGGACGGTCACTTTAGAATACGTGAGCCAAAAACGTCAAAATGGCCTCGATTAGCTTGTAGTGGCGTAAGTGTTTCCAAAGAACTTATTCGTGGCTTGTTTTACTCAGCTAATAACTGCCAACTTAATCCCCGTATCAGTAAAAATAGCCGATATGGAACGCGCGCCCAAGCATGGACGATTGATTTTGCCACTCAAGCAGCTATGAAACTTTACCCACAAATGGCCTCCAAGCTTGCAGTAACATTTCCAAACTATAAAAAATTGAAAAGTTCGGAATATGGACTGCAACGAAAAATAAAGAAATTGTCAACAATTTCACGGGCCGAGACTACGGTTTATTGTTTAGTCGTGGAAGAGGACCATTCATTCATTGCTAATGGATATTCCACGCACAACTGTGTTGGGGACGGATTTGGTTTAGGGGTTGATGTACTTGGGTCCACACAAATTATGATGCACAATAAGCCCGAGATTTGGGGTGGCTGTGCAGCAACAGAAATCATTTATGCAGGGTCGAGAGTTGAAATAGGCGGAGAGAACATCAAAGGGGACGGTTCCGTAGGGGCGTGGGCTGCCGAATTTGTGAAAGAATACGGCACCTTGCAGCGGAAAAAGTACCTCGATGGCCTTTACGATTTCACTACGTACAGTGGTGAAAAGGCTCGTAAATTGGGATACGTTGGAGTGCCTGATGAACTTGAGCCACTATGTAAGCTCCACCCTGTCAAGACAGTGGCGTTAGTAGAGTCTTGGGAAGACGCTAGGGACTGTTTGTATAATGGTTCTCCAATTGCAGTTTGCTCGAATGTTGGCTTCCAAATGGGAGATCGCAACAGTCGAGGAGAGTGTATGCGCGGGCGGCGACCATGGCACCACTGTATGCTCATTGCTGGATACGTTGATGATGCTAAATACCCGATGGGTTTGATTATGAACTCATGGGGTAATTATCTTGGTGGTCCCAGACCGTATGGTATCCCGGAAGGGTCGTTCTTCGCGTCAGCCTCGACAATTAACAAAATGCTGAGTCAAGGGGACAGTTTCGCCCTCTCGGCTTATATCGGATTTCCTAGGGTTGACATCCCGGATTACAATTTGTGGTAAACAATGAAAAGTAAACTAATAACCTTCGCTTGTGCGATTTACATAATATACGCTATTGTCATTGCTCAAGATAGTACGGTACAGTTACTAAGCAACAATGAAGGCCAGCAGGTCTGCACTATGCACGTTGCTAGTAACCAACCGCAGCTGTGGCGGGCACAAGAACTTACGCCTAACTGCCTTGTCACAGTTATCGACGGTAACTGTAGCAGTTGTTTAGCGGGGAAGATTAAAAGCTTACGCGCCCAAGGCTACCGTGTTTATATCTACGGCGCAAATGAGGATGTGGCCAAGCAATTTAAGGTGCGCCGATGCCCGACGTTGATTATCTTGACTGACGGCAAAGAGGTAAAGAGATTTGCCGGTAAGAAAACTTGCGGGATTACGGAAGCCACAATCAAAGAGTATCTGCAAAAGAACTGAGGCAGACCATGCGACAGCCAATGCGGCGAAAAACTATATTAAGCATCGGGGGTGTGTATGTACTATTGGCGACTTTTGTGCTTGTGGCGCAAGATAATAAAGCTAGTTCGTTTAACTCTTTTAGAGATCAAGTCTGGCAAGTCTGTCAATTGGACGGAGCGCCTGGAGACTGCGGTGCAACTGATGCACGACTACCTGGACATGCAGAGGGTGACGGACGAGCCGCTGCTCCTGGAGTCGAAGGAGAAATTGTCTCGGGAATTGTTCAAACGGCGAGAGCGAAAAAGTTCAAGAAGAACTGCTTAATTATGTTTTCCTCGCCAGGGTGTAGTGCATGTATTAAGATGTATCCCGTAGTCGAGAAACTGGAAGCACAAGGATATGCTGTTTACATCTTGGATTACACTGAGTACGGGGCTTTGGCTAAGAAGTGGAGTGTACGATTGCTTCCGACCATCTTTATTCGCGAAGGCGGTAAAGAAGTAAAGAAGTTCGTTGGCGTCATTCCGGAAGAACGGATCAAGAAGTACTTGAAGAAAAATACACCCCCGGATTACAACATCATATAATGTGGAATGACATTTTCCTTATGGCTCTGGCCATCGCAAGCCTCTCAGTAACAGTAACGCTGTCAAAAGCATGTTTACCAATTAGAGACTGGGCGAAGGAGTTCGGGCCGTGGGTAGGAAAACTGTTCAGTTGCCCGTATTGCTTGAATCACTGGTTGGCAGCAGGTATTGTAATGTGCAGACCAGCGACATTCGAGTGGTCAGAATCATGGGCAATGAATATTGGGTCTTATATACTTACAGTATTTGCAACAATTACCTTGTCAAGCATCGCATCAGGCGGGATCGTCTGGCTCCTTCTTTTGCTGGGGGAAGAATGAATAAATTTTACGTTTATTTGTATCTGAACCCTGGTGGCGAGCCATTTTATGTGGGTAAAGGTCATGGTAATCGCGCGTATTGTCATACCCAACTACGAGAGTTAAGGAGGCGGGATAGGTTCCATAACAAATTACGTGGAATGTTAAGGTGGAATATCCAACCAGAGATAATTATTCTTCATAAGGACCTAAGTGAGCGCAAAGCATTTGAAATTGAAGAAATTTTCATAGCCACATATGGCCGTCGCGACTTGGATACTGGCTGTCTTTGTAACATGACCGATGGCGGTGAGGGAGGAAGTGGCCATAGACATTCCGCAGAAACTCGGCAAAAAATAAGTGAGTCACATAAAGGCATAAGGCCCTCCGCAGGGGCTAGGCGGAAAATGAGTGAGGCGCGCAAAGGAAAAAAGCTTCCCCAAAAAACGCGGCAGAAGATGAGCATTGCCAATAAAGGGAAAAAGCTTTCCAAAGAAACGCGACGGAAATTAAGCGAGGTCAATAAAGGGAAGATTTTTTCCGTAGAGACTAGGCGGAAACTAAGCGAAGGTCAGGTAAAAATTCCAGTAGTGGCCTACGACCTTGTGACTGGGGAAGATATTAAATACTTTGAAAGTCAAGCGGTAGTTCGTAAAGATGGTTTTGACCCCAGCGCTGTTCGTAGAGTTCTTAAAGGAAAAGCCGCCTCTCACAAAGAATTAGGCTGGAAACGCGCAACAATAACCTCAATGAGTTTATAAGGAATAACATGAGTTCTTTTACACGAATCAATCGGACTTGTTTTTACGTGACTATCAGCACAATCATAGCTGCCACGGTCATCGGGGTTGCATCCGTTTGGGTGCCATCCTTATGGGAAAATCACATAGCGCAAAAGGGATTGCTTTCAATGGCAATCTTGTTCGCAGCAGCAATTCTCGCGACAGGGGTTACGCGAGTACTAGTCTTGAAAGACGGAGAGTAACATGAAATTTCAACGAGTAATCAAGGGCGTTGCGAAACGTCATCATCGACGCGGCCGTCTTTCTGGCTCAGATTATCACAAGATTTGTGAAGTGCTTCGCGACCCCGAGAAGTCACAGAAAGCACAAGACCTGATCCAGAAGCGTTTGTCCCCTCCAGTACAGGGGCGAATTGACTGGGCCAAATTGGTAGATTGGGTCAAAGAGCATTGGGTTGACATCTTAAAGATTCTCCTGACACTTCTTCTCTTTGTTGAGCCTGCGCCGAAAGCCGAGCCTAAGCCCGAGCCCAAGGACGGAGAGTCCGAGAAGCCTGAGAAGCCTGAGAAGCCTGAGAAGCCTGAGAAGCTTGAGAAGCCTGAGAAGCTTGGCCCTGTGGAGCAGCAATGCTTAAAGGACTGGAAACGGGCTGCTGATGAAGCCGTTCTAAAGCTTGATCCCGAAGCTAAGTTTAACGAACCAGAAAAGAAATAACTTTGTACGGCCTGTATCAGGTCGCCTCAGAGAGCGGGGGCGGTCCGTGCCGCCCTCGTTTATCAACTAGGAGAAACTATGAGAATTGCAAACCCATTCCCGACATTACACTTATTCCGCCTTGAGATGTACAAGCGAGATGGCACCATCATTGGTGGCCTGTCTTGTGGCAAGCAAGAGACGTTTGAAGTGCCTAAGGACTGCATCGTCGTTGTAGTTGGGCAGACTCGCGGCGGACAGGACGTGGCTCGGAATTACTGCATCAATGGCGAATGGGTGCCTGAGATGCCTGAGTTTGTGAAGCCTGAGCCGAAGAAGCCGAAGCCGAAGAAGCGAAAAGTGAAGCCTGTGGAGGCTGTGGAGGCTGTGGAGCCCGTGGAGCTAGAGTCAAAGTCAGAGGTGGAGCTAGTACCAAAGCAAGAAAAGATGGAGCCCGAGCCGAAGCCTGAGCCTAAGCGAAAGATGGAGCCTAAGCGAAAGATGGAGCCTAAGCAAGAAGAGTGAGTAATCTCCGAGAAGACTTCCGGCAAAGTATAGCCGAGGGTTTGTTAAGTCAAACTCTTACGTCCTGCTCGCGATGGGCGATGCATAGACGAATAATGGGTGAGCCCTTTCCCGGACCTTACGGATTCAAGTACCATCCGTGGTGCAGAGAGCCCCACGACGCGGCTTCAAGCTACGTAACGATAATGAAGGCCGCACAGATGGGGCTGACAGAGGTTGCCATCAATCGGGCGTTCTTCATGGTTGATGTTTTGAAGAAGGGAGCCCTGTACGTGCTGCCCACGATGTTGAATGCATCGGACTTTTCAAAAGCACGTTTTGGCAACGCGTTGATGTACAGTGAGCATCTCAACGGTTTGTTTACAGACACAAATACAGTTGGACTAAAGCAAGCGGGTGGCGTTAGCCTGTACATCAGGGGGAGTCGCGGAGACTCGAACTTGAAGGGAATTCCTGTGAGTGCGTTAATACTTGACGAACTTGATGAAATGGATCAAGGGCAAGTGTTTTTGGCTCTTGAACGATTATCGGGGCATATTGAAAAGTCAGTGTTCGCTCTCTCGACTCCAACAGTTCCGATGTTCGGGATACATAAACTTTATAGGCAAGGCTCGCAGGAACATTTTTACTTTAAGTGCCCTCACTGTGGGAATCGCACGGAGTTAGTCTGGCCGGATTGTGTCGAGATTCGCGGCGAGTCGATCTCAGACAAAGAGGTAAAAGAGTCCTTCCTGAAATGCAAAGAATGCGGGCACAGACTTGAGCACGAGGATAAGCCAGAACTATTCAAGAACGCAAAGTGGGAAGCAACAGTTGACGCGGACGATAATAGATCATTCTATATCAATCAACTCTATAGTTATACAGTGACGCCGGGCGAGCTAGTTCAAGCACACTTTCGAGGGATGGGTGACGAGGCTGCAAACGTAGAGTTTCACAATAGTAAGCTTGGAAATCCTTACATTCCGGACGGCGGTCAGGTCACCGATGAAGAAATAGACAACGTAGTGTCGAGAGCATACACGAAAGATTCTCCTAGACCAATGGTAGGGCGCGAACGGCTCATTACGATGGGCGTCGATCAAGGCAAGAGCAACCATATAGTCGTAGCCGAGTATTTTATTGAAGGCTCCCCTGGGTACGACATTAACGCTGTGGCTTTTAAGAAAATACTCTATGAAGCCGAGCGGCCAGGAACAGACTGGGGTGAGTTGGATTTATTGATGCGGGAATGGCAAGTACTTGCGTGCGTCGTAGACGCTGATCCCAACGTGAATGACGCTCGAAGATTCGCAAGACGCTTCCCAGGCTATTGTTGGCTTTGCAGATACCGAAGGGGCCTAAGTGGTCGGGAGATGAACATTAGTGAGGAAGATGGCGGCGCACCGATGGCCACTGTAGATAGAACTTCCTGGTTGGATGCGACGATGTCAAGGTTTCACAGCGAAGCGCCGAGAATTAGTCTCCCCGCTGATACGAGTTTCCAATTCAAGAATCACATCGGTAACATGGTGCGAACCTTTGAACGAGACGAGAACAACAACGCGCGAGCGACCTATCTAACTGTCGGCGGACACGACCACTTCGCCCACGCACTCTGCTATAGTGAGATCGCTTTGCCGCTAGCAGGGGCAATTACAACCGGACAAAACATAAAGAAGTTCTTGTAATCTTTCTGAGGAGAATACAATCACGGATTCACAGAAGCAACACTACAAAGAATTGATAAATGCTGAAACTGAAAACACGAAAGCTTGCCCAAAATGCTTAGAGTTAAAGCTAGTAACCGAGTTTTATAAGGCCAAACACGGGCGAAAAGGGCGTAATAGTTACTGTAAAATGTGTTTCAACGCGTGCGGGCGAAAATGTCGCCAGGTAAAGCGAATTAAAACACTGTCGCCCCGAGACATTAAACTGCAAAAGTTAAAAGCCTCCGCCAACCACAATAAAAAAGCGTGCAGCAAATGCTTGACTCTTAAACCATTGACCAAGTTCTCTAAATGTAAAAAGGCCAAAGACGGACACAAGACTTGGTGTAAAATGTGTGATCAAGCTTATTGCCGGGGTGAAGGAAAAGCTGCAATACGCGCAGCAGTCTTAAAGAAATATGGTTTAACTCTTGAAACATTTGAGGAGATGTTAGCCAGCCAGAACCATAGTTGCCAAATCTGTAAATCCAAAACACCGGGTGGCAGTGGTAACTTCCATGTCGACCACGATCACGAAACCGGCGTGGTGCGAGGATTGCTCTGTAGTAAATGTAACGTCGCACTGGGTCTCTTTCAAGATGACCCAGAAACATTGCGACAAGCCGCAAATTACTTAAAGCCACATAATCCAGAGCCAATTGAGCACATGCTCTTGGCCACTGTACAAAAACTACAGCAAAATATTCAACTAACAATTCCAGAAGCAGCGGGTTTATCCCACTAGGAGCGACAAATGAGTGAACTCTACCTATGCTACCAACGCTGGCAGAAGCAGTTAAAGGAGTGGAGAGACGAGTGCCGAGAGCGCCGCGAGCGGCGACGAGCCGCACGCAAAGCGAGACGAGTCGCACGTAAAGCACGGCGAATCGCCCGATGTATCAAACGCCGAGCCTGGGTTAAGAAAAACAAGCCAGTAAGAACCATCCTGAGACACATATTCACGCTTCTTACATTAGGTCACGATTTCCCGCTCATTAAGTGGTACTATAACCGCCCACGCGTTCGGGCGCGTATCAAACGCCGTCGTGAAGCTCTTCGCTTCTTTACTTGTCTAATCGTAAGTCGTACATGGGTTGGCTAAAATGGCTTCAAACTTGAGCATAACGAGCCTGAGACATCCGAGCATCATTCGTGACAGGTCTTACTGGGAGACGTGGCGAGAATGTTATGATGGCGGTCCCGATTATACAAATCGTTATCTGACAAAATTCACGTCACGCGAAAGTAATGAGGATTTCACGGCACGTAAGAAGATTGCCCCAATACCTTCATATTCTAAAGCGGCTGTGAACGATATTCGCAATGCAATTTTTCAGCGATTAACGGACGTCGTTCGGCAAAATGGGTCAAGAGATTTTATGCGGGCCGTCGCTGGTGAGCAGGGTGGTGTCGATCTTAAAGGCACGTCTATGAACGGTTTCATAGGTATTGATGTCTTGACTGAACTGTTAGTAATGGGCTCCTGCGGCGTCTATGTGGATATGCCAGAAATCTCCGGCCCCACGCTCGCGGATGTCGGAAATGCCCGTCCATACATGTATAAGTATTGTGTTGAGGATATTCTTGCTTGGTCGCTTACAAAGCCCGAAGAGCCAGGGGAATATCAGTCAATACTTTTACGAGATCGTGGCATTAACTATCAACAGCATGGACAGTTTGATCTTGAAATCCCATGCGGAGAATACATTCGTTATCGCCTCATGTGGATTGACAAAATCACAGGTAAGGTTCGGATTCAATTCTACAATGAGAATGGTGAGGCAACTGACGCTGCTGGTAATCCCGCCGCTGAAGACGGGCGAGAATTAGACCTCACACGTATCCCGTTCGTGCGATTTGATATTGAGAGCAGCTTACTCAAGGACGTCACACAGCATCAGGCAGCTTTGCTAAATCTGTGTAGTTCGGACGTTGCTTACGCATTGAAAGCCAACTTCCCGTTCTATACTGAGCAGCAAGACATGCGAGCCGTGGGCGACCACCTGAAACACGGAGTCAATCCAGATGGCACCGCCTCCGCTGGCGGTCAACGATCAATGAGCAAAGAGGTTGAAACTGGAACTACTCAGGGTAGAGTCTATGATATAAAGTCAGAGCGGCCAGGATTTATTCACCCATCTTCTGAGCCTCTTAAAGCCTCAATGGAGTTGCAGCGAAAACTTGAAGACGACATTCGCAAGCTAGTTAATCTTGCAGTAGCAAATCAGGTCGGGCGTCGGGCATCATCTGCGGAAGCAATGAAGATGAGTGACCAAGGGCTAGAAGCTGGTTTGTCGTACATCGGGCTTGTGCTTGAAGGCGGCGAGCGAATACTTGCCAATCACTGGGCCGCGTACGAAGAACGAACTGTCGCGAAGCGAAAGATAGCGCTTATCAAGTATCCCGATCGGTATACTTTGAAGAACGACTCTGACAGGGTAAAAGAAGCAAAAGAGCTTTCTGACCTGATGTTTACAGTTCCGGGGCCATCCGTCAAGAAGCAACTTTCTAAGAACATTGTCAATACGTTGTTATCTGGACGCATTACAACAGAGCAAATGGATCGAATCCACTTTGAGATTGAACAAGCTGATTATGCCACGAGTGATCCAGACACAATTATCAGGGCACAGGAAGCAGGGCTCGTAGGCGAGCAAGTAGCTTCTGTAGCTCTTGGCTTTGCCCCAGATGAGTATAAGCAAGCAAGAGCAGATCACGCCGAGCGCGTGGCACGTATTGCTGAGGCGCAGAGCAAAGCTTCGGACGCGGCTTCAGACGGAACAGCGGGGGATGCAAACGGAGCTAGAGGTGTGGGAGACTTATCAGTTGATCCGAAAGAAGGCATCGCCGAGCGGGCAGCCGCTACAGACACGACCCTCTCTGACAGTACAAAGAAACCAGTTCGCGGCGAAGGTCGCAGCAATAATAACGGAGAATAAGCAATGACGCAGCCAGTAAATATTCAGAAAGAAGTATCCCCCACGGCTGGGATTGACCAGGGACACACTGTTGTAGGTGCGGCTGCCGTTCAGATCACTCCACAAAGTTTAAGGTATATGCGAGGCGTTGTGCTCCGCACACCCGGACCAGATGACGCAGTCCCAAATACAAACACAGTTTGGATCGGTGACGCAAAAGTGACAGCCAACAGTGCCGTGGATACTGGTGGCTTCCCACTACTGCCAGGGGCATCAATACGAGTACCTATTGACGATACTTCGGCGTTGTATGCTATCTCGGACGCCGCTGCTCAAGACTTAGCTTGGATTGGAGTATAACATGCGATTAGAGTATACAGAACCTACAGGCCTTTCTAAAAGCTTCATTGAAGCCGGAACGGCTAACGGCCAACTTCTCTTCTGGACTGATCCAAGTTGGGTACATAGCGAGACTACAGAACTTCACTGGGATGACACCACCAAGAAATTAAGTGCGAATGGGTTTGATATCCCGGCAAAGAGTATTACCGTGGCAGATTTTACGTCCGCAGGTATCATTGCTGCAATTGCCGCATTGGGCAGTTATGGCGGGGAAGTATACTTACCAGCAGGCGACTATGATCTAACTGCTGGGATTGTACTAGATGATAATGTTGTGCTTCGCGGTTCTGGCAAAGGGACAAGATTGTTAGCCACTAATAGAGCTACTTACACCGCAGTAACAGGTGTTCCGGCCGATGGAGAAACTTTGTCAGGGGACACTACTGGCTTTACTGCCACTTGTGTTAAAGTTGACTTAACAAACAAAGTTATTTGGTATGTTACCCTTAGCGACCCAGCGAATTACAATAATGGTGAAGTTATATCTTGGTCAGGTGGTGCGGATACAACTCTATCGGCCCTGCCAACGGGCCAGACCTTTGACGCAATAAGTGCCACAACCAAGGTCGGCTGCACAGTTAAGGATTTATACATAGTTGGTGGAAGTGGTGGTGGTAGCAGTTCTGACTTAATTTTGTTCACTGGCTGCACTGACTGTAAAGTTCAAGATTGCTGGATAGAGCACTCTGACAGTAACGGCGTGTACGCTACGAACTCTTCCGGAATATTATTTGATAACATAATCGCTGCCAATAATGATTGGAGTGCCATCGGATTTAACACACCAATGCTTAACTCTACAATCAGTAATTGTAGGGTTAACAGTGGGGTCCGTGGAATTAGGATATGCGGGGACTACTCATCAGCAATCAATAATATCGTCACAGGTATTGGTAACCGGGGACTATTGCTGTGCTCAGGTGATGGTTTGATAGCCAGAGGAAATACCTTAAATGACTCTACATTGGACATAGGTTGCTACTATGACCACGTCCGCTACGCTTTGGTCGCGGACAATGTTTTTTACGGTTCTGGCATAGTTCCGGGAATTATCTTTATAGGCAGCAATATTGGAGCAAGTTATAACACGACGGACTGCATTATTAGGGACAATACTTTCGAGAACTTTACAATCGGGGTCGCGTTCAACCCTGAAAATGGCGGGTCATTGGGCGTTGTAGCAAGAAACACTGTGCAAGATAATAAGTTTATAACTTGCCCCGTAGGAATTAGCTTGGTCGCGGGCGAAGATGTAAATGATAACAGCCTCATAATGAATGAGTTTTATGATTGCACAAATGACATAGTTGACAACGGTGCTAACACAAACATAATCGCCTATGATGAAGGCAATGTATCGATCAAAGTTGATGATAAGAAGCTCTACTTTGGAGCCGGTGATGATGCGTCAGTAACATTTAACGGCAGCGAGCTAATAATCACTGGAAACACAGTCTGTGCGGCTGACACCGTGCAGTTAGTGGGGACAACGATCACTAACACGGGTCAGATTCTAGCAACAGACAAAGTCATCTTCACGCAGGTTGACGGTAATGAGTATATTGATTCGCTCAACGACGGCTTTGTTGATTATGGGGCAACAACCGCTCACCGCTTCCTCGCAGACGTGAAGATTCCCGATGATACAAAGAAGCTTTACCTCGGAGGCGGTGATGATGCTTCCCTCACGTACAATGGAACCGATCTACTAATCAATCCTCGCGCAGTAGGCTCGGGAAATACTTCCTTTACAGGTAACGTAGGGATCGGCCCTGGAACTTCTAACTGTGAGTATCTGGTGGATATTAACGGCGCAGGTACGACGGAAGGTTTCCGGATGTACAGCAATTCCTTTCTGGAAATGAGGCTCCTGGTCAATAGTAATACCGCTGCTGCGCGTGGAATGTATCGAACCACAAGATCGCGTGGAACTAAGGCTTTGCCATTGGCCCTTCAAAGCGGTGACAGTATTTTCTCCTTTATAGCAGATGGGCATTCCGGAACCTCTTATGCTGGTGCTGGTGAAATTGATTGTATCGCTACCCAAAACTGGGGCGTAGCGGCGCGAGGGAATAAATGGGTATTTCAGAATGTGACAAACAATCTCACTGTGGCGAAAGAGGCACTCGTAATTGAGCATGATGGTGTTATTCAAACTATAAATAAAGTCTCATTCACTCAGACGGATCAGAACGAGTATATTGATTCACTTGCTGATGGGTTTATGGATTATGGAGCTACGACCGCTCATCGTTTTGATAACGATGTGAAAATCCCCGCTGATTCTAAGAAGCTCTATCTCGGAGCCGCTGACGATGCGTCAATGACGTTTAACGGCGCTGAACTAATACTCACAGGTAATGAGGTTACTGCATCCGACTCTGTGGGTATTGTAGGGACCACTGTAACTACCACCGGACAAGTTTACCAGGACAATGGCACCTTTGCTGCTGTGGGGGATGCTCTAGGCTCAACGAAGATAGTCCGGGCGACTGTTAACCACGTCACTGCGAACTGGTATCCACTGTTTACCGATGGCTCGGCAGGTCAAATGACTATGCACAGTGATACCGTGTGGACCTTCGATATTCTACTCGTAGGGACGACAAGCGGGTGTACAAAGTCATTTGGCTTTAAGATCGAAGGAGTCATTGAAAATGATGGTGGCACCACTACGATTCTAGCCAGCACTGTAACTACACTCTACGACACTGACGATACTGACTTTGATGCAAGAGTTGCTGCCGACGACGCCACTGATGCCTTGTGTGTGGAAGTAACGGACTCAACAAGCGGTAGTGATGTCGTTCGGTGGGTGGCAAAGGTTTCTGCGGCGGAAGTATCCTATTAACCAACTAACCGGAGAAGAAATATGGCAGACGTAACTATCAAGAATGTGCCTGAAGGCTGTGAAGCTAAAGTAAAAGAGATGGCAATGGTCGCGATTGAGCGATACTTAAAGCCTGCTGTCTCTGTTGAAAAGATTGAGACTTTCAAGACCAATGTTGCAGTTATTCGAGCAGCTAACACCGAAGTTGAGAAAGAATAAACAATGGCAATTGCCGAATCTGAATACTACGGAACATTAGTTGAAGCCACGGCGTACTTCGCCAAGCGGCTATACCCCGATGCCTGGGATGATTCGGCTGTAGCGGATCGCCCCAAGGCTTTACTTTGGGCGACCAATATTATTGATGCTTTGAACTTTCGTGGATACAAAAAGCCTGTCTATGACATTGTCTATGATAGCTCTGGTAACATTCTTACAGACGCGCCAACACAGGCAGAGATTCGAGCAGCAGAAATTACGCAGGACTTGGAATTTCCACGGGGCACGGACACAACAGTTCCCGATACAATCAAGATTGCCACTTGGGAGATTGCTTACAATCTCCTAGACGGTGTGCAACCTGAACTAGAAGTTGAGAATCTAGCAGTCACGAGTCAAGGAATCTCCTCGGTGCGGACTTCTTATGATCGCAGCTTTACACCGATTGAACATTTAATCAACGGCATCCCTAGTGCTACAGCTTGGAGGTATCTGAAGCCTTTCTTGCGTGACGCTGAGGATGTTAAACTAAGCCGAATCTCATAAAAATCCGGAATCCTCCGGGACAGTTCCCCCAACACCTACTACGGGGATTAAGAACATTTTAACGTAGGGACTATTACTAGCAAATGCTAGGGAGATTATTATGAAGAGCTTGTTTTATGCTGCACCGCTACTTACCTGTTTTGATGACGAAGGTAGTGGCAAAGGAACAATCCTGGATGACCAGCGAGCAGTCGCGGAGGAAGTGGCCACTAAAGCAAGAGAGGATGCTGCGCGGGCAGATGCAGCGGCACGACAAGCTGGCGCAGCCGCCGACGAAGCAAAGGAAAAGGCGTTTTCACAAGAGGACGTGAACACGTTTCTAGCCGATGACCGGCGAAAGCACAAGGAGAAGTATCAAGCCCTCGAAGAGAATTATACAAATCTCTTAGGTGACAACAGTCTGGCTGCGGAGCAGCGAGAGAAATTGCAAGCGAGTCTATCTGAACTACAAAAGAAATTCCGCACAAAAGAGCAACAAGCTGAATTTGAGCGGAAAGAAGTCGAGGCGAAGTACTCTAACGACCTTAAAGAAGCTCAGGAAGATTCGGTAAGATGGGAGACAATGTTTAAGACCTCAAGTATTCAACGATCCTTGCAAGATGCGGCTATTGCATCAGAGGCGTTCAACCCTTCGCAGATTGTTAATCTGTTGGAAGGCGCAACACAGATGCAGCGAGTGAAGGACGAATTAGGTCAAGAAGTTGGTGACCTAACACCGATGGTTGATTTCATGGATGTGAATGAAACTACGGGAGATCGCGAGATTACGTTACGAACCCCCGCAGACGCCGTGAAACGTATGAAAGAGTTGTCAGGTCTATACGGCAACTTATTCAAGGCTAACGTCGTGAGTGGGATCGGCTCTGGTGCGGCTACGGGTGGGGCTGGCTCTCCTGGCGGCACGATTGATTTGACACGTTTGTCGCCAGAAGCTTATCGCCGGATTCGAGCAGAGAATCCGGAGCTTTTAGGACTCAAGCGAAACCGAGAGAATTAACTTTCGGATTGCTCGCGACCTGCGGGCCGTTACCAACGCGTTAGTTGGGTTGGCTTCACCTTCAATTGAAGGGACGTAGAAAACTAACTAAACTTTAGAGGGAGATTCTAATGAAACTTTGTTACGCAACTCCGTTGATCACTTGCTTCGCAAATGATAACGATGCTATGATTCCCGAGCTTTGGGCGCAGGAGTCACTCGCAATTCTTGAGAGCAACATGGTAATGGCCCGTCTAGTCCACCGTGACTTTTCCAACCAGGTTGCCCAGTTTGGCGACGTAGTAAACACTCGCAAGCCTGATAACTTCGCGATCAAGCGACTTGAAGATCAGGGCACCGTTGCCAATCAAGACGCCTCAGTCACGAACGTTGCCGTGCCGCTGGATCAGCACGTATATGTCAGTTTCAAGATTTTTGACGGTGAGCAGTCAAAGAGCTTCCAGGAATTGGTAGACATCTACCTCAAACCTGCTGCTTCAACTTGTGCTCGCGCCGTTGACCGTATCCTGATTAGTCAGGCGATTGCGTTCAAGGCCAACCAGGTTGGTAGTTTGACAGAGATGTCAAGCTCTACTGCCAAGACTTATATGCTTGACGCTCGTGAGAAGCTGAACGAGAATAACGCATATCCCGATGGCCGTAAGTTGGTCATGGGTTCAAACGCCGAGACTAATTGTCTCAAGACAGATATGTTCCTCAAGGCTAACGAGCGAGGCGACGGTGGCGACGCTCTGACGAACGCCGCTCTTGGGCGCGTTCTTGGTTTTGATACCTACATGGATCAGAACACGCCATACGTAGCTACTACTGCGTCAGCGATGACGTACAACACTACCGAGATCAACGCCGCTGACGGCTTTGCTGTTGGCACGACTGGCTTGATCTTGATTGATCCGTGGACTGTCAACACCATCGTAACTGTTGGTGAGTATGTTTGGTTCGAGGGTGAAGGCCGAGTCCATGAGATTCTGGTCCAGGCCAACGATGCCAACACGACCAACAGCATCAACATCGACACCAGCGGCCTAGCCGTTGCTCTCGCTGATGAGGATGCGGTCCATGTGTTCGACAGCACCACTGCTGGTGCGAACTATGCCGCTGGCTACGCAAAGGCCGTAACGGTCAATGATGCTGTCGTCAGTCTAGGTCAGTTACTCGCTTCGGGCACCACGACTGGTGGCGACCGTAATGAGTATACTATCATCGAGATCGACTCGACAGGCTTGATTGTCTGGCTGGATCGTCCTTTGGTTGCTGCCATCACCAGTGGTGATGGACTGTTCCCAGGGCCGCACGGTGGTATGAATCTTGCGTTCCATCGCAATGCTTTGGCGTTGGTAAGTCGTCCGCTAGCTCTGCCGAACACCGACCTCGGTGCCCGTGCAGCCGTTGCTAGCTACAACGATCTGTCGATGCGGATTGCCATGGCATACGATATCAGCAGTCAAGCGACCGTTGTGACTGTTGACATGCTTTGCGGTGTCAAGGTTCTCGACGCTAACCTCGGCTGTCTGCTTGTCAGCTAACCCAAGTTGTTTGGGGGCGGGCAAGCCCGCCCCCAGACGCTTTTCTTCTAAGGAGTCGATAATGTCGGTGCAAGCACTTTCAGTACTGTTGCAACAATTTGGGCCACTCGTCGGCGTCTTGTTATTTTTCATTTGGAGGGACTGGACAAGAGAGACGAAACTTTCGCACCGAATTACAAAGTTAGAAGATGACCGGCAAACAATCATGCTCGAAATGGTGGAAAAGAGTACGTCAGCTATTGTCCAGAACTCGGCCAGTATGGAACAAGTCTCAAGAACTTTAGAGCGACTTTGTAACAAAACGAATTCTTAATTAAACTGTGGTGGGGCTACATTTAATGACAAAGAAAGAGAAAGCTGCGCGACTGCGAAAGAGTGAATCTGTAAATACAAAGGTTTGCCCAACGTGTTTGACGATTAAACCCTTAACTGACTTCCATAAGAATATTGGAAAGCGAAAGGCTCGAGCAGTCCAATGTAGGAAATGCTGTCAAGAGCATACGGATAAGACGAGGCCACCTACAACTACTAGGGAACGGCTGACCAAGTTTACGGAATTGCAGAGGCGTGAATCAGAAAGCACTAAAACTTGCAGTAAATGCCTGAAAATTAAGCGGCTTACTGATTTCTATAAGAACAAAGCTGCTCGAAAAGGTGTTCTCCACCAGTGTAAAGTGTGCGTTAAGAAGGACAAGAAAGCGCAAGCTTCGAGACAGCTTAAATATTTGTACGGAATCACCTTGGAAGACTATGATCGGATGCATAAGGCCCAGGATGGTAGGTGCGATATCTGCGGAAAAACGGAAACTGAAAACGGTAAGAGGCTTAGTGTAGATCATAACCATCAAACAGACGCGATTCGAGGATTACTCTGTATGAATTGCAATGCATCACTGGGCGGCTTTCAAGATGATCCAAACTTACTAGAATCTGCTGCCCAATATTTACGAGAATATGAATGAGCATCCAGAGCTACACCATGAATCGGTTCATCCGCAAGACGCTTTACTCATTAAAGCGGGCCTACGGATCAACTGTGGATATTTACAAGCTCGGTGCCGCTTCAACAAATTACAAAACAGGTGCGAAGACTGTTACTAAAACAATGACGCGGGTCGAACGTTGCATTGTCCTTCCAGTCAAGGTACAACGTGAAACCATGCAAGGTATTAGCCAAATCAGCGCCGGGAAAAAGTTTGTGTATGGCGGAACATTCGATGCTGGGACGCGTCTCTTTATTGTGGACGCCAGAGACATGACGACAGATTATGAATTCAACGTGGATGACTGGCTGGTCTACAACGACCGCAAATATTCGATCAAAGATATTAGCGAATTCGAGCAGAATTCAGCTTGGGTCATTACTGGGAAAGAAGTTCTTGGCGTCGTCCCCGAACAAATCATTAAGTTAAGCGTAGACCACGCACTGGACATTGACAGTGAAGCAACGGAGACAGTAGTATGAATACTAATTGGCCTCGCTGGATTTTTGCGTCCATTGCTGAATATATGCGGCCTATAGCGGCTGCGATTCCGCTTCCACTTTTAGTAGAGGGGATTGATGACCGAATAGAATCAAAGATGGAAGCCGATCACGCAGAGCTTAGAGTCAACGGCCCAGCTATCTCTGAGATAAGCAGTGATTACTATCGGCTCGTTGTTGATGTCAATATTCTACTCACCGATCTAATGGATGGGTCAACTGAGAATGCATACGACTTGATTCAATGGGGCGGTGTGTTTCAAGAGGCGTTGAACGGGCCAATTAGCATTTACAAATACGGTACAGGGGTAGACGATGATGACGCTTACATCGGTTGCCTAGAAGTTTTAGGTGGCCGAGATAGTGTGAAGCTTTTTCACTTTGGACAAATCAGCAAGGTGGACCGCGTTCGCCAATCAATGGTTGACTCGCGATTTTCCATATATTTAGAGGCTTGAATGTTTCTGTACAAAATCACCAACTGTGTTAATGGTAAAGAGTACATCGGGATCTCAAAGAGTCCGTCTAAGCGGTGGCTTAACCATAAAGGGGGCCGGGGATCAAAACTTGTTTATCAAGCCATTAGAAAATACGGTTTGGAAAATATAAAATTCGATGTCCTGTACACTGGTTGTGAAGAAGATATTTGTCAATTAGAAATAGATTTAATTGCGCAGCGGCAGACAGAGGCACCCCACGGGTATAATCTTACGGCAGGCGGCTCGGGACTCCCAAATTTAAGAGATGGCAAAAATCCACGAGCTAAAAAGCTACGCATTAACGGAGTTTGGTTCTCTTGCATAAAAGAAGCGGCGGAAGCTTTAGGAGTCTGTCGCGCCGTATTGGCCAAGCGACTCAAAGAAGCTACCACAAGTAGTTTTGAGTTTGTACCATTTGACCGAGAGGAGCACAGTAGAAAAAGTGGTTTAAGAAGTAAAGGGCGAAAACATACGCCCGAAGCAAAAGAAAAGATGAGCAAGAAACGTAAAAGGGGTAAACATTGCTGTGCCCGTAAGATTTTGGTAAATGGCAATAAGTATGAATGTATTCGCGATGCTGCTGAAGGAGAAAATATTAACTACAGCACTTTGCGGGATATGATTCGCAAATACAATAAGTCCCACATATGGCCATTAGGTTGGGCTTATTTAACTAGCTAGTAAACTTTAATTTAAGGAGTAAAGAGATGGCACGAATTGAGCTCAGGGAGGCATACATTCGCGTACGAGATGGTCTTGCAGGTACAGGAAATGTAACTTCAAACTCAGCGAGCGCATCGACGACGCTGAACGTAGACACTATTGTTCTGAATGCAACTACCACGAACCTAGTTCCAGTTGGAGCCAGACTGACTGTCAACAGTTGTGGAACTAACATCTTTACGGTGACTGAAAGAACGCCGCCTGCTGCCGGTCCCACATTAAACTTAGTTGTAACGCCCGCCCTGACGGCTAACGTTACGCAGAATGACGTTATCACGTTTTCGGCCCAGCGCCTAACCGTCAAGGTTGGTGAAGGCTCTGTAAGTTGGACCGAGGCCAAGGAGTATGAGTATCTCCGAGACCGTGGTGATCTGGATACCGTCCGTGAAGCCGATGAGCAACCTATTGACGTTAGCATTGACTTTGTGTACGAGTATATTACAACCGAGACGGGCGAAGACGTAACAATCGTTGACGCCCTGAAGCAGACTGGCGAAGCGAGTGAATGGGTCACATCATCGTCAGACGTCTGTGAGCCATATGCGGTTGACATTGAAATCATGCACTGCATGCCTTGTGGCACGGTAGAAGACGAAAAGGTCGTACTTGCCGACTTCAGGTATGAAAGCCTTGAGTTTGATATCAATGAAGCTACCATTTCAACATCTGGACGTTGTAATGTGAGCGAAGCCACTGTCACGCGAGCCGATTACGCTGACGAAGGCTGCTAAACCTGTTAAGGGAGTGGGCACTATGCCCACTTCCGACCTTTTAATCTGAAAGTTTGTTCTGAGGAGAGAAACATGAAAATTGGTGGTATTGAGGTCAAGGGACCAAACGAAGAAATTTTAGTACTCCCGCGTCTTGAAGAAGACATTGTTATCAAGGCAAGAGCAGTGACGGACATGGACCCATTTGAGGCCCTCTGCCCCGATCCCAAAGCTCCCGGTATCCGTACGCGAGATGGTTTTCGCCCAAATGAAAAAGACCCCTCGTATCTGCAAATGGTCGCGAAGCATGGCGAGCAGCGGCTAGCGTACTTGATCGTCAAGTCTCTTGAGCCAAGTGACATTGAGTGGGAGCGAGTCAATCTTGACGACCCAGGGACGTGGTCAGAGTGGCAGCTTGAGCTTCAAGAAGCTGGCTTGTCATCAATCGAAGTCAACCGAGTGGCCGCGTGCGTCATGCAAGCTAACTCGCTGGACGAAGAAAAACTAACGGCGGCCCGCGAGGTTTTTCTACGTTCTCGGGAGGAGGAGCTAAAAGAATCCTCTGGCCGAGATACCGAACTGGCGAGTATGCCATCTGGCACGCCTGTGAGCGACTAGGCATCCGGCCCCCAAGAGTTAAAGATTCTTGGGTAGGATGTGATGTTGACACCCAAGCTAGAATTTTAGCCTTTCATCAGACACGCGTTTATGAAGAGATGGAAGAGATGAAAGCAATGGCCGGGGTGGGTGCTGCAAGGAGAGCGACGTGAGATTCAAGCCAGTCTTCCAAGCCCCTGTACTAGATTTAGGTGCCTACAAAAGGCATTTGAATAAGTACATGGAAGACTGGCTTAAACAAGCCGGCAGGGAATGGTTGCAGGCGACTGTAGGGTCAATAATTCCAGCGTGGTCTAATGCGTCGCGGGCAACATTTGAGAAGTTGGCAAAGCTTCTTGATGGTGATGTGAAATACGGCCCTCAAAAGAGTCGAAAAGACCGTAAGCCTTTGGGGCGGGCCGAAGGGGCTGGAAGTAAATTGATTCTCGGCAAGGCAAGTTGGCATTTTGAGTACACCAGTACGTTAAGGTAC
>Ga0208904_1000588_pt1 | contig 28837 bp, 35 predicted proteins | sample AntAceMetag02UKB_FD_184774 | JGI IMG/M metagenome (GOLD analysis project Ga0208904, IMG submission 184774) | Saline lake microbial communities from Ace Lake, Antarctica - Antarctic Ace Lake Metagenome 02UKB (SPAdes) (version 2) | ecosystem: Environmental > Aquatic > Non-marine Saline and...
AAGAGCATGCACGTAGTAAGAATAATTTACTTTAAATTTTATAATGCCCAAGAAAAATAAATTAGCCAAAGGAAAAATTACTAGCACTACTCAGAAATATCTTGATATAACAGAAATTCGCGATAATGTAATTGTCATGAAAGACGGAACTCTTCGTTCTATTCTTTTGGTATCTAGTTTAAATTTTGCTTTAAAATCAGAAGATGAACAAAATGCAATTATTAGTTCTTACGTTGGCTTTTTAAATAATTTAGAAAATCCTTTACAGATTGTTATTCAATCACGTGAATTTAAGATTGATCCTTATTTAGAAGAATTAGAAAAAATACAGCGAGTACAAACCAACGAATTGTTACGAGTACAAACCGCAGATTATTTAAGTTTTATTAAAGAATTAATTTCTTTAGGTAAAATTATGAATAAACGATTTTATATAGTAGTTTCTTACAATCCTTTATCCAATAAAAGAAAGAATTTTTTAACACGAGTGACCGAAGCTTTTAAACCAGCTACTTTAATTAGATTAAAAGAAGAAAGATTTCAAAAACGTAGAGAAGAATTAGAGATGCGCGTTAATTCTGCCATGAGCGGTTTACAAGGAATGGGTTTAAAAAGTGTTGTGTTGGATACCCAAGGAATTGTAGAAGTTTTATATAATACCTATAACCCAACAACATCATCTAGTGAAAAAATGGGAGATGTAAAGAAGATGAGAGTAAATTAAATTGTTTTATTGTTAAATTGTTAAATTGTTACGCAACGCTACTTAAAATCGTTGCGTAACAATTTAACAATATATCAATTTAACAATAGATTATTTTATATCTAATAATTTTAAAGTTAATTTAAACTTACAAATAAGCAATCAATAACATATTACTAAACTATGATTGATCCAAGTCAAGTAAAAAAACAAGAACAAGCAATAGCTCAAGCACAGACTCAGCAAGCTCAACAACAAGTTGTTAAAGAGCAAAAGTCAAAAGAGCAAGTGCAGGAAGTTATCTCCGAAGAAAAAGCTTTTAGACGGGGAGAGGTTTCTATTCGTGATATTATTGCGCCAGCGGCTTTGGAAGTAAAGCCAAGCTTTATTAAATTAGGCGACAAATTTGTGCGTACTATGTTTGTAATTAATTATCCTCGCTATTTGAGCGTGGGTTGGTTTGCGCCGATTATTAATCTAAATGAAACTTTTGATATTGCTATGTTTTTTTATCCAGTTAAGAGTCATGTTGTTTTAAAACAGTTGAAAAAGAAAGTAGGTAATTTAGAAGCGCAAATTATTAGTGATGCTGAAAAAGGAGCAGCTCGTGATCCTTTGCGAGAAACTGCCTTACGTGATGTAGAAGCATTGCGTGATTCTTTAACTCAAGGAACAGAGAAATTTTTTCAATTTGCTTTATACGTTAGTATTTATGCTGATGATGAAAAAGAAATGGATAAGATGACTGAAGTGATAGAAAATATTTTGGGTTCACGATTAATTTTTTCCAAAAAAGTTTTATATCAAGCTGAACAAGGATTTAATTCAACTTTGCCTTTGAATAATGATGAGTTAATGGTTACCTTTAATATGAATTCATCACCAATTGCTACTTCTTTCCCTTTTATTTCTTCTGATTTAACAACGGACAATGGAATTTTATACGGCATTAATCGTCATAATAATAGTTTAATTTTATTTGATCGCTTTTCTTTGCCCAATGCTAATAGTGTAGTATTTGCTACTTCTGGTGCAGGAAAAAGTTATGCTATCAAATTAGAAGTTTTGCGTAGCTTAATGATGGGCGTGGAAGTGATTATTATTGATCCTGAAAAAGAATATCAACATTTATGTGATGCGGTTGGTGGAACTTACATTAATATTTCTTTATCTAGTGATAATAAAATTAATCCATTTGATTTACCTCGCAAAATTAGCGATGATTCTAGACCAGAAGATATTATTAGAAGCTCAGTTATTACAATCAAGGGATTAATCAGATTAATGCTAGGAAAATTAAATACTGAAGAAGACTCTATTATTGACCGAGCATTATTAGAAACATACGCTAAAAAAGATATTACGGCTGACAGTGATTTAAGCAAAGCAGAGTCACCAATCATGGAAGATTTTCAAGATGTGCTAAGTGGTATGGAAGGAGCTGATGACTTATCTGAACGTTTGAAAAAATACACTAAAGGAACTTTTGCTGGTTTGTTAAATAAATATACTAATGTAGAAATGAATAATCAATTGGTTGTTTTTTCTGTACGTGATTTAGAAGATGAATTAAGACCAATGGCAATTTATACCATTGTAAATTATATTTGGAATGTGGTGCGAAGTGAAATGAAGAAAAGATTATTAATTATTGATGAGGCTTGGTGGTTAATGCAATATGAAGATAGTGCTAAATTTATTTATGCCTTAGTAAAGCGTTGTCGTAAATATTATTTAGGCGTCACTACAATTACTCAGGATGTTAATGATTTTTTAAATTCTCAATACGGACAAGCGATTGTTACTAATTCATCTTTGCAGTTATTAATGAAACAAGCTCCAGCCGCAGTGGATTTAGTGCAAAAAACTTTTGCCTTAACTGAAGGAGAAAAATTTTTATTACTAGAAAGTGGAGTTGGTGAAGGAATATTTTTTGCTGGTAATCGACATGCCGCTATCAAAATAGTAGCCTCCTATACAGAAGATCAATTAATTACTTCTGATCCACGACAATTATTAGAAATTGAACAAGCTAAAAAAGAATTTAAAGAGCAAATGGGAGAAGATGAGGCAGAAGGTGAAGAACCCGCTCAAGCTAGCGCTGATGCGGGCAAGGAAAAAGAGCCCGCTCAAGCTAATGCTGATGCGGGCAAGGAAAAAGAAGATGCTAGCCAAGTAACTCCTTCAGGAGATATTACTCAAGTTAAATCATAATTTAAATTAAAAAAATGCCTGAACTCATCACTTTGCCAGACGGCACTCAAAAATATATCAAAGGCGGGGATAACAAAAAATTAACATATTTTGGTATTGTTATTTTTGCTTTGGTTGTTTTGATATTTTTAGTTTATTTTATGTTTTTAGCTCCAGTAAAAGAGGAAGAAGTTGTAGTTAAACAGCAAGAAACAAAAGTAGTTCAACAACCAATTACTGAGAACATTGATCGTCCTAGGGCAGTTGTCACCCCACAAGCGACTACTGAGCGGGAATTAAAGCATTTAGCGTCTTCTTTTACCGAAAGATATGGTACTTACTCTAATCAATCAGGTAGTGAAAATATTCGAGATTTAAGCATATTTATGTCTAGTAATTTACAATCCAGATCTAATAATTACATTACCGAATCTATTTCTAAAAATAGCAACAATGATATTTATTATGGCATCACTACCAAAACCGTAGTAGTAGAAACAATCCAATTTAATATCAATAGCACTAGCGCAGAATTTTTAACTAAAACTCAACGCAAAGAATCATTTGGTACAGCTGGCAATGCTCGTAGCTTTCAACAAGATGCCACAATTAAAATGATTAAAGAAAGGGGAGTTTGGAAAGTAGATCAGATTAATTGGGATGAATAGCCCTCCCATTGTCATTTCGAAACGCAGTGAGAAATCTATAATAGTTACTTTATTGCGTTGATGTTAATATTACAGATTTCTCTCTTCATCCCGATGCGTCGGGATTGCGTTCGAAATGACAAAAAGATTGTATTAGAAATTATGAAATTATTGATTAGAAATTTAATTAACATCATTTTCCCCATAGAATGTTTAGGTTGCAAACAAGAAGGCGAGTGGTTATGTAAAGATTGCGCTAAAAAAATTCCAATAAATTCAGAAACATATTGCTTAAGTTGCAATCAAACAACTAATTTTGGTGAGTACTGTGAAAAATGTAAAATAAATTTTAAACTAAACGGAGTATTTATTGCCAGTGATTATAATAATGAGTTAGTTAAAAAATTAATCAAAACTTTAAAATATAGATTTGTGCCTGATGTTGGCAGGGAGCTATCCAAGCTCCTTATTTTTTTTCTGCAAAATCAGATTAATAAAGCGCAAGTTAGTCCACCTCCACAAGTTTTAAAAAACTTTTCAGAAACAATTATCATGCCAGTACCACTACATCAAAAAAGATTAAAGTGGCGTGGTTTTAATCAAGCAGAAAAATTAGGTTTGCCAGTAGCTGAACATTTTAATTTGTCAGTTGATACTACCAATTTACAAAGAGCTCGTCACACTAGTTCACAAGCGCAATTACACGCTGAACAAAGAAAGAGTAATTTATTAGATAGTTTTGTTTGGCAAGGAGAAAATTTACAAAATAAAAACATCATTCTAATTGATGATGTAGCGACAACCGGCTCTACTCTAGAAGAATGCGCTAAGATTTTAAAACCAGCTGGAGTAGGGGAAGTTTGGGGGTTGGTGGTGGCGCATGGATAACTATTTATCTATAAATGTTTTTTTAAAAAATATTTTAACTTTTTTCTTTAAATCATCATTTGATACTTTCAATTGTTTTTTTTCATTTTGCATAGCCACTATAATTGCAAGATTGTATATACCAAAATCTTTTGGTTCAAATCCTTCTAACTCGGCTAAAGAAAAATTACCAAATAAATTTTTTATTATCTCACGGTAATTTTCTTTTGATAAATTTGCAGCAATGAAACCATTTTTTTCTAAAAAAATAACAGTACTTACAACAGATAGTCTTTTATTTCCATTTGAAAAATAATGAGAATTTATGTTTATAAATAAATGTGATGCCTTATCAAATATATCAGGATAATATTCTGTTTTAGATCTATCTATTAAAGCAAAATATTTATCAATCGCATCTGTCTCTTTATCGTAATCAGGAATTTCTTTTTCATTTTCATAATTAAAACTTCTTATAATATTAACTATATTATTTAAATCTTCTGGTTCAATATATTTAATATAAGATTGTTTCTTGGTCATACATTATGTGCTACCAAGTTTTTTAATAACTTTACTATACCTTGTTTTAACAGAATTTGCTGCCGCCTTACTTTCGTAAGAGCCAATAATTTGCCCCTTCCTACCAGAAGAGGTTGTTTTTTGTCTAATTGCATAATATTTACCAGTAGATGGATTGTGAATTTTTTTTGGAGTCATTCTATTATTTTATCAAGTTTTTATTAGTCATAGTTTTTTAATATTAATTTTATTATACCAAAAAATCGCCAAATAGGCGACTTTTATTTTTAGTCTAGTATTAAATGCGGAGAGGGTGGGATTCGAACCCACGGGACCCGCGAAGGCCCGACAGTTTTCAAGACTGTTCCATTCGACCACTCTGGCACCTCTCCCGTTATTTTTATTTTGTGGACAATTTCTTTTTTATTTGTCTTCGACCTTGTCCAGTTTTGTAAAATAATTCTGTTTTTTGCGCTAATGTTTTTTCACAGTAGGCTTCATAATATAATAATTTCCAAGGCCTACCAAATTTTGTTGATTTTGTTTCACCATTATTATGCTCTTGCACTCTATTTCTTAAATCAATAGTACTGCCTACATATAAATTATCAGTTTTTTTACTTTTTAATATATAAACATAATACATATATTAGTTTTTCCGCTCATCTCGCTATGCTCGTGAGCGGACAAGCAAGACTGTTCCATTTTTATCCGCTCAATCGCGTAGCGATATGAGTGGACGACCACTCTGGTTTATCCGCCTTGGGCGGACACCTCTCCCATTTTTAAAAATAAAGACTTAGATTAAGCCTTTATTCTAAAATTTTATTTGTTATGGTATAATGATTATATAAATAAAAAGCGTTTAAGTCAAGTTTTATGCCTGAAATAAACCAAGAAGATATCATAATGAGCTGGGAAGTGTCAGAATATGATAAATATGAACGAAGTAAAAGATGGTATATTTATGCCTCAATTGTTTGTTTAGGCGTTCTAGTATACTCATTTTTTTCTAGTAACTTCTTATTTGCGGTAATTATTGTTTTAATTACCATTGTAGTTATTATGGATGATGCTCGTCAGCCAGATCAAGTTGGTTTCGCAATTATGGAAGAAGGAGTGGCTATTGGTAAAAAATTCATTGATTATGATGAATTAAAGAATTTTTCCATTATTTACAAACCAAGACAAGACGTAAAAAAGCTTTACTTTGAATTTAATAATGTTTTTCGCCCAAGATTGTCAATAAATATAGATGATGCCAACCCCTTGAAAATTCGTGATAATTTGCTAAACTATCTGCAAGAAGATTTAGAGCGTGATGGTGAGCCACTTTCTGAGGCGCTAGGTAAAACTTTCAAAATATAACAAAATTACAGCAAAGCTAATTCAGGGCTTTAAGCCCTGTTTTTAATTGCTCTCATCGTTCAACGGATAGGATGCAAGCTTGCGGAGCTTGAGATGCAGGTTCGATTCCTGCTGAGAGCACATAAATTAATAAAGTGAGATTTTTACCCTGTTGGATAACAGAGCCTGCTGAGAGCACATATGCAATTTATTCCAGTCAAAACTCGTGTAATGAATCCACCTCAGGATGACATTTACGATTTATTAGATAAAGATTTGCCTTCTCTCAAGGAGGGTGATGTTGTTTTTATTACTTCAAAAATTTTAGCTATTCATCAAGGGCGGTGCGTTAAATTTAAAGATGTGCCAGTCAAAGATGATTTGATAAAAAAAGAGGCAGAAGTTTTTATACCTAGAGAAGAATGTCCGGGTGAGCATGTAATTTTAACACTAAAAGAAAATACTTTGATTCCATCAGCTGGGATTGATGAAAGTAATAGTGGTAACTATTATACTTTTTGGCCAAAAAATTCTAATGAAGAAGCAAAAAAGATTTGCAATTATTTAAAGAAAAAATATCAGTTTGAAAAATTAGCAGTAATAATTACTGACAGTCATACTATTCCATTGCGATATGGAGTGCTAGGAATTTCAATTGGTTTTTTTGGTTTAGAACCTTTTAAAGATTACAAAGGTAAGCAGGATATTTTTGGTAGAAAATTAAAAATGACCAAAAGTAATATTGTTGATTCTTTAGCTAATATGGCTGTGCTATTAATGGGGGAAGGAGCAGAACAAATTCCCATAGTAATTGCTCGTAAAGTTGATGATATTAAATTTACCAATCGTCATACTTACAAAAAATTATTAATACCAATCAAGGAGGATATTTATTATCCATTATTAAAGAAATTTTATGAAAAAAGAATTTAAAATTCACTTATTGCTTGGTTTGTTTTGCGGGCTGTTAGTAGGAATGAATTTGCTAGGAGGCAAAATTACTTCGCTATTCGGAGTTTCGGTATCAGTAGCAATTTTTATGGCGCCTTTGACTTATTTAATTACTGATATAATAGAAGAGGTATATGGCCGAGAAGTGACTAAACAGTTTATTTATGTCGGAATTACTATGATTGTTATTATGTTTTTGTATACAGCGTTGTTTGTAATTTTAGAGCCACACGCACGTTATAGTTTTAACGAAGAATATAAGACAATTTTTGGTGCATCATTAAGAATGATGATTGGTAGTGTAATAGCATTCTTTTTAGCGCAGATGCACGATATTTGGGCGTTTAATTTTTGGAAAAAGAAAACTAATGGAAAAATGCTTTGGTTGCGCAATAATTTGTCTACTATTGTTTCGCAATTTATTGATAGCACGGTTTTTATGTTTGTCGCTTTTTATGCTTTAACTCCAAAATTCACGGTTGCTTTTATTTTTAGTTTAATTATTCCTTACTATTTATTTAAAGTTGCTTTTGCGGTTTTAGATACACCATTTGTTTATCTAGGAGTAAAGTGGCTTAAAAAATAAAACATGCCTGAGTTACCTGAGATAGAAACAATTAGAGCTGATTTATCTCGTAAAATTTTAAATAAAAAAATAACAGAAGTGGTAGTGAAAAAACCACGCTTAGTTAAAAGCGGGACAAGTAAGTTTAAGAAAATTTTAATAAATAATAAAATAACAAAAATTAATCGTCGAGGAAAATTAATAATTGCTGTTTTAAAATCAGGCAACTTTTTATTAATTCATTTGAAAATGACTGGACAGTTAATTTACCAAAAGAAAAATAAAATCACAGCTGGCGGTCACGGAGAATTAGATAACAAAAAATTGCCGAATAAATTTTCTCACATCATTTTTACTTTCAGTGATAACTCTCAATTATTTTTTAATGACATGCGACAGTTTGGTTATATGAAGATTGTGGATGAAAAAGAGTTAGATAAAATTTTAAATCAGTTTGGCATTGAACCCTTAGATAAAGATTTTAATTTAAAAACTTTTAAAAAAGTTTTACAAAACCGTAAAACAAATATTAAACAATTATTGTTAAATCAAAAGTTAATTGCTGGTATTGGTAATATTTATGCTGATGAAATTTGTTTTTACGCGAAAGTAAAACCTAGTCGTAAAGTTTTAACTTTAAATGAAGCAGAAATAAAAAAGTTGTACCAAGGCAGTAAACAGATTTTAAAAACAGCCATTAAAAAACGAGGCACTACTTTTAATAATTATCGTGATGCTGACGGTAAACAGGGGAGTTTCGTTAGTTTTTTGAAAGTATATGGACGAGCAGGAGAATTGTGTAAGAGATGTAAAAATGGTAAAATAAAAAAGATAAAACAAGGTGGTAGGGGAACGCATTATTGTCCTGACTGCCAAAATTAACCTTTTTGTCATTTCGAACGCAACGAAGTTAAGAGAGACCTGCCTGTCGGCAGACAGGAATCTATAATAGTTACTTTAGAGCGCTGATGTTAGTATTATAGATTTCTCACTGTGTTTCGAAATGACAAAACATGATAAATATATGCAACATACATTACCAAAATTACAATATCAATTAAATGCGCTTGAACCGCACATCAGCCAACAGACTTTAGAGTTTCATTACGGCAAACACTATCAGGCGTATGTTGATAATTTGAATAAATTAATTATAGGCACTGAATTTGCCAATGCAACTCTAGAAGAAATTATTAAAAAGACTGAACCCGCCCAAGCCGACGGCGAGGCGGGCAAGGGCGTAATTTTCAATAATGCGGCTCAAGTTTTTAACCATACTTTTTATTTTGAAAGTTTATCTCCCGAGGGAGGTTTAATTCCTAACGCAGGTGAAATTAGTGGAGAAATTTTAGAAGCGATAAATAAAAATTTTGAATCACTAGATAATTTTAAAACAGAATTTATTGAATCAGCTAAAACATTATTCGGTTCTGGTTGGGTCTGGTTGGTAAAAAAAGAAGATGGCAGTTTAAAAATTATTCAAACCAAGAATGCTGAGAATCCTTTACAACAAAATGCGCAACCGCTTTTAACAATTGATGTTTGGGAGCATGCTTATTATTTAGATTATAAAAATAAAAGACCAGATTATATTGAAGCATTTTTCAATATTATTAATTGGCAAAAAGTAAATGAACGTTTAATTTAATATTAAAATTGAGGAGAGGGAAAATGAAGAAAAATCAGCCAAGATTAAAGGCCAAATCAAAGGCCTTTTTTATTTTCAAAATTTTGTTAAACTATCTATATTATGAATTTAACCACTTCAGTAGAAAAAATAAATAAAATCGGTAAAGTGACGGCTAGAAAATTGAGTAAATTAGGCATAAAAAATGTTCAAGATTTACTAGAATATTATCCAGTTCGCTATGATGATTATACTCAAACTTTGCCAATTTCTGAGCTTAAACCTGGTATTAGTACTAATGTGCAGGGCATGGTTGAGTTTATTCAAAATAAACGCAGTTTTAAAACACGGATGATGATAACTGAAGGAATGATTAAAGATGCCACTGGGCAGATGAAAGTTATTTGGTTTAATCAGCCGTTTATTGGCCGAAGTTTAAAAGTAGGTGACATAGTTTCACTTTCTGGAAAAGTGGATAGTGATTTGGCTGGCTTGCAAATGAATTCACCAGAATATGAAAAAGTGCGAGGCAATCAATCTACTCACACCAAGGGTTTAGTTCCAGTCTATAGTTTAACTGCTGGATTAACTAATAAGCAGTTAAGATTTTTAATTAAATCAATAATTAAATTAAGCTCAGAATTTATTGATGCCTTACCAAAATTTGTTAAAGAAAAATATAATTTAATTGATTTTAGCCAAGCAATTTATAATATTCATTTTCCTCAGTCAGCTGAAGTTTTAGAACAAGCTAAGCGACGTTTAAAATTTAATGAATTATTTTTAATTCAATTAAAGTCACAAGTTCAAAAATTTAAAGTTAAAAATCAAAAAGCGGAAAAAATTAAATTTTATAAACAAGCAACTCAGGAGTTTGTAAATAATTTACCTTTTAAATTAACCAATGCTCAGAAAAAAGCATCATGGGAAATTTTACAAAATTTAGATTCAAGTCAGCCCATGTCTAGATTATTAGAAGGAGATGTGGGTTCTGGTAAAACAGTTACCGTGGCATTAGCCATGCTTAATACAGCTTTAAATAAAAAACAAAGCGCATTATTAGTGCCGACTGAGATTTTAGCATCACAGCATTTTGAAACATTAATTAAATTATTTAAAAATACTGATATTAAAATTGGGTTGTTTACGCGATCACAAAGACGCACAACCTTGCCTACCGGCAGGCAGGCACATAACATAAAACACATAACAAAAAAAGAAATTAATAATTTAATTAAAAAAGGTGAGATAGATATTTTGATTGGCACACACGCCATGATTCAAGAGGATGTAGAATTTAAAAATTTAGCATTGGCAATTATTGATGAGCAACATCGTTTTGGAGTAGAGCAAAGAAAAGTACTTAGAAAAAAATCTGGATCTAAAAAAACTATACCACATTTACTCTCTATGACAGCTACACCGATTCCACGTAGTTTAGCTCAAGTAGTATATGGTGATTTAGATTTATCAATTATTAATGAAATGCCCAAGGGGAGAAAAATTATTAAAACCTTTGTAGTGCCAGAAAGAAAAAGATTAGATTCATATACTTTTATTCGCAAAGAAATTGAAGCTGGCAGACAAGTGTTTGTGGTTTGCCCTTTAATTAAAGAATCAGATAAATTAGGCGTTAAGTCAGTGGAAGAAGAATATAAAAGATTAAACAATCAAATTTTTAAGGATTTAAAAATCGCCTATCTGCATGGTAAATTAAAAGCTAAAGAAAAAGAAGAAATCATGCAAGAATTTTTAGATAATAAAACTAAAATATTAATTTCCACTTCAGTAATTGAAGTTGGCGTGGACGTGCCTAATGCCACTATTATGATTATTGAAGGAGCGGAAAGATTTGGCATGGCACAATTACATCAGTTTCGTGGACGAGTTGGTCGTAGTGATATGCAATCATATTGTTTATTATTTCCTACTGATGAATTTAAATCAAAGGAACGATTAGAAACTCTGGCTGTTAGTAATGATGGTTTTAAATTAGCTGAAGCAGATTTAAAAATGCGTGGCCCAGGCGAGGTTTATGGCACGGCTCAGGCTGGATTCCCAGAATTTAAAATAGCCAGTCTTAATGATTATCAATTAATTAAAGAAACTAAAGAAGTGGCTGAGGAAATTGTTAAGCAGGGAATTGAAGAATACCCAGAATTAGTAGAGCAAATAAAGAAAAATGATGAGTGGATGGTGGGGTAGACTTGATTAATTTTTTTAAAAAAGTTATTATGTAAATAAGAAATAAGTTCGTTCGTTCCATTAAACTGGCGCGTTGTCAGAGAAAGGACGCTACTATGAATATATCAAGTTTATCACGTGTAGATCAAAGAAGTTTCCAAACAGCAATATCGGCACAAAGAAAAAATTGTCGCCAGAAACACAGTTTCACGAGAATTGAAGCCATTGAAAAGATCGAATAAGTCCGGGAATCGCCTGGGAAAATCGCACTTTTCAGTGTATGTTGGTAATCACCGAAGGTTAAGATATGGAGGAGACATTATGTGCATTCGAGCAGGTCCTAACGTAGCCTCATCGAACATCACTCAGGCCACAGTGGAAGGTCAAGAAGAAAACCGTCGCCAAGAAGAAAATGGTAACATCGATCGCTTCCAAGAAGATCAGCGTACAGGGTTCGTCGCCAAGCGAACCTTCTAACTCCATTCCGAGAGAAAGAAAGGTTTAAAACCCTGTAGATGAAGCCAAACAAAAGGGGCAACTCACATAACAAAGTGAGTTAGCCCCTTTTAAATTTGCTATTTTTAGCTTTTTTGCTATAATTAAAGAAGTTAAATTTAACCCTAAATCTTTATAGTATGAAAAAAATTCTTATAATTGAAGATGATACAGCTATTAGTAAGATGTATCAAACTAGTTTAAAAAATGATGGTTATGAAGTAGTTGCTGCCGATGATGGCGATGCTGGCTTAGAAATGGCCAAAAAAGAAAAGCCAGACTTAATTTTACTAGACATTATTTTACCAAAAATGGATGGTTTTGCTGTATTAGAAGGATTGAAAAAAGAAAGTGGAATTAAAAATATTCCAGTAATTATGCTTACTAATTTAGGACAAGAAGAGGACAAAGAACGAGGTAAAAAATTAGGAGCTAAAGATTATATTGTAAAAGCAGATTTTACACCCATGCAGGTAAGTGAAAAAATAAAAAAATATATTTAAGGAGTGGATCCCTGCTTTTGCAGGAATGACAATTAATCAATTAAGTAATCAAAGAATATGACACATCCAAAAGAAGAGCAAACATTAGTATTAGTAAAAGGAGACGGAGTACAGCGCGGTTTAGTTGGTGAAATTATCACTCGTTTTGAACGCGTTGGTTTAAAAATAAAAGCTATGAAAATGGTTTGGCCTAATAAAGATATTATTAATAAGCATTATGACCCAAATAATATTGAATGGTTAGAAGATGTAGGAACTAAAGCGCTAAAAGGGTATGAAAAAAAAGGAATCAAAGTTGATAAAACTCCGTTAGAAATTGGTCAGCATGTACAAAATAATTTATTAAAAATGCTTTCTGCTGGTCCAGTAGTAGCAATTGTTTTACAAGGCGCTCATGCAGTTGAAGTTGTTAGAAAATTAGTTGGTTCAACCGATCCATTATCATCTGCACCTGGAACTATTCGTGGTGATTATTCACTTGATTCATATACCATGAGTGATGGTGATGATCGGGCTATGCGTAATTTAATTCATGCTTCTGGCGAAGTTGATGAAGCTAAGAAAGAAATTGAAATTTGGTTTGACGAAACAGAACAACATGATTATACTTTACCTTACGATGAGGTGATTTATGAAAAAGATTGGGAGAAGAAACAAGCCCTATTAGATCAATAGGGTAAATACTATTAGATGAATAATTAATACATAATATAATATTAATATGAAAAAAGTTATAAAATGTTGTAACAAACCAATCGTTTTAATTGGTGCTTTAATTACTGCGATAGCTGTAGTTTTAGCCAAATTTTTCATGACTAAAGATAGTAAGGACGAAGAATAGTTGATAGCAATTAAATTTAGTTATATTTCAAAAAAATAAAGAGTGAAGTATTTTTTACCTCACTCTTTTTTATTCTAATTATTTACCATTTTTCAATTTTAGATAAAACGGCAAAGATAGAATAATTATTGCGCCAGATATTAACCAAGCAAATTGGATGTTAATATCATTAGCGATTTTACCAATCACTAGCAAGCCGATAAACGCTCCACCTTTGTTCATCATTGATTTGAACGAATCAATAGTTGCGCGTTGCGCTGGTGGTAGGCGTTGTTGCAAGTAAGTTTTTTCTATCGTAGTAAAACTACCACGTCCCATTTCATGGATTAAGAAAAATACTAAAATTGGCCAAAAGCTAATTAACCTACTGGCTAAAATTAAACCAGTCACCGTAATAGTATTGCTAACTAACAAAGCCAGCCAACTATATTTTACTTGCTTAATTAGATACCGTGACAATTCATTACCAACTAAAATACTCAAAGAAATTCCAGCAAAAATCCAGCCAAGTTGGCCTGGTTTAATACCAAAACTTTCTTGGAAGAAAATATTCCAATACATGTTTGGCGCTTGAAAGCTAATAAACAAAACAGAACTTAAAGCAATTAGCCAGAAAATTTGTTTTTCTTTAACACCAAATTTAACACTGTGTTGAATTACTTCTTTGAATGACTGCCACCAAGTTATTTCTTCTTTTTTTACAAAATATTCTTCTTTAATTGCAAAAGCAGAATAGATAGCTAAAATACTAATACTAATTGCACAAACTAACCAAGGCAAGGCTAAACTAATATTGCCGATATATCCGCCGATAATAACGCCAAATATAATGCCAATTTGGCGCAAGCGTTCACTTTTGCGAAAAATATCGTGCAAGTCAGTTTTGCTGTCATTATGATAGTTGAGCGAATCAACTGCCCAAGCATCCCAAGCTCCGCTGTTAAAGGTCATAGCAAAAGCACCGACAATTTCTGCTAGAATAAATATCCAAAAACTACTAGCAAAAAAGAAGATAAAATAGCTTAAAGCATAAAGAACATAAGATAAGACAAAGGAAAATTTTCGTCCCAGCGTATCAGCCAAAGCACCGGTTGGGATTTCCAGTACAAAACAAGAAATCATAAAAACTGCGTTAATAATACCCATTTGCAATAAACTCATTTCATGTGCTAACAAAAAAAGAGTGTAAGTGGCGAAAAAGAATGAATGTGAGAAATGAAATGCAAAACTCATTCCTAGATATTGTCGTAATATTTTTTTGTACATAATCTTTTCCTTTCTGTGGGATTATTCAGTGATAATCCCTTTTTTAGTTTGTCCAGACAGGAGCACAGGCTTATTACCTAATAAAAAACTCCCTCGACCTTTATCTGGCCAAGGGAGTTTTTGAGTAGATTTTGAGTATTTTTAACTATTTATAGGTATAAAATTACTATTATAACAAAAACCGCCTAGGTCAGATAAAGAGATGCCAGCTTGAGCTGTATTATAGCTCATAGCAAAACAATCCGGATTGATTGACCCGTTTTTATGAATTAATATGCGATTGTTGTTACGAAATATTTTCATATGTTTATATCATAAATGATTTTTAGAAATTTGTCAAGGATTATTAGTCAAAAGTCATAAAGTTTAAAGTCGCAAAGTCAAAAGTTAGAGTTAAAAGTTAATATTTTTGTTTTGACATTGTCTAAAAATTAAAGTATATTATTTTAATAGCCAAAATGACTATTTTGTTTCTTTGATAATAAAATAAAAAAAATTAGAAAGGAAGTGTATCATGAAATCTACAAACTGGACATTACTCATTAAATCTATCAAATGGATATTACTCATTGTCTTGTTAATAATACCGTTTATAGTACCGTTTATTGGAGAATATATTGATTCATCTGTTGCTAAGGAACAATCTTTTGATGATGTTGGTGATTTTTTTGGGGTAGGTATTATGGCTCTTTTTTTAGGAGTAATAGGTCTATACCTTTCTTTTACTCAAACTGATCGTAAACAAGCAGAAGAAGAACGTGAAAAACTCATCACTGAATTGCAAATAGCTTTGGCAAAAGTCAAACAGCTGGAAGACTTTTTACCTATCTGTTCACATTGCAAGAAGATTAGGGATAAAGAGGGCCGTTGGTATCAGCTGGAAAGGTACATCACAGATCATTCTAATACTGAATTTAGCCACGGTATTCGCCCTGATTGCGTGAAAAGGCATTATCCTGATTTCAATCAAGATAAGTGAATTGTTTCTTAGTTAGTTTTTATTTTAATTATAAAAGCCGAGCACAAAAAAAATGTGTCTCGGCTTTATTTTTTTTATTTATTCCATATCATATTCATCAATAATTTCTGCTCCGATAATTTCTTCTATTACATCTTCAATTGTTACAATCCCAGACATTTTTTTATTTTCATCTACTACTATAAACAAATGATTGCGAGATTTTTTAAAATCATTTAATAAATCATCTAAAGTTTCTTCTAAATAAGTGGTAATTACTTTTTTGCGAGCCATCTCACCAATAGTTTTATTTTTTAGATCTTTATGTTTAAAAGGAAGTAAATCTTTTACATATAAAAGACCAATAATGTTATTTTTACTATTTTTATAAACTGGAATACGAGAATGACCAGAGTTGCTAATTTGAATTATGTTTTTTTCATCCAATTTTTTATCATGCTTTAATATAATCATTTTTTCTTTAGGAGTCATTATATTTTTTACTTTTTTTTCTGAAAAGGATAAAGCTCCTTTCATAATTCTTTTTTCATCTGAATCAATATTACTTTCATCTGAATTTACATGTTGTTCAATTATTTTGGCTATTTCTTTTTTAGAATAAATTGTCGCCATTTCTTCACCTAATGTTTTGTCTAAAATCCAAGCTATTGGTTTACAGATAGGATATAAAATAAAAATAAAAATTTTAACTAGCCAAGTAAATTTTGCACCTAAGATTAAAGCATAACGAGAAAAAGCAGCTTGAGGAGTAATTTCTCCAAAAATAACTATCAAAGAAGTGGCCATTAAAACAGCTGTAAAACCAGAAGCAATTGAACCAAGAAAAATAGACAAGACAGAATTAACTACCACATTACCAATTAATAAAGTGCATAATAATAAATTACCGTTTTTACGTACACTATATATTTTTTGTGCTCGTTTATCTCCTAGTTTTGCTTTTCTCTCTACGTCATCCTTATTTAAACTAAAAAAGCCCAGCGTTAAGCCAGAAAAAATAGCTGAAAGTAAAATTAAAGCAACAATAATTAAATAAGGCATATTTTAAAAATTATATTTATATTATTAGAATTTATACATTTTTTTATAGCACACGAATTGAACGAATCTAACGGATTTACGCGAATTTTTTATTCGTGCTAATTCGCTTAATTCGTTCAATTCGTGTGCCATTAATTATTTATAAAACATAGATAAACGAAGATTAATTATTAAATTATGTTTTTATTATATCATTTTTTTATAATTAAGGCATTTTTAATAATATTTTCAATTTTAACATGATAGCCAGTGGGGTAATCGCGAATAGCGTTAAATAATATATTTTGATTATAATGATAATTTTTACCGCGTTTGGTGCCTGGATCATTAGTGATAAATTCACCAGTTTTTTTATTATAACCATGAATAACTAAATTATGTCGTTCTGGTCCTGGGAGAGTAAAATATGGATTACCTAAAGCCTGTCCGTCAGCTGGAATTATCACCAGATTGTTTTTATTTATTTCATCTATTATATTTTGCAAAGTAATATTTTTTAAAACTTCAGCTTTACTATAATTAAAATAGCCATTAATAATTCGTTTTAAAGTATCAGTAGTTGAAGTATCGCGATGCTCGTTAAAATTATCAGTTTGATATTTTGATATAGCTAAAATTTTCGTCTGGGCAATTTCAGGATTTAAGCTTTTACCCAGCGCCCAGTAAACAGCCATTAAAGCAGACGCTTCTTCACAGCCATCTTGAAAACGTGGATCACTCCAGTCAGCAAAAGGAGCTTGGGGAGTAAATGGGGGAGTAGAATTTAATTCTTGAATTGGTTCTGGTTTTTTTTCAACAACTTTAATAACTTCCGGCTTTTCAATAACAACTGGAATTTCTTTTTTCTCAACCACTGGTTTAATAATTTCAAAATTTTCTTCAACTATTTTTTGAGTAATTATAAAAATTCCCAAAGTAGAGATTAATAAAATTATAATTGGATAATGCTTGTATTTCATGATTTAAGTATAGCTATTCAGCAAAATCAAAGCAAACCCTTGACTTTTTTAAATTTGCGTGTTAAACTCATTTAGTAACTAAAAACTCTTAAAACCGCTTTTTTTAGCTAGGCGGTTTTTTTGTAAAAAAACACATGGAAATAAGAAATATTGCAATTATTGCTCACGTTGATCACGGTAAGACCACTCTGACCGATGCTTTAATGCGTCAAACTGGCATGGCAGAAGAAGGTGTTACTATGGATTCTAACGCAATGGAATTAGAACGAGGTATTACTATTTACTCTAAAAATACTTCAGTCTATTTTAAAGATACAAAAATTAATATTGTAGATACTCCGGGGCATGCTGACTTTGGTTCAGAAGTGGAGCGAGTATTACGCTCTATTGATTCAGTTTTGCTAATAGTAGACGCCCAAGAAGGTCCAATGCCTCAGACTAAGTTTGTTTTAAAAAAATCTCTAGAACTTGGTTTAAAGCCAATTGTAGTAATAAATAAAATTGATAAGCCAGGAGCTGATGTTGAACATACTCATGAATTGGTTTATGAATTATTTTTAGATTTAGGTGCTAATGATGAGCAACTTAACTTCACTACTCTTTATTCTATTGCTCGTGAAGGAGTAGCTAAAGCTAAAATGAAAGACAAAGCTAAAGATTTAACTCCAATTTTAGAAGCTATTTTAAAACAAGTTTCTGTTGCCTCTAGTGAAAAGAAAAATGAAAAACAATTAAGCATTCAGCCGTTTAACTTAGCTTATGATAATTTTTTAGGACGATTAGCAATTAGCCGAATTTACGAAGGTCAAATTACTGCTGGTCAAAATGTAGTAATTAAAAATGATAAAGGTGAAAATCGTACTGGCAAAATTACTAAATTATTTACTTTTGAAGGACTAAACCGTAAAGAAGTTGAAACAGCTAGCGCTGGCGATATCATTATGACAGCTGGTTTGCCTGATATTTTTATTGGCGAAACAATTTGTGAAAATGAAGATCAAGAAACTTTACCAGCGATTGATATTGATGAGCCAACAATTTCGCTTAATTTTTTAGTTAATAATTCTCCGTTTGCTGGCAAAGAAGGAAAATTTGTGACTAGTCGCCAAATAAAAGAAAGACTGGAAAAAGAATTAGAAGTTAATGTTGGTTTAAAAATTGATTTCTCTGCTACTGATCATTACAAAGTTTATGGTCGGGGAGAAATGCATATTGCTATTCTGTTAGAAAATATGCGTCGTGAAAACTATGAATTACAAATTTCTCAACCTCATGTAATTATTAAAGAAGTTGATGGTAAAAAAGTAGAGCCATTTGAAGAAGTAACTATCAATGTGCCTGAAGAAATGTCTGGTACAGTAATTGAAAAATTATCTAAACGCAAAGGAAATATGTTAGAAATGAAACCAGAACATGCTGGAGTAAGAATTATTTTTGAAATGCCTACTCGTGGTTTACTTGGTTATCGTAATGAATTTGTAGTAGATACTCGTGGTGAAGGAATTCTTTATACTCGCGTAATTGGTTTTAAACCTTATGCCGGAGAAATTGCTAAAAATGAATTAGGTTCAATGGTTTCTATGGCCACTGGCAAAGTATTAGGTTTTGCTTTATTTAATTTACAAGACAGAGGCGCACTTTATATTGACGCTAATGTTGAAATATATGAAGGGCAGGTAATTGGTAATGTGGCCAAGGGTAATGATATGGCTGTTAATGCGCTCAAAGGAAAGCAACTTACCAATATGCGTGCTTCTGGTTCTGATGATGCTATTCGTTTAACTCCACCTATGGATTTAACCTTAGAGCGAGGTATGGGAGTTATGAATGAAGATGAATACTTAGAAATTACTCCTAAAAATATTCGCCTTCGTAAAATGCTTTTAACTGAAACTGAAAGAGTACAAGCAGATCGGAAGAAGAGTAAAAGTTAGAAATATGCGCTTTGCGCGAAATTAGTTGAAACTATTTGAAACTGAGAAATTAAAAATAAGAAAAACCATCACTGTATTAGCTGATGGTTTTTTTACTGTGAAAGGCTGTACTTCGTGTTAAGTTCGTAGATAGAAGAGGAACTTTTTAGGGCGTGGGGGAGGAGAAATAGGTATTTTTTTTACAATTTATTTAACTCCTCTAAAATCCTAACCATTGCTAAAGTATCTAACTCGCAATATTCAAGTAAATCATCATAAATTTTATCTTTCTCTTCCTGACTCATGTCTTTAGTTACCATATCCCCCCAATTATTTGATGCAGTCATGCCCTCACTAATATCTAGTTCATCATGATTTAATTCAGGTACTATCACCGGCAAAACTTTTTTTAAAGACGCACTACCGTGAAATTCTTTATGGACATAATGTCCCTCTTTAAATATCTGCATTAAATCATACATCCGCTTATTAATATCTTCAAAAAATATTTTAAACTCCACTTCTCTTTCTCCCATTTCCGTATTACATCCTTGCTCAAAACCCATATTCCAAGCAATAACCGTACCGTCTTTTCCAATATGTTCCTGCAAACTCTTAGCCATTTCATAAGTAGGGTCTTTAGAATCTTTAGCTAAAAAATAATAATGTTTTAGTTCACTATTTGGTGACTCCTGAACATGAAGCGAGTACTGAAAAACCACTCTTTGATAAGGCCGATAACCGTCTATAATAGGAATAGCCGGGCCAAAAGTTTCATAATCTAAATAATAAACAGGATACTCTATTTTTTCTATTTCTCTTTTTATATTATCTTTTTCAATATGCGCAATATTATTTTCTACAGTATAATGATGCTTTTTTAATTTTTCCGTAGAAAGGTACTCAAGCGGAATATCCTTAACTTCTAATATTCCCTCATCAAGTAAAGCCTCTAACTTCTTTTTTCCGAGCGCGCCCCCAATAGAATAAATAGAATGTGCTGGAAAGTTTTTCCAACAATAAGGTATAAAAGGACATTCATACGGATTTTTGCATTGTCTTAATACTTGAATCTCTGGCTCTTCTTTTATTTTTAAAACTTCTAAAGCATTATTAACTTCTATTTTTGTCTCTTCAATTTTTTCTTTAACGCTCTCGCTAATATCTGTTTCTACTAAAAATTCATGCGGATTAATATTGCCGTCTTTTACATACTGATTATTTACATGAACTAATAATATTCTTCCAACTTTAAGACCAGCTTCCTCAAGACAAATTTTTTGAAAAGCAAGATCATCAATATAAATATTCTTAACCTCAGTAGAACTTTTAACTTCAATTAAATCCCACCCGTCAATATCTTCATTATATTTAATAATATCTGAACGACAAAATAGTTTTACGCCACTAACAGTAGCCTGAAATATAACCGGCGTCTTTTTTTTAATTAAATTTCTAGTCTTTACCTTCGCGTTATGTATATCTTCCTCATCAACATCAACTCCATTCGGATATAGCTGATAAGCTATTTTTTCCACCTCAAAACCAGCCGAAAAAGCTTTCTTCAAGCTATCACTAATATCTTCAGGTAATAACTCAGGTCTAATTTTATTTAGCCATAGATATTTTTTACACTGTAAGTATTTTATGTAGTCTGATTTTGTGAGCATGTTGTTTAAGTATTTAAATTTATTTTTAAGCTACGCTTGCTTCGCCTTGCCGTAGCTTTCGTGCGGGCGGGTAGGAGTTGCTCATATATCTTTATTCTTTAAGTTAAACTTTTTTGTTCATTGTATTTTTTTAATTGCTCTCTAACTCTTTTTTCCATTTCCAAATGTGTTACATTGCCAAAATTCTTTAAAATTTCTTTATCATTAAAAACCAAAAAACCATCTAATTTTTTAATCCAATCTTTCATATACATTACTCTTTGTTCTACACTCTGCAGTTCAGCAAAGGATAAAAATTGTTCTACTAATAAATTTAATCTTTTTAGTTCTAATTCCTCTAAATAATTTTTAGCGACCTGGGCTTGTTCGCGGGTAATAATTTTACCTTTCCAATTAGTCAATCCCATATTTTCCTGCGCGCTATCTACTCTGCTACTTATTATTTCCGCCGCGGTTAAACCAGTTATCGCAAAATGAAATTTATTCTGCACGACTGAAAAAAACTGTTTAGCATAATCTGTTTTAGAATTATAATCAGCGCTAGTGGCAAAAACATCTCTTACTTTTTGATAAAAATTAGCTTCTGAGGTCCTGATTTTTCTAACCCGATCTTCCCATTCTTGGAAATATGTCTTGGTCACCCGTCCTTCAGCTAAACGTTCATCATCCATGGCAAAGCCTTTAATAATATAGCTTTTCAGCTTCTGCGTTGCCCAAATACGAAATTGCGTGCCACGCAATGAATTTATTCTATAACCAACTGAAATAATTGCGTCAAGGTTATAATGCTTAACTATATAGCTTTTTCCGTCTGAGGCAGTTATAGAGGATTCCTCGGTAACTGAATTTTCTGCTAATTCTTCATCAAAATAAATATTTTTAAGATGAAGGGATATATTATCCACTGAACAATCAAAAAGCTCAGCCATCTGCTTCTGTGATAGCCAAACTGTCTCATCTTTTAATTTAACCTCAATTTTCGTCTGCCCATCTTCGGTATTATAGATGATAATTGAGTTATTTTTTTCTTCTGAATTCGCCATTTTTAAATTTATTTATAATCCTTCTTCAACTAACATAATAGCATCATCCTCGTCAACGCCCAGTTCATCCATAACTTCCTGAACTTCTTCAGCATCCTCCTCCTCTAAATCATAATTTTCCATAAGTTCCCTAATTTCTTCTTCCATATATTTATTTTTTACACTGCAAGTATTTTATGTAGTCTGATTTTGTGAGCATGTTGTTTTATTTAATTCTATCTTCAACGCCCGCCTTCATTTCTTTTATTGCTTGAGAAAAAGCCAGCATAAAATTATCTATCTGCTCCTTGCTTTTAATTGGACCAGCATATTTTATTATAGTGGCAATGGCTGTTTCGGAGACGTGTCTTTCTTTCCAGAAATCTTTGCCCCGCTTATTGATGATGGCTTTTTCCGGATCAATCTCACATAAACCTATAGGTAATCGGACGCCATCAAATTTAATTCTCAACCCCATGGATTTACCTTTAGTTCTCGTTGATAACTCTTTATATTCCACAGTCATTTCAATGAATTTTTTCTTTGCATATAGTAATATTTCTCTTGTTTCGGCAGAATGAATTAATATCGCCTCGTCAAAATTAACATCTTCATTGGAAAATTTTGTTGTTCTGATGTCGCCATGATACGGCTCGCGTTTAAATTGCTCAATAGCCTGCGCAATATCCATGCCTTCCGGCAATCGTTCCTGTACTTTCTTTTTAAGTTCAACCGCGCCGTTCAACATACTTTCTTTACTTATTAAGGCATGCAGTTCAGCGAGTTTGCCTTGATCACTAAGCTCATCAAAGCTAATTTTAAACAAAGGATCGGCTTCAATAAAATTCTTTTTTTCAAACAAAGAGGAAAGCACAGCCGTTTCTCTACCGGAACTGATGACTATAAATTGGCATTTAACGGGTGGTTTCAACGTATAATCCAGGCATTGCTCCAAATAATTTTTTTCAAGAATATATTTGCTCCATGCTTTCGCTTCTACCAATAACAGTGGCGACTCTGGTTTCTTATTACCTAAAATAACATCTACACTGTAATGCTCAAAATACATATCTTCATTTTTACTGTATCCTAAAAATTCCAGCAAAGGAATAATAACCTTAACTTTTACATCCTCTTCTGTGTTATATATTTGTTTGGCTTGGATAGTTTTAATGTAGGTTGTAAATTCAGAAATGTTCATTTAATTTCTTTATTAATTTTTGCATAACCTTTTTTGTCTAAATAATCACTAACATAAAATTGCTGATCACGAATATCAAGAGCCTCTTTCGTTTTCGGGTTTATCCAAAAATAATAACTATATCCCTTCCCATGAATCTTTTTATATTTTTTAGTTAATTGTTGGAGTTTTTTGGTTGGTATCACAACCGAATGTGGACTCAATGTTCTTCTTCCAATTTTAACATCTTCTTCTATTACATAAATTAAAAATATAAAATATTCAGCTGTTGCTCCAAGTATAACTTTTTCATCAAGATAAAACCATCCAACATTCCCATGTCCATATTTCTTTAACTCATTTTTTTTGGGCTCAAAGGCTTTACTTCCCTTCACTTGAATTGTCACAGCTTTTTTAGTATCAACATTCATCAAAACCAAATCTATGCCCTTCATCTGTGCATTCATTGGCATCAATACTTCTAAATTTTTACTAGTTTCACTTCGCAGTATCCCCGAAACAACAGCCTCATCTGTATTTAATGACCAAAAATTTTTATATGCTACTCCCATATTTTTATTTTTTAATTTAATTAAGCCGCACCTAAAAACATTTGTTGTTGAATAGGCACATCTGGTTCTTCTTCAACTTTACCTTTTAACATTTTAATAATAGTATCACCTATATAATATCCGAGATTTACTGGGACAGCATTGCCGATTTGTTTATATTGTCGAGCCGTAGAGCCTGAAAATTTCCAATTATCTGGAAAAGTTTGAATTCTCGCATATTCCCTAACAGACAAAGGTCTTGTTTCTTTAGGATGACATCTTTCAGTTTGTTTTTGTGCAGGACTACAAGTTAAAGTTAGTGATGGCTCGTCCCAGGATAATCGTCTGGCCATTCCTGTTTTACCACCACCCATATAAAAACTAGCTCCCATGTATTCTTTTTGTAGTTTTTCTGGCAAACTCCTCCAATATTCACCGGGCGGGATTAATTTCATTATTTTTTTCTTTTTTTCTGGATATTCCTGACCGGCTGATTTTGGACATTTATGCAATGCTTCACGTAACGAAATTATATAATCTTTTTCTTTTGGAAATGCAATTGGAATATTTAAATCTTTTCTGACTGCGATAATAATTAAACGCTCTCTTTTTTGCGGAACATCAAAATATTGGGATCGTAAAACTTTATATTTAGCTCTATAACCAATTTCTTCCAAAACAGCCATCATAGTTTTTAATGTTTCTCCGTTATTATGACTTAATAGTCCTTTAACGTTTTCACCTATTGCTACTTTTGGCTGGACTTCTTTCACACATCTAGCAAATTCAAAAAATAAAGTTCCTCTTATATCTTCAAATCCCATTTTTTTTCCTGCATAAGAAAATGTCTGACAAGGAAATCCACCTTGCACAATATCTGCTTGCCCTTTTGTAAAAGCTAAATCTTTTATATCTCCTTCAACTACATTCCATTTTGGCTTATTGATATTTAGAGTTTCACAAGCATGTTTATCAAATTCATTTAACAAGACATGTTTTATGCCAGCATTTTCCATACCTAAAGATGTTCCTCCAGCGCCAGCAAATAATTCAATAGCAGTGTAGGGAGATGATTTCTTATTTTTAAGTATTCTATATTTATTATCACAACCACCCCCTTGAGTTTTATTTTTTATTCTAGTAACTTCTTGGAAACTAAAAATTCTTGAATTTCTGTTGTCTCTAAAAGATTTAATAAGACCTTTTTTATCCCATCTTCTGATTGTGTCTATTGAAATTTCCAATTTTACAGCAGCTTCACCAGCTGTAAAATATTGAGTAGTAGTATTCATATAATAGTGAGTATTAATATATTACTATTATACTATATAACCAACGCCTAGGCAAAGGTTATTTTGTGGAAAAAGCCATCTTATATAATTCAAAATATTCTTTTGCTTCTTTTTTGCTCATTTTATATTTATGTCTATCTGTAATAACAGTTGGTAACACTTCAAATAATTCTTGTAGAGCATTTTCTCTGCCTGTTGCCATGGCATAAAAACTTACTCCATCTATTACCCTTATCTTTTTATTTACTGGGCGTCTCTTACTAATTTTATTATCGGATGGTGTAAATGGTCTATTATAAATATTTTTTCCTTTTGGTATAACCTCTACGTAATAACCAGTAAAATCTTTATATTTATCTTCTTTTAACATTATTTTTATAGCATCATATAATTCTGTTAAATGATTACCTTTTGTAGTATTATACTTATTTTTTACTTCCGCAATAATTTTTAATTTTTCACTCATAACATCTAGTCCTCCACCAATACCTAAATCAATCCAGCCACGGACAAAACCTAACACATCCTGATGAAATTTGCCGATTGCATTTTGCATAGTTTTTTGTATTTGTCTTGCTTTTTCTTGCTCAATCCACTCTTCATAAGATATTGAGTGTGTTATTCCATGAAACAATGCAGAAAAAGGATCAACGACATTCTTGTGTAGTTTACTATCTGCTCCATGTTCTGCATTTTCAATAACATGGATTACTTTATTAACTGCGGTAATTAAATTTTTGTCTGATATAAATTTTAAATAAGGCATAAATTAATATTATAAATTAAAGATAATTGTCTCTATTCTCCCATTTTACCCAGCTTTTGTCAAAATTGGCACCACTTAATCTACTACGCCAAGAAAAGGGAAGTTTTCTATCTGTGGACATTGGATGCCCCTCCCAAGGCGGGTAAAGCTAAAGATAGTTAAAAAATAATTTGAGAAAAGAAAAAAATCATCACTATATTAGCTGATGATTTTTATTTTCAATTTTTTTATGCAAATTATTCCAACTCCAAGATGTAAAAACAACCCAAAAAGATGAAAAGCCAGGTCTTGGAATTGTCCTTGCCATCTCATAAACACTACCGTAGTACTTATAACATAAGCAAAGCTCCAAATAAGCCAGGGCAATTTTGATTCAATATTTGGATTTTTCCATACCCCACGATAGGTGGGAATAAAGGAGATAGTAATACAAAGTTGAAAAACTAAATTGCCATAAGTAGCAGACTGAAACCACCACCAGATAAACAGGGCAATAAATCCAACTATCATCACTAATACATCCCAGAAGTTTAACTTTGATAATTTACCCTTAAAAAGACAAAGCAAAAAAGTTGTTGTACAAGCTATGGCACTGGTAATGGTCAAGATTCCTTTGACCCAATCTTCACTCATTACCATATAGTTAGCGCAATGAACTGAAGATATACCAACCCAGAGTATCCAGGTAGCACTATTAGGCTATGACTTTCCTTTAAACATACCTACAATATAGACAATAAATCCAGTAAGATGGATTATTCCTGCGAAAATTCCTAACTTTACACTTATATCCACAATATTCTCCTTTTTTTGTTTTTTGAAATAACGATTAAAAAGTATAGCTTTTTATCATATTTTTGTCAAATATATTAATGAAAAATAGCTATATTATCTAGAGGTATTGACAAAAAACAATCTTTTTGCTATCATTGTATTAGGATTTAAACTAATTACTACATAGAAATAAAGTCGGATTTCTATTTACGTTAGGAGTCCGTTTTAATTTAATCAAACACAAAAAAATGACAGGAACTATCAAAAAATTGACTGATAAAAACTTCGGTTTTATCGCTCAAGAAGGCGCTGATGATTTATTTTTTCACGCCAATAACTTAGATGGCGTCAGTTTTGACGAACTAAGAGAAGGTGATGCAGTATCTTTCGAAGTTGAAGAAACTCCAAAAGGTAAAGCAGCTACCCAAGTAAAGAAAGCGTAATAACTTTTTATACTATAAAAACAGTCCCGAGAGATCGGGACTGTTTTTTTATTTCTTCTTATTTTTCTTAGCTTTTTCTTCAAGCATTAATTTTTTAATTTCAAGTCTTTTTTTAGTTTTAGGAGAGTGTGTTTTTTTCTTTGTTCCAACTCCAGTTCTTCTTTTTGCCATATGAATAGTTTTAATAATTATTGCGCGGCTCCCTAAGTGGGAGTATTTTATAACCCTTAAGTGGTTTAGTGAAATTAAATTTCCTGAGTCTTTACAGGAAGAAGTTAATTATTTTATAGAATTACCTGTAATGCGAGAAATCATTAAAGAGAAGTCTATAAATGCAGTTTAATCCAAAAACTATGAAAAGTCAAGGCAAAACAGTATATAATTTAGCTTATCACTTAAACAAAACTAATAATTTGAGACTCCGAGGAAAGGTCGGGGCTCTAGTTAGAATTATCCCTGAAAAATTCAATACCGAGGTTAGAATTACTAAACGGCGTATCTGGTTTATGAAAAATGGCAAAAGATTTATTCAAGTTATGGTCGGCAAGAAGAAATTATTTATCAGGGTTAAAACAGGTAAAAAATGGGGGGAATTGAGAGTGCCTGATTGGGAGGATTTTAGGAGGTTGTATTGGGTTTTAGAAGATAGGCATAAATGAATTTATGATATAATATAAATAGAATAATCATTTATTTATAGTGGATTTTCAAAAAATGTTAAAATATTTATGAAAGAAGCAACTAAATTAAAACTAAATTTTTATAGAATGAATTTATCTCATTTGTTTGTTATTATAGCGTTTCTTCTTATGACATATTCACCATATAACTTATATAAACATTATCAATATAATGAATGCAAAAATTTATGTAATAGCACTGTGTGTAAGCAAACTACGACTGGTAATTGGTGTTATCAGTGGAATTATGAATTATCGCCTGAATATGGATATTTTTATTATAGCACTCGGTGTGTCGGCAATAATTTTTCTAGTAGATTAGATTGTGTAGAAGCTTGCTTAACTAGTTGCAATAAACATACATCTTGGAGCGTTTTAATATTATCTTTTTTTGCTTTATTAATTGGTGCAATGTTTTTAGATATTGGACATAGTGGACTTGATAAAATAAGAAAATATGAAGAGAATACAAAAACAAAAATAACTCCATTTTTTTCATTATTAGATGTACCGTTTGAGATATTAGGTAAGTCAGTGATTATCGGAATTTTTATATATTGCGTTTTTTATGCAATATTTATTTATTGACATTAAAAAAGTAATTTATTAGTTTTTAAGGAGTAACAAAATTGGCGGGCAATTTTGTTATTTTATTTTAATTTGATTTTAAAAGTAAAAAGGCATAAAATTAATTATATAAGGAGAATTATCTTTTCTTCTTTATACCTATGATTACTAAATCAATTAATATTTAAATGTAAATTATATGAAAAAATGTCCATTTTGTGCTGAGGAAATTCAGGATGAAGCAATAAAATGTAAATATTGTGGTGAATTTCTTAATCAAGAGGAAAAA
>Ga0208904_1000590_pt1 | contig 28676 bp, 28 predicted proteins | sample AntAceMetag02UKB_FD_184774 | JGI IMG/M metagenome (GOLD analysis project Ga0208904, IMG submission 184774) | Saline lake microbial communities from Ace Lake, Antarctica - Antarctic Ace Lake Metagenome 02UKB (SPAdes) (version 2) | ecosystem: Environmental > Aquatic > Non-marine Saline and...
GGATGGAAATCGAGATGGACGTGCAAACGCAAAAGCTGGCTTTACTGCAAGGACTACAATCCGAGCAGTTGGGAAACCAGAAGTTAGTGATCCGACCATCCTATATAGGAAGGTGGAAGCTCAACGAATAAAAGCTACTCCGGGGATAACAGGCTGATCCTACCCGATAGTTCACATAGACGGTAGGGTTTGGCACCTCGATGTCGGCTCATCGCATCCTGGGGGTGAAGAAGCTCCCAAGGGTTAGGCTGTTCGCCTATTAAAGCGGTACGCGAGCTGGGTTCAGAACGTCGTGAGACAGTTCGGTCTCCTATCCGTCACGGGCGTTGAACATTGAAAGGACCCGCTCCTAGTACGAGAGGACCGGAGTGGACAAACCTCTAGTGTACCAGTTGTTCTGTCAAGAGCACTGCTGGGTAGCTACGTTTGGTGCGGATAACCGCTGAAAGCATCTAAGCGGGAAGCCGTCCTTGAGATTAATGTTCGTTATTAAATTCCTTGTAGATTACGAGGTTGATAGGCGCTAAGTGTAAGTGTGGTAACACACTCAGCTGAGGCGTACTAACTAATTGATGGTCGTACAACAGAAGCACTAGGTTGTGTTTTAGCGATTGTCTTTTGTTTAATGACAGTAAAAAATAATATTGGGTGAATGTCTAAGTTTATATCTTATTCTTTTATAATAAATATCAAGTATAGTGTCTAGGTGCCTTAAGTGGTGGGGGTACACCCGTTCCCTTCTCGAACACGGCAGTTAAGTCCACCAACGCTGATGATAGTCGTTCCGGCAAAAGTAGGCCGGCGCCTAGACAATGTACTTGATATAAACCTCCTTTTAAGGAGGTTTTTTAATTGATGTATAGAATTTGATAGTTGGGTTCGGCAAAAGTAGGTCGGGCTAATGACAATGTACTTGATATGGAAAACACTGTAAAAAACAGTGTTTTTTTGTTTGACCACTGAGTTATATTTATGATAAAATATAATTAATAATAAATATTTAATGAGTGTTTATGACAAAAAAATTAATAGAAAAAACAGCAGAATATGTAAAAATGAAGCTTTTTAATGAACCAACTGGTCATGATTGGTATCATGTAAAAAGAGTTTTGAATATAGCAAGATTTTTACAAGAAAAAGAAGGTGGTGATTTGGAAATTATAGAATTAACTGCCTTACTTCATGACCTAGGTGATTATAAACAATACGAATTTAATGAACTTAAGGGAAATCTAGTCCTTCATGGTATGATGGATGTTTTAGAAATTTCTCCAGAAATGCAAGAAATAATTATTAAAATAGTTGATGAATCTCAGTATAAAGCAGATGAAACTAAAGTACCTTCGACCTTAGAAGGAAAAATTATTCAAGATGCTGATTGGTTAGATGCAATTGGGACAGTTGGGTTGTCTCGTACTTTTGCAACTGGTGGACGTGTTAAAAGAATTATTCATGATCCAAAAAGAAAACCAAGAAAAAAAGTTGGTAAATTAGAATATCAAACAAAAAAAAGAAATAGTACTAGTATTAATCAAATTCATGAGAAAGTTTTAAAATTACCAGATATGATGAATACTTTAACTGCTAAAAAAATTGCTAAAGAGCGAATAAATTTTACAAAAAAATTCTTAGATCAATTTTTGTTGGAATGGGAAGGTAAAGATTTAAAATAATAGATTGATAAATTATGACATTACCCTTAACTTTAACTCAATTCCTTTTAAAAGAATTAGTGGAACATCCAAAGCAAAATGAATTAATTGCCATCATGTCTGACTTAGCTTCTATTGGTAAAATTATTTCCAATGATACTAATCGAGCTGGTTTAGTAGACCTACTTGGTTGTACAGGTAATATTAATGTGCAAGAAGAAGAAGTGCAAAAACTTGATGAATTTTGTAATGATATTTGTAAAAATTACTTGCGTCAAACAGGTCATTTTTGTGCTATGGCTTCAGAAGAAGAAGAGACCGTGGTTGATATGGGAGAGTTTGGTGAAAATGGAAAATATGTAATTGCCTTTGACCCACTCGACGGGTCATCAAACATTGATGTGAATGTGAGTATTGGAACAATTTTTTCAGTTCATAAAAAATTAGAAGAATTAGATAGAACAGATGAAAAACAGTTTTTACAAAAGGGAAGTACTCAAGTATTGGCTGGTTATGTGTTGTATGGCTCAAGTACGGTGTTAGTTTTTTCTTGGGGTAGCGGAGTGTATGAATTTACTTTAGATCAAGGTCTTGGTGAATTTTTATTATCGCGTGGAAAAATGATTTTACCAGAGTTGTGTGGAATTTATTCTGTTAATGAAGGTAATTTTAATAAGTTTAGACAAAAAGACCGTGAATTTATTATTCATCTTAAAGATGATAAAAAATGCACTAGTCGTTATATTGGTTCGCTTGTTTCAGATATACATCGTAATTTAATTAAAGGGGGAATTTTTCTTTATCCGGCTGTAGATAAAAAAGGAGAAGAAAAATATGGTGGAAAACTACGAATTAATTTTGAAGCTAAACCAATGGCTTACTTAATAGATCAGGCAGGTGGAATGGCAGTGGCAGAAGATCAGAATATTTTAGATATTGAGCCAACAGACCTACATCAAAGAGTGCCAATTATAATTGGTAATAAAAAAGAAGTAGAAGAATATCTAAATATGTAAATTAAGATTTAGTCATTTAGGGGTGCGTTGTCATTCTGAGCTTGTCGACCGCGTGTCGCCTTAGCTTTAGCGGTGGCACAAGAATCCCTTAATTAAATATAAAATGATAATTAATAAAAAATATGAATAAAAATTATTTTGAATTTAAAACAAAAGAAGAAGTTTTGAAATTATCAGAAATTACTGATGAAAATAAAATAGAAAACGAAGTTATTTATACTTTAGCTTTTAATGCTAGTGTTAATAAAAATGAAGAGGTTAAAAATGAAGCAATTAATGTAATAAATAAAATTGCTGATAATTATAATTTAAAAACAGGATCAAATACTGATTTTTATAATGAAAAAAAAGATGGTAAACATGAATTTTTTACAGTTCCTGCTATTAATTCTAGAATGGTAACGATGAATACTGTAAAATCTGCTCTTCGAGCTAGTGAGAAATCAAAATTACCGCATATAATTTTTGAATTAGCTCTTAGTGAATCTGGATATACTGGGCAACAAATGGATGAATATTCTGCCTTGGTTAAAGCAGGATATATTTCTTTAGGTTTAAAAGATAAAACAATTTATATTCAAGCTGATCATTATCAACTTGATCCAAAAAAATATGAAGAAAATTCAGAGCAAGAATTAGTTAGAGTAAAAGATGCTATTAAAAGAGCGATTGATTCTGGTGTTTATAATATTGATATTGATACTTCAAAGTTTGAAAAAATAGATGAAGGTAAAAGTGATAAAGAAAATCAATATGATAATGCAAAACATACTGCAGAACTTTTATATTTTATTCGTGAATATGAAAAAGAAAATAAAATAGATGTTAGTGTATCTGTCGGTGGAGAAGTTGGAGAAGTTGGTGGAGGAAATACAAAATATCCTCAAGTCAATGCATATTTAGAAATTTTAAAAGAGGAATTAGAAAAATTAGGAGGTAATGAGATGAAAGGACTTGATAAAGTTAGTATAAATGTTGGCTCTGCTCATGGTGGGGTTTTAGGACCTGATGGGAAACCACTTGAAATTGTTCCGCTTGATTTTCAAGCTCATCATGATTTATATATGAAATCAGTTGATTCTTTAGATAAAGAAAAGCATGTTTTGTCTGTGCAACACGGGGCATCAACTTTACCTAAAAATTATTTTCCTTTATTTCCAGCGATGCATGTAGCTGAAGTTCATTTGGCAACAGGATTTCAAAATATAGTTTGGGAAGTATTAGAAAAAGAAGACAAAGACTTGTATGATGAGATGAAAGAAATGACCGAAGAAAAGTTTGCTGATAAAATTGCCAAACATAAAACTCCAGAAATTGGATTTATGAAGGAAAGAAAAAGAGTGACAGAGTTTTTTAAAAGAGATTTGTTAATGTCTGAATCATTAGGCAAAGTTGAAGAAGTTTTGGAGCAAGAATTTGCAACTTTATTTTATTCTTTATATAATATTCTTTTACCAAAAGGGGATAATAGTGTAGAGGGAGATAGAGCTGATTAAAATAATATATAATCCGCCAGCTGGCGGAACACATAATAATATATAAATAACGAATGAGTTAAATCATGCTTTAACTCATTCGTTTTTTTGTTATTGAGAAATATAAAGTAAGTTTGTAATTTGTGTGTGGATAACTCTGTCAGAAAAATATTGACCCCAATAGTAGAAATTTCTTCGAAATTTCACTACGGGGCAAGCATTCTAGTTAGTTGTGGGTAACCTGTCAGAATAAATTTGACAGTTTGCAGTCTTTAAGCTATACTAAAACTAGCTAAAAATATAATAAAGTTTAGATTCTGAAATAAATTCAGAATGACAATTTTATGCAGTTAGATTTATTAAAAAAATTAGGATTTTCTGACAAACAGGTTAAAATATACCTGGAGCTTTTGAAATTAGGCCCTTCTTCTGTGCGAATCTTAGCTAAAAATACAGTAATTGGTCGTGGAACTGTGTATGATGTTTTGAAAGACTTGCAAACTAAGGGGTTAGTGAGTTATTATAAAAAGGCGACAAAACAGTATTTTGTAGCTGAAGATCCAGAAAAACTACAAGACTTAGTAGAAAAACAAACTGAACAACTAGAAGATGTTTCAAAAAAATTAGATTCTTTTATTCCTGAACTTAAATCTTTGCATGATAAAGGTGGTGAACACCCCATTTCTCGTTACTTTGAAAAGACTGATATAAGTAAAATCCTAGAAGAAGTTTTAAGAATTTGTGAGACTACAGAAGAAAAAGAATATCGGATTTATTCTGCAGAAGGAATACGTGACGAACTTTACAAAAACTTTGAAACTTTTTCAGATGTAAGAATTTCAAAAGGAATAAAAGTAAAAGCTATTTCTCTGGGTGAAGGTGGAGAGCTACGTGGATTAGATAAACGAAAATTTTTAAATAGTAAAAATCCGAAACCGACATTTATTTTAATTTACGAAGGGCATACTGCTTACATCTCAAAAAATTCCAAAAAAGAATTAGTAGGAGTTGTAATTGAAAATGATGGAATTTACGAAACACAAAAACAAATTTTTGATTCACTGTGGTCAACGCTTTAACTAATACCTAATATCTAAAACATGTTTATAATAGACCTAGACAATACATTAATGGATACGGCAGGGCATTTTAAGAATACCCGCGTAAAAGACTTGGAAAATTTAGGGATTACTAGAGAGTTGTATGAAAAAACTTATACTCTTGCTCGAAATGGTTCAGAAGGGAAAGCAGTTTATAGTAATGCGAGACATGCAAAAGTTTTATCATATGAAGGTTATGATGAGGAGCAAGTTTTAAATTTATTAAATAAAACATTAGATAGTCAGGAGATAAAAAGATTTTTATACTCTGATACAATTAGTTTTTTAGAAAATTTAAAGAAGTTTGATTTACCAATGTTGCTTTTAACACTTGGTAATCCAGAATTTCAAGAAGAAAAAATTAAAGCCTTGGAACTTGATAAATATTTTGATAGAGTTATTCTTACCAACCAAGAGAAAATTATTAAATTAGAAGAAATTTTAAAAACAATGACAGATCGTCCTGCGTGGTTTATAAATGATAGAATTTTAGAAAATGTTGAAGCCAGCAAACTCAAAGGTGTGAATGTTTTGCAAAAACAATATAAATTTGTTGGGACTGATGAGTATGAAGAAACAGGCTTACCATATTTTAAAACATTAACTGAGATTTATGACTATATTGCTGGACAAATTAAATAGTATAGGAGCAGTTGTTTTATCAGCTGGTAAAGGAACTCGCCTTAATTGTGAGGATGTGCCAAAAGTAATGCTGGAGATTGGCAGTAAACCAATTGTGAGTTATATAGTAGAAACTCTCAAAGATATTGGTTTTAAAAAAGAACAAATAATGTTAGTTGTTGGCTATAAAGGTGAAATTATAAAAAAATACCTTGGTGATGGTGTTAGTTACGCAATTCAGAGTGAACAATTAGGGACTGCTCATGCTAGTTTAACTGGGATAAAAGAATTACCTAAAAATATTAAACAAGTTTTGGTTTTAGGTGGTGATGATAGTGCATTTTATACAAAAGAAACTTTAGAAAAGTTTTTAGAAAATCATCTTGATGAAAAAGCAACTGTTTCATTGTTGGTTGGAGAAATTAGTGCTGATATTCAAAAACAACAAATTGGTAGAGTGATAAAAGGTAAAGATGGTTGGGAAATTATTGAAAAAGAAAATTTAAAAGATGAACAATTTGATTTAAAAGAAATTTCAACTGGAACATTCGTGTTTGACAGAGAATGGTTTGAAAAAAATTATAAAAATATTGAAAAGATTAAAAACCTAGGAGAATATGGTTTGCCGAGTATGTTTAGTTTAGTAAAAGAACAAGGTTTAAAAATCAATGTGGTAAAATTAGAAAATATAAATGAATGGTTTGGGATAAATACGAGTGAAGAGTTGGAAATGGCAAATAAAAGATTAAAATAAAAAATATGGAAAATAAAAATAAACAATTTATAACTGGTGCCGAAGTTACAGTCCAAGCTTGCATTGATGCTGGAGCTGAAATGATGTATGGATATCCGATTACTCCAGGAACAGAAGTGTTTACTGGTTGGATTAACCGTGGGAAAGATTATTTACAAACAGAAGATGAAATTGCGGCTGGTTTTGCAGTTTGTGGGGCAGTAATTGCTGGACAAAAATCATTTACCGCTACTGCTGGACCAGGACATACTTTGATGCAAGATGGTTTTTCTATGGCTGAGGGGATGCGACTTCCTTTTGTAGAAATTGTTGCTCAACGTGGAGGTCCTAGCTCAGGAACAGTTATTTATTCTCAACAAGAAGTAATGCTGGCTTGTTTAGGTGGAAATGGAGAAGGAATGAGAATCGTATATTCTCCATCTAGCTTAGAAGAAGTGTACTTGCATACTAGACTTGCATTTAACTATGCATGGAAATATCGTTTTCCATCAATTTTATTAACTGACGGATATATGTTAAAAACTCGTGGAGTGGTAGATTTGTCTAAATTTAAAGATCTAGAAAATATAGATTCATATCCTTTGATTGAAGAAGGTAAAGTTAAACATTGGCGTAATATTTATACCTTTGAAGAAGAGCTTTATGAAGAATTAGAAAATCAGAAAAAAGACTTTGACAAAGTGAAAGATGAAATTGCAGAATCAGAAGAAGTTGAAGTTGATGATGCAGAAGTATTAATTATTGCTCATGGACTTGTAGCTGGTGCTTGTAAACAAGCCGTGCAAGAGTTAAGACAAGAAGGTAAAAAAGTTGGTTTGTGGCGTCCAATAACACTCCGACCAATGGATAGTAAAAGTTTAAATCTAGCTGCTAAAAAAGTTTCAAAAATATTGTTTATTGAATCAAGTATAGGACAACTTGCTAGACTTGTAAAAGATGAACTTGATTCTAGTTTAAGTATAGAGATGGAATATCTTTATAAACCAGCTCTTGGAATTGAAGTGAGTGAGATTAAAGAATTTGTAACTAAAAATATATGATAAGTAATCCAGCAAAATTTTGTCCAGGGTGTGGGCATCCAATAGTCTTAATGATGTTAGAGAAAGTTTTGGAAGATATGGGTTTAAAGGATAAAGCAATTTTAGGACTTGATATTGGTTGTTCTCTTTTGGCTTGGAATTATCTACCAATAAATACATTTCAAACACATCATGGTCGGGTTACTTCAACTATGGTTGGTTATAAAAGAGCAAAAAAAGATGCAGTAGTAGTTGGTTACACTGGAGATGGTGGAGCGTATGCAATTGGTTTACAAAATTTAATCCACGCTGCAAAAAGAGACGAACCGATTATTATTTTAACAGTTAATAACACAGTTTACGCAATGACTGGCGGACAAACTGCTCCAACAACTTTAAAAGATCAAAAAACAAGTACTAGTCCGCAAGGGGTAGTAGAAGAACCTTTTTTTGGTCCAGAGCTTTTAAAAGGTATTGTTCATAAAGATGCTTTTGTAGCTAGAACAATTGTAAATGATCCAAAAACTTGTCAGGAATATATTAAAAAAGCAATTGAAACACAGGAGTCTGGACATTTTTCATTTGTAGAATTTTTATCAATGTGTCCAACCGCTTGGAAAACAAAAGGAGCTGACACGATGAAGTTTTTAGAAAATATGAAAGGGGTATTTAAATTAGGTGAATTGTAAAAATATGTTTAAAATTTTATTAGCTGGAGACGGCGGGCAAGGAATACAATTATTATCAAATATAATTTGTGAAAGTGCTTTTAAAAAAGGACTTGAAACAACGCATATTCCAAATTATGGTTTAGAGCAACGAGGTGGTGTTTCTTTAGTATTTATAAAAATTTCAAAAGACCAGATTGTTTATCCAAAGTTTAGTAAAGCTGATTTAATGCTTGTAATGTCAGATCAGGCGGAAGAACGTACAATACAACATGAAGATTCTAAAACTAATAAGCTAGTAGTTAGTAATTATAAAGAAATTTTAGAAGAAAATAACATAAATTTAAGAAGTTATAATATTTTCTTTTTAGGAATGATTCTAAAAAGATTAGAAGATGAGGAATTGGTTAATATTGAATTTGCTAAAAAATACCTAGAAGAAAGATTGTCAAAAAAACTTGGTTGGGAAGAGAATTTAAAAGCTTTTGAACTTGGATTTAAATCATAAAAATTTATTATGTGTGGAATTGTAGCCTACATTGGTAAAAAACAAGCTTTACCAATATTAATTAAAGGATTAGAACGTTTAGAATATCGTGGATATGATAGTGCTGGTGTCGCTGTTCTTAATAATGGGAAAATTAATAGAGTTAGAAGTGTTGGAAAAATTAATGAACTTGAAGAAAAATTAAAAACAACTGAAGTGCGTGGTACAATAGGAATTGCTCATACTCGTTGGGCAACTCATGGTGGTGTAAATGAAGAAAATGCCCATCCTCATTTTGGTGCTAGTGGTGATATTGTTATTGTCCATAATGGAATTATAGAAAATTATCGAGAATTAAAAACTAAATTTTTAAGTGATATAGAAACAAAATCAGAAACTGATACAGAAGTTTTAGCGCATTTAATTGACCTGTTTTATGAAGGTGATTTACACAAAGCAGTTTTAAAAGCTCTAAGTTTAGTGAGAGGTACATATGGTTTGGTTGCAATGCATAAAGACCATCCTGATAAATTAGTTGTAGCACGACTTGGAAGTCCACTTGTTGTTGGTGTGGGTGAAGATGAATATTATATCGCATCAGATACTTCTCCGATGCTTGCTTATACAAAAAAAGTTATATTCTTAGAAGATGGAGAAATGGCAGAAATAAGTCGTGATGAAATTAAGACTTTTGATTTAGAAGATCAAGATATTGTAAAATGTGTAGAAGAAATTGACTGGGATGAAGCTCAGGCAGAAAAACAAGGGTATGAACATTTTATGTTGAAAGAAATTTTTGATCAACCACAAGTTTTTGAAGATGCAATTCGGGGAAGAATAAATATGGAAGAAGGGACTGCTCATCTGGGTGGTTTTAATATGACAGACGATGAACTTAGGAGTGTTAATAGAATAATTTTACTTGCTTGTGGAACTGCAAGTTATGCAGCCATGGTTGGTAAATATGCTTTTGAGCGTTTGGCTGGTATTCCAACTGAAGTTGAAGTAGCTTCTGAATTTAGGTATCGCGATCCTATTATAGATGAACACACTTTAGTATTTGCAATTTCTCAATCTGGTGAAACAGCTGATACTATTGCTGCTATTAAAGAGGCAAAGCGTCGAGGAGCTTTTGTTCGTGGAATTGTAAATGTTATTGGTTCAACGATTGCTCGGGAAACTGATGGTGGTTCATATATTCATGCTGGGCCTGAGCTTGCAGTTGCTTCAACCAAAGCTTATACAAACATGATAGCTATTTTACTTTTATATGCTATTCAATTTGGTAGGGTGAAACGTTTAACTTTGGCGACTGGTCAAAGATTAATTAAAGCGTTATTGGAAATTCCAGAAAAGATGAATGAAATTTTAGAACAAAGTGATAAGATTAAAGAATATGCAGAAAAGTACAAAAATTATCATGATTTCTTTTATTTAGGAAGGGGAATAAATTTTCCAGTTGCTTTAGAAGGTTCTTTAAAGTTAAAAGAAATATCTTATATTCATAGCGAAGGTTATCCAGGGGGAGAATTAAAACATGGACCGATTGCACTTCTGTCCAAAGATTTTCCAGTTTTTGGAATAGCTACAAAGAATCAAATATATGAAAAGATGAGAAGTAATTTAGAAGAAGTGAAAGCGAGAAAAGCTCCGATGATTTTAATTGCAAATAATGGTGATGAAGATATTAAAAATTTATCAGAAGATGTTATTTATGTTCCAGAAACTATGGAATTGTTAGAGCCTCTGTTAAATACTATTCCTTTGCAGTTGTTTGCGTATCATATGGCAGTAATACTTGATAAAGATGTTGATAGACCAAGAAATTTAGCTAAATCAGTGACGGTGGAATAATCTATGAATAATAAAAAAATTGAAGCAGTTATATTTGATATGGATGGACTTTTAATTGATTCAATGAAATATTGGATTGATACAGATTCAGAATTTTTAAAAAAATACAATGTTAAATTAACAGAGGAAATGATAAAATATTTTTCAGGCCGTAGTGAAATAGAAAATATGGAGTGGATGATAGAGAATTTAAACATGAAAGGAACTGTAGATGAATTACTAAAAGAAAGATCGGTAGAAACAGATAAGATTTATACAGAAAAAACAGAATTAATGCCAGGGGCAAATAATTTAATTAGAAAAAACAAAGATAGCAAAATAATACAGGCGATTGCGTCAGGTGCTGCAATTAGACAAATTGATATTGCAGTTAAAAGATTTGGGTGGAAAGAATATATGGATATTATTGTTTCTGTTGATCATGTTGGCTCAAAAGGCAAACCAGATCCAGCTGTTTACCTACATACTGCAGAAAAATTAAAAGTAAATCCAGAATGCTGCGTTGTTTTTGAAGATGCAGAAAATGGAGTAGTGTCTGCTAAATGTGCCGGAATGAAATGTATCGCTGTACCAGATTCTCGTTGGAGTCCAGGAGATTTTTCTAAAGCAGATTTAATTGTAGATAGCTTAGAAGATGAAAGAATATTTAAATTTTTAAACATATGAAAAAAATAGTAGTAATCGGCGGTGGTAATGGGAGTGCATTAACACTTAGAGCGTTGAAAAAGTTTTCAAATGAATTAGAATTATCAGGCGTTATTTCTATGAGTGATTCTGGTGGTTCAAGTGGAAAGCTTAGGCGTGAATTTAATACTTTGCCTGCTGGGGATTTATTGCGAGCAATTTTAGCATTATCAAAACATGATTATAAATTTTTAAAAAAATTATTTCACGGAATAAGATTTTCTGGAGCTGGAAAATTAAATAAACATAATTTAGGAAATTTATTATTAGTATTAGCTGAACAATATGATGGGAGTTGGTTAAATGCTATCCGTGCTTTGGAGCAAGCTGTTGAAGCAAAAGGTCATATATATCCTATAACATTAGATCAAACAGACTTATGTGTAGAGCTTACTGATGGTGAAATTGTAAAGACAGAAGGAATAATTGATAGACCTGATTATAATAGGAGTAAGAGAATAAAAAAAGCTTGGCTTGAACCAGAAGGAGAAATTTATTTAGGAGCAAAAAAAGCAATAGAAGAGGCTGATTATATTTTTCTGGGTCCGGGTAGTTTGTATTGTTCAATTATTGCCACTTTATTACCAGATGGAGTAAAAGAAGCAATAGAGAAATCTAAAGCAAAGTTAATTTATATAGTTGGTAATGCTTATGAAATGGATGGAGAGACAGGTCCAATAAATTTAAGTAATTTTGTTTTAGAGTTGGAAGACTATCTATCTAGACCGCTTGATAAGATTATTTATAATAATTTTCAACTTAAAGAAGAGCAGATTAAAAAATATGAAGAAAAAGGATGGGCGCTTATTAAGTCCGATTTAGAAAATTTGGATTTAAGTAAAGTAATTCAAGGAGATTATGAAAGAGAATTAGGGGGTTTGGATGATGTAAAACTTGGAAAAATTTTAAAAGATATAATTGTTTAATATATGAATATAAAAAGAGAAGTTAAGAAAGATAGTTTTGCTGTTAAAATTAGTTTAGAGGAAGATGATAAAGTAGTTGGATGGGCTTATCTTTATATTATTGTTCAAGATAGGCATTCAGAGCCTTATGGTTTGCTTGAGAATGTTTATATAGAAAAAGAGTATAGAGGAAAAGGATTGGGTACTAAATTAGTTGATTTAATTATTGAAGAAGCAAAAGAGCGGGATTGTTATAAAATAATTGGTACAAGTAAACATATTAAACCAGAAGTGCATGCTTTTTATAAAAAACATGGGTTTAAAGATATTGGTTTAGAATTTAGAATGGATTTAAAAGATTCAAAAGTTTTAACAAGAGATTAATTGTTTATTCAGTTAGAGTTTTGTAATGTTTTGTCGGCGGTGATAACTAAGGAGAAATAATAAATTGAAATTTAACATAATAGTATGAGTAAAGACTCTAACAGGGCGAGAAAAATATGGAAATATTTTATTTTTCTAATTGATTTCTCAATTTTTTTTATTTCCCTTGCTAGTGGTGTCCTTTTTTTATTCCTATTAGTAGGTTATGAGGGAAGTGATATCTTAGCTAAAGCCATATCACCTTTATTGGGTTTTTTTCTAGTTATAATATCTATTACACTTGCTTATTTGAGAATCCATATTTTTGGTAGAGATTCTTTGTTTTTACAAATGATTATTGATTCTGAAGAAAATCTTTATAAAAGACGTTGTAAAAAATATGAAAAAAGAACTCGACAAAAATATAGCAAGAGTACAATGAGGGGGCATAAAAGAGTTATTGATTCAGAGATTGGATTTTATGCTGGTTTTATTTTGTTTGTGACATTTTTTTCAACCTTTAGTTATCTACTGTTTTGGATAGATAAATATTTTAGCTGGGATTTTATAAGTAATAATTATTCAGAGTTTTATAATTTAGCTGATTTAATATCAGCCAAATATGTTTATTTGTTAATTTTTATTATTGTATCTATTATTGTTGCCTATTTAATTTATCTTTTACTATTTTCTATTTTTAATTTATTTTTATATAGCTTTAAAGAGAAAGAGGATATATCTAGTTTTTCTATTATAGTAACGATTCTTATCTCATTTATCTCAATTTTATTAATTTTTACTACAAAGACAGGGATGGAGTATGTTAATCGCTATCTTTCTTTAGGAGAAGTAGAATATGTATCTAACTTGGTTTTTGGTACTTCATTTTTAGTAACTAACTTATTAATAATTTTTCCGCGAAGGAAATTAATTAGCAAAATAGTAAATTAATAAGTTTATGCAACAAATTTTAGATTTACACATACATTCAAAATATTCTAGAGCGTGTTCAAAGGATTTAGAGTTATCAAATATTGCTATGGCTTGTGAAACGCGCGGAATTGACATTGTTTCTGTTGGAGATTTTACTCATCCGCAGTGGTTTTTGCATATTAAAGAAAATTTAAAAGAAGTTAGTGAAGGAGTTTATAAATTAAAAGACGGATCAAGCAAAACAAAGTTTATTCTTGGAACTGAATTGTCTTGTATTAAAAAACACAAAGAACAGACTCGTAGAGTGCATGTTTGTATTTTTGCTCCGAGTATTAAAACTGTAGAAAAATTTAATAAGAGATTAGAGAAAATGGGTTTTAATCTAAAGTCTGATGGTCGTCCAATTTTAGGTTTAACTGTTAAAGAGCTTTTACAAATTATGTTAGATGTAGATGAAAGAATGGAAATGATACCAGCTCATGCTTGGACTCCTTGGTTTGCAATTTTTGGGAGTAAAAGCGGTTATGATTCTTTGGAAGAAGCCTTTGAAGAATTAACTCCACATATTAAAGCGATTGAAACTGGATTGTCTAGTGACCCGTTAATGAATTGGAGACTTTCTCAATTAGATGATATTACTTTAATTTCAAATTCAGATGCACATAGTACTGCTAAGCTTGGTCGTGAGGCAAATGTTTTTGAATTTGAAGATAAAAAAGAAATAACTTACACAGAAATTTTTAAGATTATAAATAAGGGGGATAAAAAGAAATTTAAATATACCTTAGAATTTTATCCAGAGGAAGGTAAATACTATGCCGATGGGTGCTCAAATTGTCAGTTTAGTTGTGGTCCCGCAGAAACAAAGAGATTGAAAGTAGTTTGTCCAAAATGTAAAAAGAAAATGACTGTAGGTGTTTTAACTCGGATTGATGAATTAGCAGACAGGACTGAAGAAGAATCTTTAAAAATTGGTAAAGAAAAAATGATTCCGTATAAAAGTTTAGTACCTCTTTCAGAGATTATTGCTAATGTTTTTTCTTGTGGGGTAAATACAAAAAAAGTAAAAATTCAGTATGATAGTTTGATTAATTCTTTAGGGAATGAATTTAGTATTTTGCTTGAATTATCAATTAAAAAAATAGAGAAAGTAAGTTCTAAAGAGATAGCTATGGCAATTCAAAGAGTAAGAGAAGGTAAAGTTAAGGTTATTCCTGGATATGATGGATTATTTGGAAAGATTAAAATTTAAAATAAAAAATAGTACTTACTATAGTAAATACTATTTTTTTATTTATATATTTCACCATTTGTCATCCTGAGCCTGTCGAAGGATCCCTTTCGTTTGTCATTCCGACCGGAGTGGAGGAATCTCTTTTATTGCACGCTGTCATCCTGAACTTGTTTCAGGATCTTTCTAAGTAAATGTTATTAAATTCCTGGATCCTCAATCAAGTTGGGGATGACAGACCTTCGGTCTTGAGAAACCAAAAACCCACTTTATGAGTGGGTTTTTGATTGGGAAGATGTGTTTATTTTCTTTTCTTTTTCTTAGTTGCTTTCTTCTTCTTTTTAGCAACTTTCTTTTTCTTAGCAGGTTTCTTTTTAGCAACCTTCTTTTTAGCTACTTTTTTCTTAGCAACTTTCTTCTTCTTAGGAGCAGCTTTTTTCTTCTTAGCTGGCTTCTTTTTCTTAGCAGGTTTCTTTTTAGCAACCTTCTTTTTAGCTACTTTTTTCTTAGCAACTTTCTTTTTCTTAGCAGGTTTGCGTTTTGCAGGTTTCTTTTTAGCTACTTTTTTCTTTAAAACTTTCTTTTTCTTAAGTGGCTTCTTTTTTAAAACCTTTTTTTTCTTTTTTACTGGCATAAATTTCACCTCCTGACTTTTTAGTTTATTTTTTTAAAAATCCCTAGGGAGCATTCTTAAAAAATTTATTAAGAGAATTTTTTTACAAGCATGAAAAAAATTCTTTATCGACCTTATATATATTATAAAACTTTTTTTAAAAAAAAGATACGTTTTTTTACAAACTTATCCACAACGTTAGAAATTTTTTGAAAAAGATTTATAACGTTGTAAGTAATTTAAAAATTTCAGGTATTATTTAATAATACTTTTTAAGTATGGTATTAATATAAAAAGAAAACCAGTCTTTAAACTAGTTTTCTTTTTATTTCAAAATTATTCTGTGCACCCGACAGGACTCGAACCTGTAACCTTCTGTTCCGAAGACAGAAGCTCTATCCAATTGAGCCACGGGTGCAAATTAAAACACGATATACAATGCACAGAATAATTTTCTATGAATTATACACCGTGCTTTTTGTACGCCGCCAGGGGTTTGAACCCTGGACCTTGTCCTTAAGAGGGACCTGCTCTACCAACTGAGCTAGCGGCGCGTGATTTGGTTAAAGTTTAAACAGGATCTCCATCTTTTCTTGTGATGATATTTATTTTTGGTCCTTTCCATTTTTTTATTTTAAGAGCATTTTCTGCAGCATCTGTTTGACCTTCTTGCTTGCTTGTTCCAACACCTTCTGCTATTAATTTTTTATCTAGATAAACACCGATATTAAATTTTTTATCATGATCAGGTCCAGTTTCTTCCAAAACTTTATAATTAGGAGTGACACCTTCAAATTCTTGAGAAGATTCTTGGAAACGACTTTTTGAATCCATATATAATCCATTTTCTAAAACATAAGGAAGTTTACTTGATATCCATCTTGTTATAAATTGTTCAGCCATATCATAACCTTGGTCAGTATAAATTGCTCCGATTAAAGCTTCTACTGCATCAGCCATAATAAATTCACGAGCTTTTGTTCCAGAATCTTTTGCTTCTCCATGACTTAAGAAAAGATAATTTTCAAAATCAATTTCATGAGCTACAACAGCTAACATTTTAGCATTAACTAATGCTGCACGCCAATTTGTTAATTCTCCTTCTGGGTTTAAATAACTATTAAATAAAAATCTAGTGACTACAAGTTCTAAAACTGCATCACCTAAGAATTCCAAACGCTCATTATGTCCCAAAGGAAAATCTCTATGTTCATTTAGAAAAGATCTATGTATAAAAGCTTGAATTAAATAATCTTGATTTTTAAATTTAATTCCAATTTTTTTCTCTAGATCTTTAAATTTTTTTTCTTTAACAATATCTATTTTTTTTACATTTTTTACCATATTTTTTTTTTTTGAATATCTTTATACATCGCACCCAAAACTCCATTTACAAATTTACCACTTGATGGTCCTCCAAAACTTTTTGCAAGTTCAATTGCTTCGTTGATAGCAACTTTTTCTGGAATTTCATCATTATATTTTAGTTCATAAGTTCCTATACGTAAAATATTTCTATCAACAATAGTAATTTGTTCAATTGGCCATTCGGGAGCGTAGTGTGCAATAAGTTCATCGATCTCAGATAGATTTTTTACCACACCTTCCATTGTAGTTTTACTAAATTCTTTTTCTTCAAGTCCGGGACCAAATTCTTTTAAATTATGTTTTATAATAGCAGGAAGGGCAGCTGTAGGCTGACCTCTGAAATCCCATTCGAATAAAGATTGCATAGCTATTGAGCGGGCAAGATGACGACTCGACATATGACTAAACTTTAAAATTTAAGGTAAAATTACTATTTTTTAGTAGCTTTTTTTAGTTTTTTACTAACATCTAAAACTTGACGGCCTTTATAAGTGCCACAATTTGTACAAGCGCGATGATGTAATACAATTTCTCCACATTTTTCACATTTTTTTGTGTTTGGAGTAGATAGTGCAAAGTGTGATGCTCTATTTTTCTTGTAACCTTTGGTTCTTCTTTGTGTAGGTACTGACATATCGTAATTTAAAATTAATTTATTTAATGTTTAACAGGGAAATTATACATTATTTAGGTCTTTTTGTCAATAATTAGATTGATTTTATCGTTTAAATAGAGTAAAATTAGTAATATGGAAGTTAAAATAGTAAAAAATCAAGAAAATTGGGATGATTGGCTTAATAAAACAAGTCAATTTTCTGCTTTTCCACAAAGTTGGGCTTGGGGAGATATTTTGATAGTAGAGGGTAAAAAAGTGGAAAGATTAGCGATTATTGATGAAAATGATGAGATTTTAGCTCAAGCGCAAGTTATTTATAGTAATTTACCTTTAGGGATGAAATATGCATATGCACCAAAAGCTCCACTTTTTAGGCTTAAGACTTCAGATTTAAGATCTAAGATTTTAGAAATTTTAATAAATTATTTAAAAAGACAAAATTGTATATTTTTTAGAATTGAATCTAAAGAAGAAATACACGATACACGATACATGATACGCGATACACGAGAGATAAGTCCTTCTGCTACTTTAATTTTAGATTTACAAAAAGATGAAGAAGAGATTTTGAAAAATATGCATTCAAAAACTCGCTATAATATTCGATTAGCCAAAAGAAAAGGTGTAGAAATAAAACAAGAAAAGAATTTTAAAGAATTTCTAAGATTAATGGAAATGACAGGGGAAAGAGATAAATTTCGTCTGCATTTTAAAAATCATTACCAAAAGATTCTAGATTCAGAAATAAGTTTTCAATTAAATGCATATTTTGAAGGAAAAATTATTACTACGGCAGTATTTTTAAAATTTGCTGATACTTTTACATATCTTTACGGTGCATCTGATTATGATTTTAGAAAAGTAATGGCTCCAAATTTATTACAGTGGGAAGGAATTAAATTAGGCAAGAGTCTTGGTTGTAAAAAATATGATTTTTTTGGTATTGCTCCGATGAGTGGTGGTGAATATGATAAAAAACATCAATATTCTGGTGTGACGAGATTTAAACTTGGTTTTGGTGGAGAATATAAAAAAGATGCTGGAACTTTTGATTTAGTCATAAATAAACAAAAGTATTTCTTTTATAAAATTTTAAGAAAAGTTAGAAGGTTTTTTTAATGTATTGATAAACCTTTCTTTTTTATATCATTAGAGCAATTTGGTGGTTTTTTATTTTAGCACCCTCTATAGCACCCTCCATAGAGGGTGCTATTTTTATTTAATTATGCTATAATAGTTTAAAGATTAAATTTAATTTATTTTTTATGTCTAGAGTAAAACAAAATATTCATAAATTACAACGAAAACGTTATACATACAATATCAATTTACCAGCTCGTGTTATTAAAGAACTTGATTGGCGTGAAACTCAAAAATTAGTAATTAAAAAAGTAGGTAATAAGATTGTTATTTCTGACTGGCCTGTTAAGAAAAAGTAAATGCAATTGTCATTCTGAGGAATCGAAGAATCCCTCTAGTATTTAAGGGATATCTCTACTTTGTTATCGCTACGGTCGGGATGACAGCAGTAAGAAAGATCCTGAAACAAGTTCAGGATGACAGATTATATATAAAATAAATATAAGAACATGAATAAAAACTCTAATGGGGTGCAAAAACAAAATTATAAAAAATTTCCAAATGCTCCAACATTTAAAAAACTGATTGGTCCGAGTTTTATTATCTTAGCTCTTGGTTTGGGTTCTGGAGAAGTTATCCTTTGGCCTTATATGGCTTCAAACTATGGACTTGGAATTGCTTGGGGAGCTCTACTCGGAATTACATTCCAATATTTTATAAATATGGAAATAGAACGATACGCTCTTCTTAAAGGTGAGAGTATTTTTGTTGGAATTACTAGATTATTTAAAAAAGCACCATATTGGTTTATTTTCTCTACATTTATTGGTTTTGGCTTGCCTGGAATTATCGCTGCTTCTGCCAAAGTACTTTCTGTAATTATAGGAATAGAAAATTTTAAATGGTTGGCTATCTTACTTCTAGTTTTAATCGGCGTCATTTTATCTATGGGTAAAACAGTATATGGAATGATGGAAAAATTAACTAAAACAATAATTTTAGTTGGTGTTCCTTTTATATTTACTTTAACAATTATTCTTGCTACTAAAGCAGATTGGGGCGTGCTAGCTCAAGGTTTAGTTGGTAAAGGTGATGGATTTTGGTTTTTACCAGAAGGGATAGTTTTGGCAACTTTTCTTGCAGCTTTTGCTTATTCTGGGGCAGGAGGGAATTTAAATCTTACGCAATCAATTTATATAAAGGAAAAAGGCTATGGAATGGGTAAGTATTCACAAAAAATTGCTGGACTTTTCGCAAATATAAAACAAAAACAAAAAGTAAAATTAGAGGGAGAGAGTTTTGAAGAAACTCCAGAAAATTTAGCATGTTTTAGGAAATGGTGGAAACTTGTTAGTTTAGAACACCTTTTAGTTTTTTGGTTAATAGGTTTGCTCTCTATGTGCTGTTTAATGCTTTTATCATTTGTGACTACTTATGGTATGGCTGGTAATTCAGAAGGAATAAATTTTGTGATAAGTGAAGGAATGGTTATTGGAAAAACTCTGTTTCCATTTCTTGGAACTTTATTTTTATTTGTTGTGACGGTTATGCTTTTTCAAACTCAACTTGGGGTGATGGATTCTACAAGTAGAATTATGGCAGAAAATGTAGCTATTAAAATTCAGGATAGAGATTCTAATAAGGATATAAATTTATCAAAAATATATTTCATCTTTGTTTGGGCACAAATTGCTTTTGGTATTACTTTGTTTTTATTTAATATTTACGAACCAAAAACTTTAATTATTTTAGGAGCAGTGATTAATGCTTTTGCTATGTTTGTTCATATTGGTTTAACATCATGGACAAATTATAAAGAACTTCCAAAGAGTTGTCAGCCTAGTTGGTATAGAAGATTAATATTATTATTTATATTTTTATTCTTTGGATTTTTTAGCGGGGTTGTATTTTGGGATAAATTGTTCTAAAATATTGTTATTATAAATACCCAGCTGTCATCCCGAGCTTGTCGAGGGATCCCTCCATTCCGCTGACGCTTCAGTCGGGATGACAGGTGTTTTAAATTCATTTATTTTATAAATTTTTATGCAATTATTTCATAAATATCATATTCACGAGATGCACAAACTTTTTTATACAAAGTTTCATTTATTTGAATTGTCAATTTGGTTACATGTATTTGGTCGTTCAATGATATCTATTTTTATACCAATATTTTTGCTTAAAATTGGTTATAGCATACCAAGTGTTTTGGTTTTTTATTTGATATATAATATTTTTGATTTTCCTTTAAATTTTGTAGCTAAATGGTTGATAGAGAAAATTGGAGGTAGACGAGTTTTGATGATTGGGACATTGTCTATTATTTTATTTTTTCTAGGTTTATATTCACTTGAATTTGGTAATTGGATGATGTTTGTGATAATGGCATTTTTATTTGCCGTATACGATGCTTGTTATTGGGTGGCTCATTTGTATTTATTCATGATTTGTTCAAAAGAACGTGCTAGCACTTCAAGAGATACAAGTATTTTGTATATTGCTAAAAGAATTGCTGGAGTTTTATCACCACTTTTTGGTGCACTTATTTTGATATTTTTTAGTAAAAGTATTCTGATTGTTATTAGTATTATTATTCTTTTATTATCAATTTGGCCATTGTTTAAAATTAAAAACATAAAGGATAAACCTGATAAAAGAAAAAATACTAGTATGCATAAATTTTTTGCGAGTGTAAAAGATGCTAGAGCTCATATTCTTTATGGACTTTTAAGCTTTCATAATGTGGCTGAAGGAATTATTTGGCCAATATTTATTTATACAGTATTTAAATCTTTTGAATCAGTTGCGATTATTCCAATTTTAGTTTCTTTAACAGCAATCTTTTTCTCATATTTTACTGGTAAAGTTAAAAAGTCTAATAGAGGAAAAGTTATTTCTATTGCAGCATTCTTTATTTCTATTATTTGGATTTTACGTCTAGTACTTGATTCAAGCATATTTTATTATGCAAGTATTGTGTTAATAGGTTTATTTTCTATCATGATCACTCTTCCAATTGATGCTGAAATTTTTGAAAAAGGAGAAGAAAAAGACCCTCTTGCTGCTTCAACATATCGTAATGCATTTTCTATGTTTCCAAGAATATTTTTCTATAGTTTTTTAATTTTATTTTTAAATGTATTTAATATTAGTTTTATAGTAGCTGCGATTAGTTTATTTGCAATGGTATTTATTACTTTCTTTATTTTATATAAAAAAAGACCTCAAATTGTAAAATAATTTAAATAATAATTAAAAAACTACTTGAAAATTTCAAGTAGTTTTTTAATTGATTTTATTAGTGAGAAAATTTACATCATCGTCACACTTCCAACTTCGTCACCTGTTGCTTTAAATCTCATCAGTTTTACACCTTGAGTAGCTCGTCCAGATGTTGAAACTGATTTATAAGGCAAGCGGATTACCTGACCTTTGTTAGACATTATTAAAACATCTTTTTCATCAGCTTCTGTTTTATCTAAAGCTTTGGCATAAACCAAGTCTCCAGTTTTTGCAGTGTGTTGCATTGTTTTAATTCCACCACCACCACGTTTTTGTATTTTATATTGAGCAAGTTTTGTTCGTTTGCCAAGTCCATTCTTTGAAATAGTTAAGAACTCTAGATTTTTATTTTTTCCATCAATAATATCCATTCCTACCACTTCATCATCTTTTTTTAATCTAATAGCTCGAACTCCTGAAGCACCTCTTCCCATTGGTCTCGCATCTGTTTCTTTAAATCTAATTGCTTTGCCATTTTTAGTAGCAATCATAATTTCATCTTTGCCGGTAGTTGGTTTTACCCATTCTAGATTATCTTCTGGTTTAAGTTTGATAGCAATAAGTCCAGATTTTCTTACATTAGCATAATCCGCTAAAGCACTTTTCTTAACTAAACCTTTGGTTGTCACCATGGCAAGATATTTCATTTCTTTAGTATCAACTCCAAGAGCCAAGAAAGCAGTCACTTTTTCATTTGGTGCAAGTTGTAAGAAATTTACTAAAGCTTGTCCTTTGGCAGTTCGGCTTGATTGAGGAAGATCAAAAGCCTTAGTTTGGAATACTCTACCACGATTAGTGAAGAACATTACATCATCATGAGTTTGTACTAATTTAATTTCAGAAATTCCTTCTTCTTCCTTACTGCTTAACCCAATTACACCTTTACCACCACGAGATTGTTTTTTAAATGTATCGGCTGGTAGTCGTTTGATATATCCATCAGTTGTAACCATAATAAGTGCTTCTTCATTTGGAACTAGATCTTCCATAGAAAATCCTTTTACACTATGAGGTACAATTTGAGTACGACGAGGGTCAGCATATTTATCTTTAATTTCTAAAGTTTCCGTTTCAATTAATTTTAACATTTTTGTTTTTGAAGCAAGTAATATTTTCAATTCTTTGATAAGTTTTAGTTTTTCTTTTAACTCATCTATGATTTTTTTACTTTCCAAATTAGCAAGTTGTTGTAATTTCATTTCTAGAATTGCAGTTGCTTGGCGTTCACTAAATTTAAACTTTTTCATTAAGTTTGTTTTAGCAATTTCTTTGTCCTTAGAAGCTTTAATTGTTTTAATAACTAGGTCAATTTTATCTAAAGCCATTTTTAGTCCTTCTAAAATATGAGCTCGGTCTTCTGCTTTTGTTAATTCAAATTGAGTACGGCGTTTTACAACATCTTGTCTGTGTTTTATAAATTCTTCTAAAATGTTTTTTAAATTTAATACTTTTGGTTGAATTCCATCTATTAAAGCTAGAGAGTTAACATGAAAACTAGTTTGTAAGTCAGTCATTTTATATAACTGATTTAAAACTTTTTTAGGATAAGCATCTTTTTTAAGTTCAACTACAACTCTCACACCATCTTTATTTGATTCATCACGAAGATCTCTAATTCCTTCTATTTTTTTATCATGAACAAGTCCAGCAATTTTTTCTATTAAAGTTGATTTGTTAACTTGATATGGAATTTCTGTTACAACAATTTTGAATTTCCCAGTTTTAAATTCTTCAATATTTGTTTTGGCACGCATTACAATTCCACCACGACCAGTTGCGTAGGCAATTCCAATATCTTCTTTGCTAAAAATAATTCCACCAGTAGGGAAGTCTGGTCCTTTAATTATTTCACATAATTCCTTGATAGATGTATCGGGTTTATTCATTAATGTTATAAGTCCATCACAAAGCTCTCCAAGATTATGTGGAGGAATAGATGTTGCCATACCAACAGCAATACCCATTGATCCATTTAAAAGAAGTGTTGGAAGTTTTGAAGGTAAAACAGTTGGTTCGGTTGTTGATTCATCATAGTTAGGACGAAAATCAACAGTATTTTTATCAATATCATGTAACATTTCTTCGGCAACTGCTCTTAGTTTTGCCTCAGTATAACGCATGGCAGCAGCAGAATCACCATCCATACTACCAAAATTACCTTGACCATGAACAAGCATTTGACGCATAGAAAAATCTTGTGCCATTCTTACCATTGCTTCGTAAATAGAAGAATCACCATGAGGGTGATATTTAGCCATTACTTCACCAACTACATGAGCTGATTTTCTAAATTTTGCATTATGTCTTAAACCAATATTCCACATGGCGTAAAGAATTCTTCTGTGTACTGGTTTTAAACCATCACGGACATCTGGCAAGGCACGAGAAACAATTACACTCATAGCATATTCAAGGTATGATGTTTTCATTTCTTCTACAATTGGTGCATCTGTTAATTCTCCTATTTGGTTTTCTGGTAAAAGTGAATCTTGAGGCATAATATTATAATTTCTAATTTTTAATTCTTAATTTTTAAACAATTTTCAATTTCTAATTTTCTAATTCCTAATGTCGTGGTAATGTTGGTTCCTCCCTTTTCTAAGAGGAGGTTAGGTGGGGTTGCTAGCTTTAGGAATTAGTACTTGTAGTTTGGTCTGTTAAAATTTTTGTTGATGTTGTAAATTCTAAAGTGCTTGTAGTAGTTTGTTCAGTACTTGTTGATACAGTAGTACTTGCTGTTTCTATTACTGCATCATTAAATTCTTTTAAAATATTTTCAATCTGTTTTTTTAGGTTTTGTTTTTGATTTTCTTGTTCCTTCGTCTTTATAAAAGAGTCATCCCAATGTTCTTGTGTCTTTTGAATTAGGTTAGAATCACTACCTTGTAGTTTATCATAATTATTAATTTGTAGTTTTAAAGACATAAACCAGATAGTAACCATAAAAATTATTATAATTGTTATGCCGCTCCATAACCATATATTTGCAGAATTTTTTGATTCATATTTTGAGTAATCAAAAGACTTATTTCCAAGATTTTCTACAGGTTTATTTTTGTTGATTTTAATACTATCATTGTCATTCTGAACTTGTTTCAGAATCTCAGTCTTTTTTTCTGTAGGAGTGATTTTCTTCTTTTTCACTACTTTTTTAGTTGTTTTACTCAAAGGGTTCTTTTTAGATTTAACAACTTTTTTCTTTATAATTTTCTTAGTTTTTTTTGTCCCTTCTTTAGACATATACTTATTTTTTAAATGTTTTTATCTAAAATTATTAATCTTGTTTCTTCAGTAGGTAAGTCCTTTAGTTTAATAATTACTTTTTTATCTGTAGTTTCTGGTTTTAAACCAATTTCTTTTAAAAATAATTCTAATGGCTTAACACTTGGGTCAGTATCACATTTATAACCAATTGGAATAATAATTTTTGGTTCCATTGAAGTTACTAGATCAGCTGCTTCTTTTGCTTCTAGGTATGGTTTTCCGCCTACGGGAACAAATAATATATCTGGAGTGCCGATTTTTTCTAATACTTTTCCATCAATGCTTTTAGAAATACCACCCAAGAAAACAATATTCATATCTTCTGTACCAAGTTTGAAAATAATTTCATCAGGTCCAGGAAGAGCATAAACCATTATTTTTTTAACTTCAAGTTCTCCCAAAGTATCAACGATAAATGGATTTTGTGAGAGGGTGATTGATCCTTTTTGTCTATTTGTATAAAGTCCGATTTGAGGAGCAAGACTTCTTGGGAAATTACCCTTTTCAGGTTTGTAAGGGTTAATAATGATTGTTACATCTTCGTCTTGATTTTTAGTTTGAAGTTTGATACATGTTTGTCCGAGCCAGGAAATATGCATAGATTTTTCTCTACTGTCATTCCTGCGAAGGCAGGAATCCAGGGGTTTTAATTAAAATAGTCGCTTAGCGACGTGAGTATTATATCATTTTAAGTGTTTTCTGGCAAGACCACAATGAGATATAAAATACATGGATTAAAATACAAATTGTATATTTTTCCATGTATTTTAAATTTTGTGAGTTGGTGGATAAATTCAAGTTAAGTTGGAACCACTTTGTGGATAACTTCATTGGGAGTTTGATAATTAAGACCTTTTCTTGGTTCGAAGCCAATACTGAAGCATCTGTCTATCGTATAAAGTTAGTTCATTTGACATATTTATATTGATTATGATAGTAGTGCATTTAGTTTAGAATGTATCCGGGAAGGTGTTGTCTTTACAAAAACTTAAAAATATGGTATGGTTTAAAAAAGTGAAATAAAAAATTGATCTTTTCAAAAAGGATAAAATGAAAGATGACACCACTAAACTTGCAATTAGAATTAAAATAACTGGTGTATGTAATCGTACATGTTTTTTTTGCCATAAGGAAGATGGCATGAAAGACATTCAACCTGTTTTAGTAGATAGATTGTTTTTTTTAAACGTTCATTCTATAATGAATCATTACAATGCTGATAGAATCATTTTAACTGAGGGTGAGCCGACGACCCATAACAAATTAGAGCAAATTATTAGTGGTTTGTGTGCGAAAGAAATCACTTTAACAACTAATGGTTTTATATTGTTAAACAAAAATGAATGGAGACGACTTAAACAAGCAGGTCTCACAAAAGCAACATTTAGCATTCATGAGGTAAACGCTTATGATATAATTTCCACTAAGTTAAAACACCGTTCTCTTGATTGGTGTGATAAATTACTGAAAAATCAAATACTTAACTTAAGAAATGCCATAGATGCTGGATTAAAAGTAAGAGTTAACTCTGTAGTTTATAGTTCAAATAATAAATCTGAAAAAATTTTACAAATGATAGACAAAAAGATAGGACTTGATCAAGTAGAGTTTAGGTTATTAAACGATTTGTCAAATATCGTATCCAGTCAAAAAGAGATTAGTAAATTGATTCGCCGTTTAGAGGCAAGTATATTTAAAAAATATATAAGAGCGGGTGGATCTGATGAAACATCGTATTATCACACTAAATCAAAGCAAACTTTCTCCACAAAAACCGCCAAGAGAACTCTTCTGCAATCAATTTGTGCTGACTGCTCAATGTTAGCACAATGTAATGCTGGAGCTTCTATTCGTATAGAACAAAGGAAAGGTATTCTATATGTACGTCTTTGCATACTTAAACATACTTCTGACGTTTTAATTCCATTGACTGTTTTCTTGAAAAATGCAAATATTGTCGAACTTATCAAGTAAAGTAATCAATTCGATTTTTTTTGTAAAACCATGTTAAGATACTACATGGTTTTTTATTTGTGCTAAATTCTTATAAAACATGTTAAACGTCCCGGCGATTGAAAGGAGGAGAGCGTAGCGTGGTCGTAGTATAGCAAAGCGGAACGGAACGAAGAAATCAAAACTTTTCTGCGTCTAGAAATCAGATGTGAATTCCTTCATTTTTTTAACGTCTTTTTTGACATTTTTAAAAACATCTTCACTTAACATATTTTCTTTAGCATGATTCATGATTGGTCTAACTGACTGGATTTTTCTTCCAAATTTTTCCATCCACTCGTGGCGTGGAAATACCCACAAATGGAATCCGTGTTCTGTATCTTCATTTTGGAAGAAATATACTTCTTTAATTTTCAGAATTTCTTTCATGCCTTTACGAATTTTACGAATTAGACTAATGAATTCAATTGCTTCCTCATCTGTAAATTCATCAACAGACTTTAGTTTTCGTAAAGGTGCGATTATGAAAAATCCAGGAATTGGAACCTCCCAATCTTGACCAACATTAAATAGTTTAGTTGTGATGATGTTTTCATTTGGAAATAGTATTTTATCTTCCATAATATTAAGTTAAAAAATGAAGTTAATAAATTTAGTGGAAAAGTTTCAATTACGTTTAACATTATACATAAATAAAATAAATATAGCAAAAGTAGAATTCACCATAATAAACTTTAAATTATTGTTATACATAGGAAACGTTTTTTACTTTGTTTAATACTCTATTTTTACTATAAATAAAAATTACAAACATAATTTTTTTGTTATTGACCATTAAGTGCTTAAGTAACTATTTAAATAATGGCAACATATTGCAATTAATCAGTTCATCTTTTCCAAGCTCAAAATTTTTTCCTTCTTTTGATTTTATAATATCACCTGACTCATATTCTGCAATAACTTTTAGTTTTATATTTTTTAACTTAATATCATTCTCTTCAAGAATTTCTCACTTTACTTCTTCAAGATGGTTCTCATAAAAATTAATATGATCTCCAAAAGAATGTACAGCATTTGGTGCTGCAGTTTTATTACTGTTAATATAGCATGATTTTAATGTAAATCAAAGCAATTTTATAACAAACAAAATAATCTGTGGATACATTTCGTTGATAACCTACACGGCAAGCCCCAATGCTTGTCATTGGGGTTACCTTGCGGTTGACAAAATGACAAAAAACCGTTTTTGTGATATGATGTTATCGATATGTGAGTTTAGTTTAGCTCATGCCGTTTTTTACAGAGTCGTTCAATTGACTCAACAAACCCCAAGGTTCACTTAGGTGGACAAAGGAGAACGTTATGCGAAAATTTATTGACACTGGACCTGTATTTTGACACATTGTTTTATAAAAAAAATAATTTCGACGATGCCGGCGCCAATCAATCCTTCGCCTGATTCGATCCGCGGCTCGATCCGCAACCCTTTATGAGGTTGTTGATCTATGCCGACTGTGCGGGATTTCCATTATGGAGTCCCGTATATTTTTTTATTTAATTTTAACTATTGACCCTGTATTAATAGGCTTCGCCTAATTCTGTTTTTATCAGATTAAAAGTTCAAGGTTTCAATGCACCACTTTGTGGATAACTTCATTGGGAGTTTGATAATTAAGCCCTTTTCTTGGTCTGTTATTTAACTTCTCTTGTATTAAATAAATCTGGTTATCTGATA
>Ga0208904_1000591_pt1 | contig 28640 bp, 22 predicted proteins | sample AntAceMetag02UKB_FD_184774 | JGI IMG/M metagenome (GOLD analysis project Ga0208904, IMG submission 184774) | Saline lake microbial communities from Ace Lake, Antarctica - Antarctic Ace Lake Metagenome 02UKB (SPAdes) (version 2) | ecosystem: Environmental > Aquatic > Non-marine Saline and...
GCTTAGCAAAGACAGAGAAGTCGGCCATAGCTTATTGTCAAAAAAGACAAAAGCTTATAGTTTCCTCTAAATGAGGTGATCCATCCACAGCTTCCGCTACGGATGCCTTGTTACGACTTAGCCCCTGTTACCAGTCCTACCTTATCCCCACGAACGCAGGTTTTCGGGTATTACCGACTTCCTTGGCTTGACGGGCAGTGAGTACAAACTCCGGGAACGTATTCACCGTACCATAGCTGATATACGGTTACTAGCGATTCCAACTTCATGAGGGCAAGTTGCAGCCCTCAATCCGAACTGGGACCGGTTTTGATGGGATTAGCTTCACCTTTAACGGTTTCGCGACCCTTTGTACCGGCCATTGTATCATGTGTGTTGCCCAGGGTATAAGGGTCATGCTGATTTGACGTCGTCCCCACCTTCCTCCGCATCATCTGCGGCAGTCCTGCTAGAGTCCTCGGCATAATCCGTTAGTAACTAACAGTAGGGGTTGCGCTCGTTTCCCGACTTAACGGTACACCTCACGGCACGAGCTGACGACAACCATGCAACACCTGTATTAGGTTCCGGTTTAACGGTCAGTTAACCTTTCGGCTAACCTACAACCTAACATTTCAAACCCTGGTAAGGTTCTTCGCTTAGAATCGAATTAAACCACATGATCCACCGCTTGTGCGGAGTCCCGTCTATTCCTTTAAGTTTTAGCCTTGCGGCCGTACTTCCCAGGCGGGATGCTTAACGCGTTAGCTTTTTTATAACGATACTGGAAGGGTCGACACTTCCAATACCCAGCATCCATCGTTTACGGCGTGGAATACGAGGGTATCTAATCCTCTTCTCTCCCCACGCTTTCGTGTCTCAGCGTCAGGACTGTTCTAGCAAGCTGCCTTCGCATTTGGTGTTCCTGCTGATATTAACGGATTTAACCCCTACACCAGCAATTCCACTTGCCTCTCCCAGCCTCTAGTCTAATAGTTTTTCTCGCGGTCCCTATGTTAAGCAAAGGGCTTTAACCAGAAACTTATTAAACCGCCTACACACTCTTTACGCCCAATAAATCCGGATAACGCTTGTCGCCTTCGTATTACCGCAGCTGCTGGCACGAAGTTTGCGGCGACTTATTCCTAAAGTACACTCAACCGAAGCTTGTTCCTTTAGAAAAGTAGTTTACACTCCGAAGAGATTCATCCTACACGCGGCGTCGCTCCTTCAGCCTTTCGGCCATTGAGGAAGATTCTTGACTGCAGTCCCCCGTAGGAGATTGAGCAGTGTCTCAGTCTCAATGAGGCGGGTCATGCTCTCACACCCGCTATCCGTCATAGGCTTGGTGGGCCATTACCTCACCAACTACCTGATGGAACATAGGCTCCTCCCTGTCCGGAATCTTGCGAAACCTTTATTGTTTTTACTTAAATAAAAACAAACTATTGACTATTAGCCCAAATTTCTTTGGGTTATGGTCATGACAGGGGTAGATTACCAATGTGTTACTCTCCCGTTTGCCACTCACTTTATGAAATTCATAAAGTTCGTTCGACTTGCATGCCTTAAACACGCCGCCAGCGTTCATCCTGAGCCAGGATCAAACTCTCTAAAAAGATATTTGATACAACTCTTTTGAAAAACAAAAGAATTCTATAATTTGTGATCAAAAAATGATCAATTCTCTGTCTTCGCTGAACCTTTCATTTATTTAATTATAAAGAACGAAGTTTCCATTCTGCAATTTTTTGATGATTACCTGATAGTAAAACTTTCGGCACTTTCAACTTTTTAATCTTAGCAGATTTGGTTTTATATGTAAAGACCTCGGGTCGAGTATACTGGGGATATTCAGAATTAATAATTAATTTAGAAAAAGTTTCTTCTCTTAATGATTCTTTGTTTATAACTCCCGGGAGTAATCTGGTTATAGCATCTACTAAAATCATGGCAGGTAATTCTCCTCCAGTTAAAACATAATCTCCAACTGATATTTTTTTATCAACTAATTTTTCTACCCTAGCATCGACTCCTTCATATCGACCACAGACAAAAATAACCTTATCTAATTTAGATAATTTATGAGCCATTTTTTGATCAAATTTCTGACCCTTGGGAGTTAAAAGAATAATTTTTTGTTTTTTATTTTTTCTTCTGTTTAAAAACTTTAAAGCTTTATAGATCGGTTCTATTTTTAAAATCATTCCCGGACCACCACCATAAGGTGTATCATCTACGGTTTTATGTTTGTCTTTGGTCCAAAACCTTAAATCGTGAATCTTAATTTTAATAATTTTTTTCTTTTGAGCTCTTTTAAGAATAGATGTCTGAAAATATGAATCAAAAATTTGAGGAAAAATTGTGATAATATCAAATTGCATAATAGGTTATTAAAATTAAATTACATTAATTTATATACAATATTTTATTTAATTTCAAGGTTCTGCGAGCAAGGTGAGCATGGTTCTTCTAACACAAAAGTTATCACCCGAAGAATGATAACTTCCGTGTTCCTTTTGTTGGAAAAATTTTTACAGCTTTAAATCATCGACGCTATCATCAATCTTTTCTTCAACCTTATCAATCTTTTCGGTTTTTTCTTCAACCTTATCAATCTTTTCTTCAACCTCTGGCTTTTTAGGAATTCTAGTTGAACCTTCAGGCTCTTCAATCTTAAGGTTAACACGAGCATTGTTGCGTAAACCTACAATTCTAAGAAGACTCCTAATGGCACGAGCAGTTGATCCTTGACGTCCGATAACTTGTCCCATATCCTCAGCGTGAAGTTTTAAAGAGAGTAATACTCCCATTTCATCAACATTTCTAGTAATTTTAACATCTTCTGGATGAGAAACGAGCGCTAAAATAATTTGTTCTAAAAATTCTTGATCTTGATATTTATCTGCCATATAACTTTAGATTACTTACCTCTAATTCATTCATTAATGAATTAGTGAATATCTCAGTCTTACGACCTTTGAATAAACGAATAAACTATCTTGTTAGACTGAAACTTCTATTATCTTAATATATCAATATATAAAAAAATGTCAAGAGAATTATAATCTGTTGAAGTCTGATTTTAACAACATCTCTTCAACAACATATTTAATTCCAAATGACAAATTCCAAATGACAAATGAATTTCTAATGTTTTAATGTCAAATTTTTTAGCATTTGGATTTTAGATTTGATTTGACATTTGAATTTTGGCATTTCTATTCTATTTCTTCTCCTCTTCTGTTGTCTCTTTTATTTTTTCTTCTGTTGAAGCATGCTTTGCTTTCTTTTTCTCATCAGCTAATTTTTTCTTTTTTTCTATTTTTTTTTGGTTTACCTTAGTAACCTTAACTTTTTCATCTTTAATTATTCCTTGAGCAATTAAAAGATTATGCACTGATCCAGTGGGTTGAGCCCCTTTAGATAACCAATACTTGATTCTTTCGCTTTTCAGAGATGTTTCCTTAGTAAACGGATTATGAAAACCCAAATCTTCTAGAAAATCTCCACGTGGATCTTTTGTTTTTTCCAGAATAATAATTCTAAAAAATGGTTGTTTTTTTCTTCCTTTACGGCTTAATTTAATAGCTAACATAAATAAATTTTAATTAATCTTATCAATTTAATCTACAGTTCAATAACTGAATTTTCTCCTATTATTAACTTATGTCCTCCTGGTAGTGTTTGATGAGTAGGTAAAATATTAACATTTGTTCCTAAAATACTATCTACAATCCGAACACTACAATCAATATCAACGTAGTCCAAAAGAATAGAATTCTCAACTTCCGCGTTATAAATTTCTACACTGTTACCAATAGAAGTATAAGGACCGATATATGCATTTTTAATAACACAATTCTCTCCAATAATCACTGGACCACGAATCATGGTTCTTCCTGAAATATTTGTGTTTTCTCCTATAATAATATTGCCTTGGATTTCTACTGAATTTGGAATATCAATATCTATTTTGCGCTTAATTCCCGAAAGTATTAATTGACTAGCTTCTAATAAATCACTAGGTTTGCCTGTATCTTTCCACCAGCCAGTAATTTCATTATATCCAACCTTATAACCCTTATTAATTAAATAACTATGTGTATCTGAAATTTCTAATTCTCCTCTAGCACTAGGTTTAATATTTTTTACAGCCTCAAAAACATGATAATCATAAAAATAAATTCCAGTTACTGCAAAATTACTTTTAGGATGAGATGGTTTCTCTTCTATTTTTATAATACGTCCATCTCTAATTTCTGGCACACCAAATCTTTGAGGATCACGCACATTAGAAAGAGCCAATAAACAATTATAATCTCCTGTTTTAAATTGTTCAACAAATTTTTTAATTTCTCCTAAAATAATATTATCACCTAAGTAGAACAAGAATGGTTCTTTCCCTATAAACGGTTCAGCGATCTTAACAACATGAGCCAAACCCAAAGCTCCACCAGTTTGTTCAATATATGTTATTTTCGCTTTCCATTTTTCCCCAGCACCTAAAGCTTTCAGAATTTCTTTATCTCCAGGATTAATAACAATTCCAATATCTTTAATTCCAGCATTAACTATTTTCTCTATAGCATAAACAAGCATGGGCTTATTGGCAATAGGAATAAGATGTTTATTAAGTGCATTTGTAATTGGCCTTAAGCGCGTGCCATGACCTCCTGCTGTAATTAAAGCTTTCATAATTTCTCAAATTAAAACTCACTATTAATATAATCTTTGAGAGCCTTCTTCCAAGAACGAGCGGAAGAAGTTTTAGTGTTTCTTAATATAGAATAATTGGGTCGAGAAGCTGGTCTAGGATATTCAGATGATTTGCATGGAACTATTTTAGCTACTGGCTTTTTAATAAAACCATATTTCAACCCTTGCCGAACAATCTCTTTGGCAAAAGCATACCAAGTTGTTTTTCCTTTGTTAGTAAAATGATAAAAGCCAAAAGGGAGATTTTCGTCCAAAATTTCTTTCGTCCTTTGAGCTAAATCCAAGGCATAGGATGGCGAACCATGCTGATCATTAACAATCTTAAGCAAGGGGCGTTTCTCAGCTAAATCTAATATAGTATTAACAAAATTTTTAGAAGGAACAGCCACTGAAGGACCGAAAAGCCATGCACTTCTAATGATATAATATCTCTCCAATTTAGATTTGACAATATTTTTCTCTCCTAAAGCTTTAGAACTACCGTAGACATTAAGAGATTTTGGTTCGTCATTTTCAGAATAACCCTTTCTCTTCTGACCGTCAAAAACATAATCCGTACTATAATGAACTAAGATAGAATTCAGATTATAACACATTTCTGAAAGATAATTAAGAGCATAACCATTAATTTCATTAGCAACATCTTCGTTATCTTCTGCTCCATCTACATCGGTATAAGCTGCGGCATTAATAATAATATCTGGCTTTAAAGAATTTATTTTTTTCTCTAATGTTTCTCTAATAGTAATATCAATCTCGTCTTTATCCCAAGTTGTTACATTTACTCCATCAAAAACCTTCTTTAAGTCAGAGCCAAGCATCCCTTTGGCTCCCAATATCAAAATCTTCGGGAGGTCTATCTTGCTCCGTTGAGACGTAGCAATCTTATGAAATTTTTTGGATTTTAGGCCTTTGGTAAGCATTCAATTTCTTTATAAACTTCTAAAATATCGTTTTTTTCAATTTTTGTTTTACCCGAAAGTTTTAATCCACATTCTGTTCCAGCTAAAACTTCTTTAACATCTTGCTTACTACTTTGAATTTGAATTAATTTTGATTCTCCTTTTATTTCTTTTTCTCCCTCTGGATTTAAACGCCAAATTCGCGCAATAGTTTCGGGATGAATTTTACCTTCTAAAACTTTTCCTCCTAAAATAGCTTCCTTTCCTGTTTGACGAAAAACTTCTAAAATTTCAATTTTACCTAATTTCTTTTCTAGAATTTCTGACTTAACTAAAGATTTCATAAAATCTTGAACATCCTCTATAAGCTTATAAATAATATCATAAAAATCCATTCTCACCTTTGATTCTTTTATCAGCTTTTTCACTGAATTATTAATCTTGATATTAAAACCTATTAACCATGATTGAGTAGTCTTCGCTAATTCTACATCAGCTTCAGTCAAACCTCCTAATCCAGATTTGACAATTCTTACCTCTACATTAGGACAAACTAAATTCTTCAAACTTGTAATTATAGCTTCTAGAGATCCCAAAACATCAGCGCGAATAATAAGGTTAACATACTCTGTTCCTTTCTCTGGAGAACAAGACAATTGATCTAAAGACAATCCTTGGTCAAAATGAACTGAGTTCATTTGTTTGATTTGAGACTTAAACTCTTTTCCCTCATTAACCACTTCTATTAAATCGCCGACTTGAGGAACATCCTTTAAGCCGAATATTTGAGCAGGAAAACTTGGTTCAATTTTTTTAATAAATTCGCCATACTGATCTTTAGCAAATTTCAATCGACCATAAGTTTGTCCAACAACAATATTATCTCCCTTTTTAAGTGTCCCATTATAGACAATAATTGTTGCTACTGGTCCTAATCCTAAATCTAGATGACTCTCAATTACAGTCCCTACTAGGTCTCCCTCTGGGCTAGCTAGTAATTTATCTTTCTCTAAATCTGCTACTAAGTTAATCATTTCTAAAAGATTATCCAATCCTTCTTTGCTTTTTGCTGAAACTGGTACGCAAATTACTTTACCGCCCCAATCTTCGGGTAAAAGATTTATTTCAGATAAACCTTTTTTGATCTTTTCGGCGTCAGCCTCAGGTCTATCAATTTTATTAATAGCAACAACAAATGGTAATTCCTCTTGTTGAATAACCCTAATAGATTCTAAGGTTTGAGGCTGTATCTTATCATCAGCAGCTATCACTAAGACTGCAATATCAGCAACTGATCCCCCATGAGCACGCATAGCTTCAAAAGCTTCATGTCCTGGAGTGTCAATAAAAGTAATCGATCTGTCTTTGTGTTTTGCTTGATAAGCTCCGATATGTTGAGTAATACCACCTTTTTCTTTTTCTACAATTTGACTTTCTCTTATAGCATCCAAAATTGAACTTTTACCATGATCAACATGTCCCATAATTACTACAATTGGCGGACGTGAAACTATTTTACTTTTGATCTCTTTTTTTAAAATATCTCTTACTTTTTCTTTTGCAGAAATAGAAACTATTTTTTCTTTCCCTTCTTCTTTGGTCACTTTAAAACCTAGATTTTCGGCTATAATAGCTGCTATTTCATAGTCTAAGCTTTCATTAATGCTAGAGAGAACCCCATTTTTGATCAATTCATTCATTACTTTCATAACTGATAGTTCTAACTTTTCTGCAAAATCATAAACTCTTATCGATTGAGGTAAATTAACTAATTTAGGCTCTTCTTTTTTGTCATCTTCTTCCTCCAAAGATTCTTTTGCCTTTGCTTTATTTATCTTGTTTTCTATTTTTTCTATCTCTTTTTGTTTTTTTCTATTCTCTTGCCACATTTCAATTACTTGCGTAGCTTGTTTTTCTGGAATCTGAATAGCCCGCGCTCCAATATGAAAACCAAGCTTAGGTAATGCTATCTTAAGCTCTTTGGGTGTAACTTTTAGACGTCTCGCTAGTTCTGTTATATTCATATAAATTGGTTAATTAGAATAATTTTCTATATCCTCTTTTAATAGTTCTTCCTCTTCTTCTAACGCTTTGCCAACGATCCATACCTCGGGCCAAGCTTTATAGTGACTCCTCCAAATCTCTCGACGGACAATGCCATTTGAAAAGGTGATAATATTTTCAAATTTAGTATCAGCTCCCGCATGTGCTGATTCAATTCTTTTTTTCTTTCCAGGGTCCAATTCTGTAGTTTCTATAAATTGTACAGGTCCTGGCTGGGTAATGTTAAAAATTTCTGGAATCTCATTAAAAACTTGTCGTCCATCAGAAGTGCCATAAAACTCAAAAATTAAATCATCATCTTTTATGTCCGTCTGCAACAACAAATGATAACCAGTATCATTAATAAACCTCAAGTCAGGATGTGGACTATAAATAGTAGCGTCTGTACCAGCTGGCTCATAATAAAAAACACGATAAGAGTGCGAAGATCTTTCGGTGATTGGCAATCCAGCATCAACAGCCAACCGAAACATAGTAGTACCAATTTGACATAAACCTCCACCATATTCAGGAACTGTTCTGTCTCCTTTAATAACAAGTTCTGGTAAAAATCCTGCATCCTTGTCTATCTCTCCTAAAGCTTGAATCAAAGAGAATTCTTGATCTGGAACAATAAGGATACCATGTAAAATCTCAGCTCCAACGCGAATATTGTGTCTACGGTTTTGAGGACTTCCGCTAAAATTGGAAGAACCATTAGCTATAAACTCTTGAATACCCAAATTATCCAAATTATCAGGCAGGGAGGTGGGATTAACTTCATCTACTCTGAGGGTTATTTCTTTTTCTTCTCCGAATAAAATATTACGTGTAACAAGATTTTTACTAGCCTCTATATTTAATATCATTCCTGATTGTCCAGCTTGAAATTCGGTAACCTTTTTCTCAAGGCCATCTCCCTCTAACTTTAAGCGTGTTTCTATGGGAGCGATATCTAATTCTTGAGCAATTTCTTCTAAATATAATTTTAATTTTTCTTGATCTAAAAATAAATTAACTTGATTTTCAAAACCTTCTTGGAAAATAAACCATTTGCTAATCTGGAGAGAGGAAGAAATCCATTCCTTGTCTTCATATTTCAATATATAGGGAGCTTGATTAAAAATCCCTTGAGCCTTGGTAAAAGCAGAAGCTGAATCTTTCGCACTTATTCGGGCCTCATCAACAAAAAAATCTATAGAAATTTCTTGACTATTAAAATCTTTTAAATTCTCAATCAATTCTTGCAAAGCACGATCATAATTTAAAACAAATCCATTTATTTCTGAACTTAATTTGAGCTCGTTATTTTCTAAAATAATTTTTGCATTTTGAGATGGTTTTTCTAATTCTCCAAACTTTTCCTCCAGAATCTCTCTTAATTCCTCCTGATCAACATAAACACGAGAAGCTACAATCTGAGGTTTTGCCAAAATGACAAATTTTTTCAAGAATCTTTGCCAAACATTACCCGTCCTTCCTATTAACAAAGCTTCAGTCAATGCTTCCCGAACATTAAAACTAACTATCTGACGACTTAAGTCTGGATCGGTTAAAGCGATCAAAGATGATGAAATTGTGGTAGAAATCTCACCTAAATCTGTTTGAGCCTTAAAAGAAAGTCCTTTTCTTTCTATTTTCTCAATAGCAATATTCAAAAAAACCTTTGCTTCTTCTGCCTTTAATCCTCCAATATTTAAATTCTGACAATAAACATTAGGATAGATAGATTGACTATAGATTTTTTGAAAGATCAAAGAATAAACAATGATAATGATTAAAATTAATAGGGGATAGAAAAGAATTCTATAATATATTTTCTTTTTTGACTTGAGATTCATTCTGAAACTTTAATATTTTTATGACTATTAACTTCTTCTGCTTTAGGTAAAGTTATTTTTAAAATACCATTTTTAAAATTAGCCTTAACTTCGTTAGGTTTAATCGGACAAGGTAAAATTAATGTTCGAGAAAACTTTCCCCAGAAACATTCTTGATAATAATAATTTAAATCTTCCTTTTTCTTCTCGATTCGAGACCGAGAACCGCGTATAACAATCAAATCTGGCTCTGTAATAATATCTATATCTTTAGCCTGCACACCAGCAATCATTGACTCAATAATCAAAGAATCATCCTCTTCATAAATATCGATTGATAATTGGCCTTGACTCTCTTCTGGCAACCAATCTTCAGCACTCTTTTTCTCCTTCTTTTTAGATTTTTTTATTCTTTTAGCCTTAGTTTTTTCATTCCCAGTAATGATACTAACTTCTTCTCCTTGTTGTCCAAGAAGGTCTTGATTTAAACCTGATATTTTGCTCCAAAAACCCATAAAATAAATATTAAATATAAATAATGTTCCAATATTCCAATGATTTTAGTCCGCTCTCATGGTTGCCACGTTAACGCCTCCATGAAAATAACGAGAATAAGAATAAAATTGCGAGACAGGATCACCAGAAGGATCAAAAATATTAATCTGAGGTTCTTTTGATCCGTTAGGAGCTACAATGATTTCTACTTTATTGTCTTGATCAAAATCAGCAGTTGCTATATTAACTCCGTGATAAAAATCTTTAGAATAAGCTAAGAATTGTAAGCGAAGGAGAAGTAATTTAGAATCAAAAACTCTGATATAAGCAGACGCTTCCGAAGCAACGCTGGCTAAAATTTCATTTTGACCATCTCCATCTACGTCACCAACGGCCACGTTAACACCTCCCAAAAAACTTCTGTTGAAAGCAAAAAAATGGAATTTAATATTACCTTGTCCGTCAAAAACACGGACATGTGGACCTCCTCCTGGACCAGCGCCAGTGATAATTTCATCTATACCATCTCCATCTACATCACCAACTGTAATATTAACCTTACCTTTAAAATTTTTATCATAGGCGAAAAAATCAGTTTTCATTTTTCCATCAAAACTAAAAATTTTGATATAAGAATTACCGCCAGGGCCCGGCGCTGTAATTATTTCATCTACGCCATCTCCATCTACATCACCAACAGCAATTTGAACTCCGCCCCTGAAGCTTTCGTTATAAGCAAAAAATCCACCCTCAGGATAACCATTTATATTAAAAACACGAACATGGGGGCCTCCACCTGGGCCAGCACCAGTGATAATTTCATCATGACCGTCTCCGCTAACATCACCAGCTGCAACCTGAACTCCGCCTCTGAAATTTTCACCATAAGCAAAAAATCCACTTATAGGCAAACCAGCTGAATCAAAAACACGGACATGTGGGCCTCCACCTGGGCCAGCGCCAGTGATAATATAATAGGATTGATGCAAAGTCCCTAATTGACTATAAGCATAACTAATAGTAGCATAGGCATTCACTCTTCCTCTGCCCAATTGTCCTTCCATGCCTGGATTAAAATCATCAATGTTGTCGGCTTGATTTAAAATAAAGTCTTGAACTTGCTTTTGACTAAAGAAAGGATTCACAGACCAAGTCAATGCAGCTAAACCCGAGACTATAGGTGCCGCAATTGAAGTCCCTGACCAATAGCCACCGTAATATTCTCTATAATCACTATGATTAGGATTATAAGCCAAAGCTCCATAGATCCTCGTTCCTGGCGCGGAAACATCAACACATTTACTCCCAAAATCAGAAAAAAGTGCTTTATGGTCAGTATCATCTACTGCTGCCACACCAATAATAAAGTTGTCATCATCATCTTCATCCAAACAAATAGGATAATTAGGACTATCATTAAGATTCACTGGCTGATTTACGGTTTCATTTCCAGCAGCAGCCACTATAATAACTCCATTTCTCCATGCTTCTTTAAGAGCTTCTGCTAAAAAAAAACTTTTACTAGTACCGACGAAACTTAGATTTATAATTTTAGCACCATTGTCAACAGCATAACGAACAGCGCGAATAACATGTTCTACGCTCCCCGTACCTTGACTATTTAAAACTCTAAGGGGCATAATCCTACTTCCCCAAGCTAAACCAGCAATTCCTTCATTATTGTTTCCCACCGCCGAAACAATCCCAGCCACTAAAGTTCCATGATGAATTCCACTTTCGTTGTAATCTTCGTCAAATTTAGGTTTAGGATCAAGAGTGCTTCTTACAAAATCCCAACCATGTATATCATCTATATAACCATTATTATCATTATCTATACCATCTCCTCTTATTTCGTTTTTATTCAACCATATATTTTCTTTCAAATCTGGATGATCAACATCAACACCTGTATCTAGAATAGCAATAATAACATCTTGATTTCCTCCTTTAGTAAAATCCCAAGCTTGAGGAGCTTTAATTTTACTTAAATACCACTGTTGACTATATAATGAATCTGTCGGAATAAAAACAGCTTGGAAGGAATAATTTGGTTCCACATAATCCACTAAAGGTAAAGAAGAGAATGCTTTCTCTAATATTCTAGAAAACAAAGGATTAACTGGAATTTTGTAAATTTCTTCTTTATTTTTTAACCTAATTAAAAGCTCATTATACTCTGATCCAGAAATATTAAATGGAGTAAACAAAAACATAGCAAGTAGAAAGATACTCGATAAAGAAATAACTAAAATTCTCTTTTTCTTGAAAAACATCATCTTCATTTAAAATCAAACTAAAGTAGAAGAACTAACCTTATCTTCTTTGCTTTTAAACCTCATCAACATTACTCCTTGAGTAGCGCGAGCTAAACTTGGAATACTAGTTAGAGGCAAACGAATAGTTTGTCCGGATTGTGATATTAATAATAAATCAGTAAATTCTGTTTTTTCAGCGATAAGTCTAGAACCAATAATTCTGCCAGTTTTATCGTTGATCTTCGCGGTTTTAAGTCCTGATCCTCCACGACCCTGAACATGATAATTGCTAATAGCTGTTGTTTTTCCGAAACCGTTCTCAGTAACAATCAATAATTTAGATCCTTTTTCTTTTGATTTGATAATAATCTCAGCGCCTACCACTAAATCGTCAGTCTTCAATCTAATTCCTCTCACACCAGATGCTGTTCTGCCCATAGATCTTAAATCTTTCTCTTTAAATCTAATGGCTTGTCCTTTTTCTGAAACAAGAATTATTTCATCCTCTCCAGAGGTGGGCTTTGTCCAAGTTAAAATATCATCATCTCTTAATTTCAAAGCTATTAAACCTGAACGCCTAACATTTTCAAAAGCACCAATCTCCACCTTTTTGACAACACCTTTCTTGGTTGCAAAAAATAGATATTTATAATTCTTAAGATCTGAAACAGGCAAAACAGTTGATATCTTTTCATTCTCTTGAACTTCTAAGAAGTTAACTATAGCTTTTCCTTTGGCAGTTCTAGATACTTGAGGAACATCATAGGCTTTGAGTTGAAAAACTCTTCCCTTGGTGGTGAAAAATAAAACATCAGCATGGGTCATAGTAGTTATTAACTGATCCACTGAATCTTCATCTTTAACTGAAAAACCAACCACTCCTTTTCCTCCTCGAGCTTGAGTTTTAAACTCTCCAGGCGATACTCTTTTGACGTATCCGTCTTGAGTAATCATTAGTACTGTAGGTTCATTCGGAATTAAATCTTCTTCTTTGAATTTTTCAATACCCCGTGGAACAACCTTAGTGCGTCGTTCGTCACCATGAGTTTCTTTAACTTCCTTTATTTCTTTTTTAATAATATCTAAAATCATTTTTGGCTTAGCTAAAATCTCTTCCAATTTTTTAGAAAGCTTCATTTTCTCCTCCAATTCATCCTTATTTTTCTGTCTCTCTAAATGAGCTAATTGATGAAGTCTAATTTCCAAAATAGCTAAAGCTTGAATTTCAGTTAATTTGAATTTTTTTATTAAGCCTTTTTTAGCCTCTTCTTTATTTTCAGATTTTTTAATCAACTCAATAACTTGATTAATATTATCAATAGCTATTTGCAAACCTTCTAAAACATGAATCCTTTCCTTAGTCTTGGTCAAATTATACTGAGTACGTCTTTTGACAACAATTTGTCTGTGTTTAATATATTCCTCTAAAATTCTTTTCAATCCTAAAATCTTAGGCTGAACTTCATCAACCAAACAAACCATATTAACATGAAAAGTCTGTTGGCAATCAGTCAATTTGAAGAGGCGATTTAACACTTTTTGAGGGAACGCTCCTTTTTTTAATTCAATAACAATACGAATTCCATGTTTATCTGATTCGTCGCGGATGTCTCTAATATCTTGCAATCTTTTAGTCTTAACTAGCTCGGCCATCTTCTGTAAAAGAGAAGCCTTATTAACTTGATAAGGTATTTCATTAATGATGATTTGGAAAAATCCTAATTTCTTTTCTACAATTTCTGTTTTAGCTCTCATCACAATTGGACCCTTGCCTGTAGCATAAACTTGCTTAATTTGATTGTCGTCAAATATGAAACCACCAGTCGGAAAATCAGGACCCTTAATATATTGCAACAAATCTTCGATATCACAATCTGGATTATCTATCTTATGAATAGTTGCATCACAAACTTCAGTTAAATTATGAGGAGGAATATTAGTAGCCATACCAACGGCAATTCCCATTGAACCATTAATAAGTAAATTTGGAATCTTGGCTGGCAAGACTGAAGGTTCTTTAGTGGTGCCATCATAATTGGGAACAAAATTAACTGTATCTTGATCAATATCAACTAACATTTCTGAAGCAATCTTAGCCATCTTACTTTCTGTGTACCTGTGTGCTGCAGCTTTATCTCCGTCGATTGAATTATGTACAAAAATTCCGCTTGCTAAAACAAAATTATGCCAAGGGTCAACGGTTATGTCATATACGTCTTCAGTTTTTGAAAGAATTTTCGTTTCAATTACCTTATGATTATATTTCTTAGCCTCTTTAACCATAACTTGAAAACTAGAAAAATAATTAACAGCATTATTTACTTTTGGGATACCATTATTTTTCCTCTTAGCTTCATATATTTCTGGAGTCAATTCCAATCCATCTTGTTCTACTAAAAGCATATTAACAAAACTAAGAATTTTACTTTTAATAACTTTTTTCTTATATAAAGGATCTTGCCATAACTTATGCAAAGATTTGCCAGCTTTTTGGGCTAATTCCTTCATCAAATTAGGATTTTCTTTTAAGCGACGATGGCCAGTTTCTCTAATTCCCTGAATAATCTTTTTTCTAAATTCTGGATCTTGCCATTGCTTTATGGCTTTTTCTCTATGCATATCATGCATGACAGGGTCTTGCCATAATTTTTTAGCTATTTTACTAAAATAATCCTTAGAATATTTAGCTCTATAAACAGGGTCTTGCCATAATTTTTTTGAAATCTTGCTTTGTTTTGCTCTTTCTTTAGGGTCTTTAAATCTTGCCTTTCCTAACCGAGAGATATATTCTCTGTGCTTTGGGTCTGACCAAATTTTAAAAGAAATCTCTCTCATATGCTCAGTCATAATTTTCCTGTAATCTTTATCTTTCCATCTATTCTTAAGTTCTTCAGACTTTAATTTTGACATCAATTCTTGAAAATCTTTCTGTTTCCATTTCTTTGTGAGATTCTTACTAGAAACCTTTTTCATAAAATCACGATAATCTGGATCTTGCCACATTTTCTTCATACGATTTATGAATTTCTCCCTATATTTCGGATCTTGCCACATAATCTTATTAAGCTCTGACATAATCTTAGATTGGTGCTGTCTATTTTCCTCTTTACTCCAATACTTCTTTCTTCCTTCTGCAATCTTCTTTACATATTCTGGATTATTTTTATGGAGAGAGGAAGCAATTTCATGATGATATTTCCAATGATCTCCCCATGGAATTCTTAAAATATTATCTGGATTATTGTTTAGTTTATCAAAATCTATGTGATGTCTGACTCTACCATTTTTCTTTTCATAAACATTATTATCTAAATTCCATTTATCAGCTAAACGATGCGTAAATTCCCAAACACTTTTAATTGGTTGGCGAATAGTTTCATATCCTTGTAAATTCTTATCATTACCTTCGTATAACTTTTTGTATAAAGGCATTAAAGAATCTCCTGGCTTTAAATTTTCAGCGCGTTTGTATTTTCCGCTTCTTAACATAAAACGATGATCTAATGTGCATTTAATTTTTTCTCCATTATCTATTGTTATTTCAATAATTTGCTCATTCTTTCGCGTCAATCTTGGATTCTTAATCTCAGTAATTTCTATCTTCTTGATGTCTGAATTAAAAGTATATGTATAATTTCTTTTTCCCTTTTTTGATTCTTTTATTAACTCACCAAAATTGAGACTCCTTCCATCTGTGAGCTGAACCTTTGTGTCTTTGGTAAAACATCCAAAATTTCCTTGCCCATCTACTAATGGATATCGCAAAGAAAAATCTTGCGCTAACCTAACCATAGAATCATAAATTGCTTGATCACCGTGAGGATGAAAACTTCCAAGAACACGACCAACTACAGTAGCTGACTTTCTATGTTTAGAACTATATCTTAATCCCATGTCATGCATAGCATAAAGAATACGACGATGAACCGGTTTTAATCCATCTCGCACATCTGGTAATGCTCGAGAAACAATAACACTCATTGCATAATCTATATATGAAGATTTGACTTCTTCTTCTAAGCTAACCGGCAAAACATTGTTTAAATCTTCTTCATTGTTCTTTTCTGGTATTTCAATATTTTCTTCTTCTTTTTTTTCTTCTTTCATTTTTTATTTTTTAGTTATTTTCTAATACCACGATCCTAGTTTCTCCTTGACTTAATAAGCCTTTCTTTTTTATAGATAGTTTAGGCAAAGTTTCATCAACTTTAATGCCTATTTCTTTTAAAAATCTTTCTAATGAATCTAATTCATTATTAACCCCAGGAATGTTATAACAACAAGGAATAACAATCTGAGGTTCAATAGAATTAATTAATTCCACCGCTTTTTCAGCACTAAGAGTATCTTTTCCTCCTATAGGAATAAATAAAACATCAACTCCATCTAATCTGCCTAGTTCTTCTCCAGAGGGCAGAGATTTAAGTTGACCTAAAACCCCATATCTTATATCGTCCATAGTAATCTGATAAACAACTGATTTTGTTTGGCCATCTTTTTTAATTGGAACCCCATAGAGGAAAACTTTATTTACTTCATATTCCCCTGGACCATTAATTAAAAAACTATTATCCTTTTCTAAAATCTTTTTATCTATAGATTCCTCTATATCAGTTAAAACAAAAATATTGGCTTTAAAATTAGGGCCCTTGAGCCCTGCTTTTCGCGGATCAGATGGGTTAACTAATACAGTTTGTTCATTATTTTGCAGTTTAAAACATGACTGCCCATACCAACTTATATGCATAAAATAATTGTTAATTATTAATTATTAATTAAACGTCAGTCGTTAAACCCCAGTGGTGGGCGGAACGCGCTCCTCTGGGGTCAATAATTCTAATATTTTAAATCATCGTCCTTTGTCATATAGAAGCTTCACCTCCGCTCCCGACAACACCCGGTTATAAATTTTGACGTTGGCGATAGATCCATTGAACCAATAATATAAATTATTCTGTGTCCCGATTTTGACAATTGAAGAGTTACCTGTAATATTTCCAATTCCATCACTAAATCCATTAGTATTATTATCAACAGTTAATTTCACATTAATTCCATCATAAGTTACGGCAACATAATGCCATGTTCCACCTGATACCGTTGGACCTTCACTCCATCTTTTTGATATAGAATCATTAGCAACTTCAAATGTAAGGGTATTTGCACTTGATATTCCAAATATATATCCTCCACCGGCGCCACTACTCCAATTTCTTTTTGAAAGTATACTTCTATAACTTGAACCACCTAAATAAACCCAACCAGTAATAGAAAGTTCCGATGCAATATCAAAATTATTATCTTCATTTGTGTCTACATAATCACTAGTCCCATTGAATGAGGTATAATCATCCCCAACTGTCGCCCCATAAATCGTCCCATGATTTCCATACGGCGTAGAATCCGCGGTTTGAATTTCTTTAAGAGATATATTATCAACATACAGTTCAGAAGTGCTTCCTGCGCCTGCTGAATTCCTCAGGATAAGATACGTCGTTGTATCCGTTTCTCCCGCTGTAAAGGTATATGAAAAATTTGTATTTGAAGTGGCCGATAACCATGACTCTACTGCACCACTTAAACCAGCGCATGTTATTGAATTATCTTTTCCAATTTTTAGAGCAACATTAGAAACTCCGGTTGCCTTCCTATATGTAAAGGTTACCCTATACTTCATGCCCTCTTGAACCAAAAATGCATTACTTATCGCACCAGACCAATTGGCAGAATTGCCAGCCCAATGAAAGTCACCAATTCCTAAGATGGGATTACTTGTGTTTCTTTCAAACGTAGGGCAAGAACCGCTATTTGTCCAGCTAGAAATATCTATTTCAAAATCACCATTTGTCAATAAACTGCTCCCCACCTTCTCATTTTTACTCTTCAAATCCCATTGACCAACAAGCCCTTTATTTAAATTAGTAGTTGATGTCCCAACCGAACTCCCAGCCCTGCCCTTGGCATATAAGGCGCCTATTTCACCTTTAGCAGTTTGACCAACCGACACTCCGCCGTCAGATAATGAACGATTATAAAAACGCAGTCCCTCTAAAAAACCTTTATATCTATAAGTGGCATAATTGTCTCCTATATGCATTGCAGTTATATTGCTCCATAATGTACAACTACCTTCTGTCCTATTATATGTTGCCTTTTTAACACTATCTAAATAGAAATCATAAGACGAACCATTCCAATTTATGTTTACATGGTACCATGTCTTTGGGCTTAATTCTTCTCTAATGTGCGTCATAGTAGCGTTATTCCAAATATGCAGCGTTTCATCAGTTGCGCTACCAGTCCAAGGGCCACCACTTATATGAAGACCACCATTAAGCGTAAATAAAGTGGGATAATATCCAAGACCTGACCTCAACAAACCGTCTGCTGCATTAACCCAAAATGATATATTTTTTATTTCAGAAATATCTAGACTTGATACATCAATATAATCATCTGTAGCATCAAAATACCCTGCCTCTCCAATAATATCCGCACCATAATTTGTGCCATGATTATCATTCCCAGAAATATCCTTAAATCCGGTTTTATCAGACAACGGCATATCCAAAACCGCGCCAGCCACATCAGCACCCTGATATAACTCCAAAACCTCATCCCCAGAAAGCGCCCTATCATAAATTTTCACATCAGCAATTTGGCCATCGAACATATGATAACCATCTTTTGCGTTTTGTACTCGATACGAACCAAGTACTAATTCGTTATTACTAACAGCATGAGTTGCCGGACAAGCACCAGATGTGACTTGTTTTCCATCCAGATAAATAGTGAGAGTGGTACCACTTTTCGTCATTGTATAATAATGCCAATCACCAGCAGAAACACTGGAATAATTCAAACTAGTTCCACCAAAAAATCCGTGAAAATAAGCGTTTCCAGTATTTCTTACTATTTTCCATGCAGCATCACCAGTCGTATCGGCAGTAAATATTCCATCATAGCTAGCGTCCAAAACATCTGATTTCGCCCATGCGCTGGCAGTAAAATCACCTGATTGAAACGACAAACTCCCATCATGAGTAGCGAGAATATAATCACTACTCCCATTAAAACTCGCACCATGATTACGAATCTCCGCTCCATAAATTTCCCCATGATTAGAATTCGGGGTATTATCAGCAGTCCTGTCAAGTCTTTCTGGACCAGTAAATGGAGTTAGATGATCTTTTTGTTCTATTTGGGGCGCAAAATAATATATTTTGTCACCAGCTGTATGTAAATAGCTACTAATATACATATAAGACACGTCAACCGCGGGTGAAGTAAATGTTCTAGATAAACGTATCCATTGTCTTTTGGGCCATGTAGACCAACTAGTAACCCCATTATAGTATAAATTTCCCCTATTTTGATTATCGGATTGTGGTCTTATGTACGGTTGCGCACCAGATGGACTGCTAACCGTATCCAAATAAACCCAAACTGAAACTGTATAAGTAGTACTGGTAGTAATGGTAGCCCTTCCGACTCCTAGGTGGCTACTACCACTAGTATCTTTGTGCATGCTAACTATCTTATAATTTTCTTTTCCTATTAAATCTGGAGGATTAATTGTGTTATCATCAGTATTCCATGTAGCTGTGCCAGAATTGTTCCAATTAACAATGGAATTGAGGTCGTTATCATATAAATAAGACAAATTAACAGTCCCCTCAGCTCCCGCACCCTCCGGCCTCAACGGCCAATGCCCAACTAACCCTTTATTTGCACTCCCCACACTAAACTTTGGCTTATATATCTCATAAAGTTTTTTGACTTCTCCTTTCGATAACGCCCGATTATAGACCATGGCTTCGTCAGCTATGAATCTTCCGCCAGCGTTTGAACCATTTCCTGAGGTAACCCTGCCCCCCCCTATCCAATATTCTTCTGCATTAGAAAAGTCATCTCCTGTGTATGTAACAGAATTTATAAAATTCCCATCTACATAGAAGGTTAGCTCTTTGTTTCCCCCATTATAAGTGCCAACAACATGAACCCAAGTATTTAATAAACTTATACTGTAACTAACCGCCCCGCTTGCATTCCCCCTTACCCGAAAATTAACATTATCTAAACCGTCGCCAGAACTCTGAAATCCATATGAATCGGTTGTGCTTCCTTTGAGAAAAATACCCATAGTTGCTCCATATTCGTCTAATCTCGCAGGAGCTTCTAATGTTTTAAACCAAATAGACATGGAAAAACTATCGTTAAATCCAAAATCCACAGATTCGTTGTCAGAAAATTTTAAAATTGTATTATAACTAGCTTCGTTGGCTCCATTAGCTTGTCCATATCTATCTGTAGTTAAAGTAGCTCCACTGTTTGTCCCATGATTTCCATGACCACTAATATCATCCACTCTATTTGTGGTACTGTTCAAATGAGCACTATCTAAAGGCCAATGTCCAACAAGCCCTTTATTTATATCACCAGTTGAAAAACTACCAATCACCCCAGCCACTGCAAATCCAGCAACAAGTAAAAATATAACCGAAATTCCCAACACCGCAAATCTCTTCCTTCTCTCTATCGCCCTAATCCTTTCCATCTTTTTTCTAATATTAGGTAAAAATCTAAAAACAAAATTCTTTCTTTTGGAATTTTTTTTAAAAAACTTTTTTATTTCTTTTCTAAATTCCCCAAATCTCATATTTAAACCTCTCTTCATGTTGACCTCTAGAGGTTAACATTATAAAAATCTATCTATATTAAAATTCTAACACAATATAACCGTAAAAACAATGTCTTCGTGTTAACCTCTAGAGGTCAACATTGAGTGAATCTTCTCAACATGCGCCTCATGATAAGCTGAGGCCTCACAAACAAATTCTTTATATTCTTCTAAGTCTTTAAATGTATCTCCCAATGTATCCCTATCAATAATATTCAAATTTCTTATGCCAAAACTTTCTCCTAGACTGCTAAATATGTATTCTGAAACAAAATCAAAAGCTTTGTCAAACTCCATTACAGCTTTTTCAACCCCTCCAGAATAAAGCTCGAAAGGATTAAAAACTTGAATATATGCATCTACATATTGAAAATATCTTTCATCCTTTATAATTTTGGATTGATAAGTGCCCTGAAATAAACGTCCCGATTCATTTCTTTTGGTATTAATATATTTTGTAAAACTATCACCAAGCCGAGCCATAAACCTGCTAATTCCATCTTTTTTAATTTCTTTTAAGAGCAAGTGAAAATGATTAGGCATCAAACAATAAGCTAAAATCTTGACCAGGGGGCGAGGGGATGGCCAATTGTTTGGGCGCTGAAAGGACTTATATCTTCCTGATTTTACCGACTGATCTACACAACGAATAATATTAAGGGGCATATATTCGTCATTAAGATAACGTAAAATCTTCAAAAAACGCCATTTATCGGCCTCATCATGAACAATAGGCATTTTCCGGGCTCCCCGATTATAAACATGAACAAAATTTCCTATTGTAGGCACTTCCTTTCTCATATATCTACATATATTCATGTTAACCTCTAGAGGTTAACATTATATTAATCGGTCTTTGCCGACAATTATCTTTAATCTTTCTTTGGCTACCTCTATCAATGCTGGCGCTTTAACAATATTTCTATGATCCACTTTAATCAATACTTCATTTTTCGGAGTTTTAGGATCAATGCTTAATTTTTTAATGAAGAATAAGCTGTCTCTTCTCTCTTTTTGTTTCAAAAAAAATAATTTATGCTGAGGTGTGCCCATTAAGACTTCTAAATAATTATCTTTTGGATTACTAACTATTTTCTCTTCTAAAGCTCCATCAATTCCTCTTTGAAAACGCAAAAAATCTAAATTAATAACTTTAACTAATTTTATTTTCTTCGGAATAATTTGATATTTTTTATCAGCTAAGATAAGGCTTTGTTTTGGTTCAAATTCAATAGAAGAAAAAAAGTATTGATTATTGATCTTCCCCAAATTAATATATTCTATGCGACGAGCGGAAATAACATCACAGGCATACTCATTAACGGGCAAACCTAAAATATCAGCTATCAAAGAATCATTTTCTGTAGGAATAAAACCAATGGTAGCCTCAGTTCCGATCAAAGGTAAAGCTGCTTCACAAAGAGTTTCATCACCCCCCACAACTACAATTGTTGGAGAACTATCTTGTTCGAGAATTTTATGAATTATCTCACTGACACTTTTTAAAATAGAAAGTTTATGCTTACGTCCAGAAATATCTAAACTGGCCAACCTGGTTTCAATTTTAGAAAGCGTTTTGGCGTATTTTTTTTTGACTAGAAAAGAGTCATAGATATAAAAATACATAACACAAAATATTAAAATTCAGATACTTAAGAATTAGGTAATTGGATAATTAGAATTTCTATAAAAATCAGAAACCCATCTACAATAAAATAATCAATAACTATCAATAATTGATTATTAACTATTCTTCTATTTCTTCTTCCTCTTTTTGCTTTTTCTCTTTAGCAGAAACCTTAGCATCACCACCAACCTTACATTTGCCGTGAAGAATTGCGCCTTCCTCTATGGATAAAGATTGACAATTGATGTCTCCTGAAAGTCTAGCGGTTGAGTTGAGTTCTATCTTTTCTTCAACTTTTAAATTGCCTTTCACTCGTCCAGCAATAATTGCATTACTGGCTTTAATATTAGCTTCAATAACGCCTCCTTCCATTAAATAAACATCGCTTTGTGTTTCCATAGAACCAACAAGCTCACCCTTGACAACAACGTTGCCAACAGCATTAAAAGTGCCTTCAACTCTTACTCCCGCACCGATTATTGTTTCGGCTTCTTCGGGTTTAATTTTTAAATCTTTTCCGAACATAAAATAAAATTAATTATAATTTATTAATGTGTATAATTCATATTTTACACGATATAATTAGATTGGTCAATTAACCTCATGCTATCTATATATAGACATAAAGACTGACTTGACTAAAGTGCTTAAACAATTAAAATGAAAATATGGGAAAAAAAGAAAAAAATATTCAAAACCCTTTAAGTTACGACTTAAAGAAAATAGCAATTCTGGGTATAATTATCTTAGCTATTCTAATCGCGAGTAGTTTAATAAATAAGCAAACTGATTTTCTAACCAGAATAAGCGAATTCTTGTTATAAAGAGCCCCCGTAGTTCAACGGATAGAACAAGAGATTCCTAATTTCTAGACACAGGTTCAACTCCTGTCGGGGGTATATTTTTATGCCGCTAAATAAATATAACATATGAGAGAATACGATCTCACAATTATCGGAACTGGACCGGCAGCATATACTGCTTCTATTTATGCTTCTAGATATAAATTAGAACATATTATAATCGGAGAAAAACTAGGGGGGTTAGCTACTGAAACAAATAAAATCTGTAATTTTCCATCCGAAGAAGAAATCTCTGGAATAGATTTGATGAAAAAAATAGAAACACAAGTTAAAAGTCTGGGAATAAATATTCTGAACGATAAAATTATTGATATCAAAAAAATAAAAGATGGATTTTATTCTATAACCAAAAGTGAAAAAAAGATAAAAAGCAAAGCTATACTTTTGGCTACTGGAACTAAATCTCGTAAATTAAAAATCAATAATGAAAACAAATTTATTGGCCGCGGAGTATCTTATTGTGCAACTTGTGATGCTTTATTCTATCAAAATAAAAATGTAGCCGTGATCGGTGGATCAGATAGTGCTCAAGTAACTTCTCTTTATTTATCTAAAATAGCAAAAAAGGTATATCAAATATATCGCAAAGATAAACTCAGAGGAGACCCTACATGGATTGAGCAAATAGAAAAAAATAAAAAAATAGAAGTTATTTTTAACAATAACATCCAAGAATTAAAAGGAGATAAGATCTTAAAGGAAATAATTTTAGAGAATCCTTATCAAGGAAATAAATCTTTAAAGATTGACGGCTTATTTATCAAAATAGGATCTACCCCAGATGGATTATTAACTAATAAATTAGAGCTAGATCAAGATAAGCAAGGATATATTAAAGTTAACGACAATCAGGAAACAAGTCTACCTGGAGTTTGGGCAGCTGGTGATGTCACAACTGCCTCAAATAAATTTAAACAAATCGTCACTGCCTGTAGCGAAGGCGCTATTGCTGCCGAAAATATATTTAACTTCATACAAAGAAATCAATAAATTATTCTATTTCCACTTCTATTTTTTTGTCTAACTCCTTGTTCCCATATTCTATAACAATCTTTTCATCATTAGGGGCATCAGAATAACGAGCTGTCAAACGAGCTGCTTCTTGTATATTCTCCTTTGTTTTATCACCAATTAAAAGTGTGATAGGGCTCGGGAAATCAGAACAAGTAAAAAAATAATCATTTGGTAATTTTAGGTTCAATAATTCTTTGTTCTCTTCCTCGTTTCGGCCTACTATTATTCTAGCTTCTTTGAACACAAAATATCGACCAATTTTTAACAATGACACTTCTCGAAGTGTTATTTCTTTTTTATAGCTCCAAAGATCTTTCAATCTTTCGGCATATTTCTTCTCAGTCAAAAGACAACCACCGGCTGGAGTAGCAAAAGTTGTAATCTTATATTCACTAGCTAAAGCAAATTGTTCTTTTCTAGAGCGACCACTAATACCTAACAATTTCTCTCTGTCTACCCATCCTTCTTTTTCTGGCTTAGTCATTGGAAACAATTTAGCTGACAAAGGACGCAGAAGCAAATCATCTAGACCAGAATTCTTGGCAGCTAACTCTTGAGAATGACGATGTTGAGACATTGGGCGTTGTCCTAAAACTTCTCCTGTGAAAATAAAATGAGCTTTATTTTCTTCCATAAAAGTCTTTGCTTTTTTGAGCATAAATATACGACAATCAAGACAAGGATTAAGAGCTGAACCATATCCATGTTTAGGGTTTCTAATCATCTTTAAATAATCCTCTTTTAACTCTACTATATGTAAGGGGACATTCAATCGTTCGGCAGCTGCTTGAACAATTAGTTTGTTCTTGTCAGAAGAAAAAGGAGCACTAAAGGTTAATCCTATAACAGTAATTCCCTGATCAATAATTAACTTTGCTGCTAAAACTGAATCTAACCCTCCAGAAAGAAGGGCAACTGCTTTTATATTTTTTCTTAAAATCATAATTTTATCAATTAATTCTAGTATTGATGCAATATAGTATAACAGAAATAATAAGTATTTACTAAAATTAGATATTGATGTAAAATACACAAAGGAAAAGACACAATAACTATTTTGTTTATGTTGGAATTGAAATTCATCCTCAAAAATTATGAATTAATGAAAGAAAATTGCGAAAAACGCAATCTACATGTTGAATTTGATTTGATAAAAAAATTAGCAGATCAAAGGTCTTCAATATTACAATCAACTGAAAAATTAAGGGCAGAAATAAATAAAATCAGCAAAGAAATTGGAGAGAAAGGGAAAAACGAAGAGTTGATATTAAAATCAAGAGGATTAAAAGAAGAATTAAAAGAAAAAGAAGGAAAAAACAAAGAAATTGAAAAAAAATTAAAAGAAGAATTATACAAAACTCCTAATCTAATTCATCCTGATGTACCTATTGGAAAATCAGAAGAATCTAACAAAGAAATTGAAAAAATAGGAAAAATCCCTAATTTTAAATTTAAACCTAAGAATCATTTAAAAATAGGAGAAGAATTAGATATCATTGATTTTGAAGCTGGAGCTAAAACAACTGGAAGTAAATTTTATTTTCTCAAAAACGAAGGATTAAGATTAGATATGGCACTTAGTCAATATGCCCTAGAAATTCTTAAAAAAGAAGGATTTGATCTTCTTCTTACTCCTGATTTAGCTAAAATAGAACTTATTGAAAAACTCGGTTATACTCCGCGTGGTCCAGAAACCCAGACATATAAGATAGAAAATAATAATATAGGTCTTATTGGAACTGCTGAAATAACATTAGGAGGCTCATTAAGTGATAAGATTCTATCAATTAAGGATTTGCCTATAAAATTAGCAGGCTTGTCTCATTGCTTTAGAACTGAGGCTGGAGCCTACGGAAAGGTGTCAAGAGGGCTCTATAGGGTTCACCAATTTAGTAAAACAGAGATGTTTATCTTCTGTTTGCCAGAAGAATCAGATAAAATGCTAGAATATTTAGTAAAAATTGAAAAAAAGATATTCAAAGGATTAGGAATACCTTTAAGAATCGTGGATTGTTGTTCTGGAGATTTGGGCGCGCCAGCTTATAGAAAGTTTGACATAGAGGCGTGGATGCCAGGAGAAGAAAAATGGGGAGAGATAACTAGTGCTTCAAATTGTACCGATTTCCAAGCTCGTCGACTTAATATTAGATTTAAAGATAAAGATAATAAGACCAACTTTATTCACACTTTAAATGCAACGGCAATTGCAACCAGTCGGGCAATTATTGCTATATTAGAGAATTTCCAACAAGAAGATGGATCAATATTAATCCCAAAGCCTTTAAGAAAATGGATGGGAGTTAAAAAGATAACAGCAATCAAAAAATAAAGACAAAGAAAAGAATATAATAAACACTCAGAAATGACCAAATTGGTCATTTTTTTTATAATAATAAAAAATTATTTAATTACTTAAACTGTATATTCCACGGCATAAATACGCAATTATGTTACACGGCGTAACAAATTGTTCTACAAAGAACAATTTGGCTATAAAGGCTTGTTCAAGCGATAAAGGGCCCAAAAAATGACAAAAAAATGACACATAAATACCAAATAATTAGAGTCTAAATTATTTTTTATTTTTTTTGACGTTCAATGTCTGGCCTTTCTTATTATTTCAATATACATCTAATGCCTTAATTAACATATTGCGACACATAGCTAAAATAACGACAAGATAATATTTTAAATACAAATTAGCCCTCAAATAAGGGCTAATTAAGCGTCGCAATACGTGTGTTTAATTATAAACTTCTATAAATTTCTAATGTTTCTTGAGCGCATTTTTGCCAAGAAAATTCTTTTATCCTCTTATAGCCCTTTTTAATCAATTTACTTCTCAAATCTTCATCATTTAATACCTCTAAAATAGCTTTAACCATTTCTTCTATATTCTGAGGATTAAAATATAAAGCAGCATCACTATATATCTCTGGCAAACAAGAACTGTCAGAAGAAACAACTGACAAGCCATTTTCCATAGCTTCTAATCCTGGCAGACCAAATCCCTCTATAAGAGAAGGAAAAACATAAATTGAAGCATTCTGATACAACCATTTTAGTTCCTTATCTGAAACTCTTCCTGCAAAAATAACATTTTTTTCTATCTTTAATTCCTGACATAGGATCTGAAAAGACTTATAGAAATCATCTATTTTGCCCACTAAAACTAATTTTAAAGCTGGCTTAGAAGACAAGATTACCTTGAAAGCTTTAATTAAAGGCTTAAGATTTTTGTGAGGAAAAGCGTTGCCAACATAAAGCAAATATGGTTTTTTAACATTAATTTGATTCATAAGTAACAAAAATTTTATCAGACTTAATCCTATAATACTTAATAATTTCTTTTTTGCTAAAATTTGAAACCGTAATGATCTTCTTAGCTCTTTTAATTGCTGACTTAATAATCATAAAATAGGCTAACTTCTTTAAATAAAATGCTAAGAAGGGCAATGTAGAGCTTTCTCGAGAACTATTTTGATGTATTAAGTCATGGATAGTAACAACAAATCTTCCGAAATAAAAAAGTGGAACATTAAAATGTAAAAAATGAACTAAATCCAAATGGAATTTATATAATTTGAAAGGAAAATAAATCTGTTCTTTAAAAGAATACCATCTATAATCAGCTAAAACTTTGTGAAATTTTTTATTTTTAGGTTGATATAAATCAAAATTTTCTTGACGCAGAAAAACAAAATATTCATTCTCGTCATCAATCTTCTCTAAATTAGTTATTAATTGTTGAGTATAACGCCCTATGCCTTTGCCTCCGCTGGGCCCATAAAAGCGAGCGTCAATGCCTATTCTCATACTATTTTTGAATATTAGTAAAAATAAATATTTCTCTATGAAGAAATTGATCTGATCGGGAATAAACAATAGAACCTCTTTTGTTCCCATCAACAAATGGTTCTACCTCCCAACCCATTTTTTCTAATTCTTCTAAAATCAACAAAAGATGTAAATCTCTATTTGAAGAAAGGAAAGCAGGAAAAATAATACAAATCCTTCCTTTAGGTTTTAAGATTTTTTTGAATTCTTTAAAAGAAGCCAGATATAATTCAGATATTTTTTTAACTTCTGGTCGCCAATCTTTAATTTTTAGAGGACCTAAATATGGTTCACTAACAATCAAATCAACACTAAAACTTTCTATCTTCTGAGAGATTTTTCTTGCATCTGATTGAAAAATATTCGCTTGAAATTTTGAACTTAAAGGAGTAAACCATTTTAG
>Ga0208904_1000595_pt1 | contig 28548 bp, 26 predicted proteins | sample AntAceMetag02UKB_FD_184774 | JGI IMG/M metagenome (GOLD analysis project Ga0208904, IMG submission 184774) | Saline lake microbial communities from Ace Lake, Antarctica - Antarctic Ace Lake Metagenome 02UKB (SPAdes) (version 2) | ecosystem: Environmental > Aquatic > Non-marine Saline and...
AGCAAAGCAAACATATTGAATCAAAAGATTTTGAAAAAGATGAAGGCATTGTGGGTATATTGTCAACTTTTATGTCTTCAAAGATATTACAAAAAGTTAGATTTGACATTAAAAAAGAGATAAAGAAATTTGAAAGAACAAAAGGGGATAAGAATAAATCAGAATATAGGAAAAAAACCAAAGCATATATTTCCAAAAATGTTGGTTCATTTTTTGCAAAGGCCTCTGCGGGAATATGTACTGCCGAAGACATCAATTTGTTCAACAGAAAAGACCATTTTCACATAAATATAGTAGAAGAAGAACAATTTGTAAGAGCTAATATACAGGCCTACATAGTGGAAGTAGGTAAAAAGAAATCATTACTTTTGAGAGGAATTAATCCTAATACAGATTTTTTAAAAGATATAGATATTGAATCTTTTTGCGAAAAAGTATTTGAAATATCAAAGAAATTTCAAACAGACAATAGTCTCAGTGATGTTTACATAACAGAACAGGGCGGTTGGCATGCTCTTTCAAATAGACAGCAAGTCCATAGTTTTTTGAAGAAATATTTAAACAAGAAAAATGAGAAAAAGTTTGAATATAATGTAGCTAAGAATTGCGCAATTAGTAGGATTTATAGGATCGAATAAAAAATTAATGGAAAAGAATGTTTTGGAAAATTTGAATACAGAGCAGAAACAAGCTGTGATTTTTAAAGACGGCCCCTGTTTGATTATTGCTGGCGCTGGCACTGGCAAGACAACTGTTATTACTCGCCGTATTGCTTGGCTGATTGAGCAAAAACTAGCGCAACCACAAGAAATTTTAGCTTTGACCTTCACGGATAAAGCTTCCCAGGAGATGGAAGAGAGAGTTGATAAGCTTTTGCCCTATGGTTATGTTGAGCTTTGGATTTCTACTTTTCATTCTTTTTGCCAAAGAATTTTAGAAGAACACGCTTTAGATATCGGCCTGCCTATTGATTTCAAATTATTAGACCAAACTCAGCAGGCCTTTTTAGTTCAGCAGAATTTTAGTAAATTTAATCTTGATTATTATCGTCCCTTAGGGAATCCTACTAAATTTATTTCTGCTTTAATTAAACATTTTTCTCGCGCTAAGGACGAATTAATTTCTCCTGCTGATTATTTGTCTTATGCCGAAAATCTAAAACTCAATAATGATTCTACAATGTCTGGCGAAGCTCTTAATCAAGAAGCGACCAAGGCCCAAGAAGTAGCTCAAGCTTATCATACTTATCAGCAGTTGCTTTTAGATAACAGCGCGCTTGATTTTGGTGATTTAATCAATTACACTATTCAACTTTTTCAAAAGCGCCCTCAAATTTTAGAAAAATACAGGAAACAATTTAAATATATATTAGTTGACGAGTTTCAAGACACTAATTGGGCTCAATATGAATTATTAAAAATGTTGTCAGAGCCCAAAAATAATATTACGGTAGTTTTTGATGACGACCAATCTGTATATCGTTTTCGGGGTTCTTCATATAATAACGTTTTGCAGTTTAAAAAAGATTATCCCAAATCAAAGCAAATAATTTTAATTAAGAATTATCGTTCTTTTCAAAATATTCTAGATTTATCATATAATTTTATTCAAGCCAATAATCCAGCACGTTTAGAAGCCCAATACAAGGGAATAATTAAAAAGCTTCATGCCGAGAGAAAAGGAAAAGCTGAAATTAAGCATTTTCACGCCAAAACCAAAGAAGATGAGACCAGTTTAGTGATTAAAAAAATTATTGATTTAAAAAAAGATAATCCCAAGTCCACCTGGAATGATTTTGCTATTTTGGTTCGCGCTAACAAACATGCGGAAATGTTTTGTCAGGCCCTGCATTTTGCCAATATTCCTTATCAATTTCTTGCTCATAGAGGACTATTTTCTAAACCAGTTATTTTGGATATTTTGGCATATTTAAAATTACTGGACAATTATCATGAGAGCACAGCTATTTATCGTTTGTTTTCTTCTCCCATTCTTAATCAAAAAATTAGCCACGAGGATTTATCTAATTTTATTTATTTTGCCAATAAAAAAAGCTGGTCTTTTTATCAGGCAATGAAAAATGCCAGTATTATCCCAGGATTATCAGAGAAAACAATCGGAGAGATTGTCAAATTTTTGAATATGATTGAAAAACATACTGAATTGGCTAAAAACGAAAACATTACCAAGATTATTTATGCATTTTTACAAGAAAGCGGTTATTTAAATATTTTATCTAAAAAGAAAGATGGACAACAAAGTATTTTTTGGCTTAATCAATTTTTTAAGAAAGCAGAAAATTTTGAAGAAGCTAATTTTGATAAATCTTTGCCCAACTTTAACAAAATGATTGACCTAATGATTGATACTGGCGATACTGGCTCTATGTCGTCAGAACAAGATTCTGGTCCAGAAACAGTCAAAATAACTACTGTTCACAGTGCTAAGGGATTAGAATTTAAATGGGTTTTTATAGTTAATTTAGTAGATCGTCGTTTTCCTTCTATTCACAGAAGAGAGGGGATTGAATTGCCTTTAGAATTAATGAAAGAATTAATTCCCGAAGGAGATGTTCATTTGCAAGAAGAAAGAAGATTATTTTATGTAGCTTTAACTCGCGCTAAGGATGGGCTATTTTTAACCTCAGCCGAGGATTATGGCGGAAAAATTACCAAGAAACTATCTCGTTTTTTGGAAGAATTAAAATTAGACCAAAAACAAAAATCTACAGGATTAACATCTTTGGGCCATTATATGCGTAACGAGAAGACCTCTTTGTCCCAAAAAAAGGAAAAAGTATATTTGCCAAGCAAATTCAGTTTTTCTCAATTAAGCGCTTTTCAGAAATGTCCATTACAATACAAATTTTCTTTTATTCTCCGTCTTCCACGACAAGGAAAACCAGCTTTTAGTTTTGGAAATACCATTCATAATACTTTACAAATTTTTGTTAAGCAATGGCTGGCAAGCAAAGGAGCAATGCAAACAAATTTATTCAACGAAAAAATAGATAAATCAGAAAAAAAAGACACATTAGAATTAAAAGATTTATTAAAAATATATCAGAAAGCATGGAACGAAGATTGGTATAACAGCGAAGAACAAAGAAAAGAATACAAAGAAAAAGGAAAAAGAATTTTAAAGAATTTTTACGAAGATTTTATTAAAAATTCTCCTCAGGTGATGAGCGTAGAACAAAATTTTGTTTTTAAATTAGGAAAATATTGGATTAGGGGCAAAATAGACAGAATAGATGCTGTGAACAAAGGATTAGAATTTATAGATTACAAAACAGGCAATCCTAAAAAGGACGGGAAATTAACAGCCGAAGACAAAGAACAGCTTTTAATTTATCAATTAGCGTCTCAGTCGTTAGATTCTTTATTCCAAAAGCCAGTTAATCTTTTAACCTATTATTATTTAGAAAGCGGACAAAAGGTGTCTTTCTCGGCTAAGCCAGAAGAATTAGAAAAAATGCGGGAAAAACTAATAGAAAGAATTCAACAAATAGAAAAAAGCGATTTTTTGCCAAAACCCAGCCAATTGTGTAAATATTGCGATTTTTATAACATCTGCGATTATAGAATGTAGGGAATGCAAAAGATGAGATACATAGGTTACACCTCTAAATTATCAAATCTTAAGAAATCTGGTAAAATTAGAGGCATATCTAAGTAACCTAACACATCTCATCTATGTCTAATTGTACCATAAATCAAAAGAAGTGGCTATTTAATTCTCATTGGCCCTTGTATATTAAACACCCTTGGTTAAAGCCATATGTCCCACACCTTACCACCTATGAACGTTGGCGCAAGGTAGCCAAACTATTAAAGGTTTCCAAGATAGCTCGTTTGCGTCTAGAATGGATAATATATTTCTATCAAGGACATAATGCTTCACAAACTTCTATTCATTTTGGAATTTCCAGAAAAACATTCCACAAGTGGTGGAGAGAGTTTGACCAAGACAATATTTATTCAATGTATAAATTACAAGATAAATCAAGAGCTCCTCATCATGTTCGTTCAAGGCAAATTACCTCCGTTCAAGAGCAAAGAATCATTAGGTTAAGAAGGAAGTATATCAGATATGGCAAGATGAAACTATCCAAGCTTTATGAACAACAATACGGAGAATATATATCTTCATGGCATATCCAAAAAGTTATTGAAGAACACAAACTATACTTTAATCCAATTAAAACAGCCAGAATATCCAAGAAAAGACAAAGGGCTCAACACAAGAAAAGGATCACTGAATTAAGCAAGATACCATGGTACAAGAAGAAGGCAGGATACATCATTTGTTTAGATACTATCACATTCCATTGGAATGGTTTAAAGAGATATATCTTTACTGCTATTGATAAATATGGGAAGTTTGCTTACGCTAGGATGTACAAAACCAAATCATCCTTAAATGGAGAAGAATTCCTTTATCGTTTGTATTTTCTCTTAGACGGCAAAGTGCCCAGAGTTGGTCATGACAATGGAACAGAGTTTGAAAAATATTTTAAAAAAGCTTGTCAAAAACTTCAAATTCAACAATACTATTCAAGGGCAAGAACACCAAAAGACAATCCAGTGAGCGAGAGGTTTAATCAAACCCTTGAAACAGAGTTTGTGTCCCTTGGGCACTTTAATCCCAACACTGAAGAGTTTAACAAAGAATTGACTGATTGGCTGGTTGAATACAATTTTAAAAGGCCTCATCAAACATTAGGATACAAGACTCCTATTGAATTCTCAAAAGTGTTACCTATGTACTCATCTTGTACAGGGAATTGACAAAATGCCCATTTTCTGTCATATTATAGATAATAAAAGTCAAAGATAAATAATTTATTTAATTTTAAAAATATGAATATGGAAAACAATACCTCAAAAGATGAGGAGGACATCAAGAATCCAAACAATCCAGAAAATAACGAACAAAAAGAAGAAAAACCTGAATCTTTGGCGCGATTTGATTCGGTGGATGAATTTAAAGATTTCCTTAATCAATCTAAGGAAAATATTGTTGTTTCTGAAAATCAAATCAAACAAAGACAGAAACAAAAAGAAACTAACGAAAAGAATGCAGGTATGGGAACAAAGCAAACAAAAGAATATAATGACAAAATAGATATAGATATTCAGAAATTTCAAGACAAAACATTAGGTTTACAAAAAGGATTAGACGAATATGATGCTGCATTTGCAATATTAAGGCGAATTGACATAGCGCAGAATCAAAAAGACACTAATGAAAAGAATGCAGGTATGGGAACAAAGCAAACAAAAGGATTTAATGACAAAATAGATGTTACTATTGCTGAATTAAATAAAGAATTAGAAGAAATGGTAGTTAACAAAGAAGAAAAGAAAGAAGAAGAGAAAAAAGAAGAAGAGAAAAAAGAAGAGAGTAGAGATACGGTAGTATCTAAAGAGAGAGAAAAATCATTAGACGAAGAACTGATAGAAGAAATTAAGGCAGCTCTCGAAAGCAAAGACCCAGGAGAAATCGGAGACATTACCAGAAAAATATATAAAATGGAAAAAGGAGAGGATGCGGATCTTTTGGATTTTAGGAATCTTCCAGAGATGGAAAAATATTTACAAGAGAAATTAGAAGAACTTCAGCGTAAATTAAAAAAAGAAGAACGATCAGAGTCTGTAAGCATTAGTAAAACCGAAAAAACCAAAGATACCAAAGAGATATCTCCTGAAGAAAAAGCAAAACAAGAGAAAGAGCACAAAAAAGTTATGGATGACAAAGAATTGCTTTACAAAACAAAAATTGATTTAAGGGAAGATATTAGTGAGGAAGAAAAAAAGAAATTAAAAGAGAAGGCTAAATTTGTTAATAAAGAAAATATTAAAGAAACATGTGAGGCAGAGATTAAAAACTTAATGACATTATCTTATAATAAAGAAGATAAGGACAAGAATGAAGAATATAAAGCGAAGATTGATATTTTGTCAGAACAAATGGGGCTTCCACAAGAAGAAGTTCAAAAAATTATAGATACACAAAAAACTAAATTAGAAGAACTTGTTTATCAAAATAAAAAAAATAAAAAATTAAGCAAAGAATCTAAGTGGAAAAAATGGGGCAAGGTTCTTGGGAAAATAGCACTTTATGGTGTTGGCGGAGTTGCTCTAGGCGCACTTACAGGGGGTATTGGCGCTGGCATTGGCATTGGAGTAGGCAGGATTGTAGAAACTCTTTTTCATGGCAAAAAAGAACGCATGGCAAGAGAAGAGGCCGCGGCTGAGGCTAAGTATATGCTTTCAGGAGAGATGAGTAAGGCAGACATGACTGATATGCCCGAAGAAGATAAAACAGAAACGAACAATTTGCTTAATAATTTTTATGACGACATTTCGGTTAGATTATCAATAGAAAAGCAAAATCAAATTGAGGGCGAAAGCAAAAAACATAGCGCTATAGGCCAAAGGATTAATGAACTAGAAAAAGACTATGACCCTAAAGATCCTGAATCAAAGAAAAAATTAGAAGAACTTTATATTGAAAGAAGAGAAGCTAATAAAAAACAAATTAAAAAATATTTAGGAGAACAGAACATACAGGGGCCAGAATTAGAGAAAAGGATAAAATTGTCTGAACAATTACTAACATTAGAAGATAATCAGAAAGTTATGGAGCTTAGCTTTGTAAAACGCAAAGCAGGTTTGGCTGGCAAGATTCTTTCTAAATTAGATTCATTTTTAAGTAGTCCTGCTATCTTAGGAGGAGCTAGAACAGGAGATAATCAGACAAGGGAGAAATTAGTTACAGCAGGAATATTTGCTATTGCTGGCACATTAGCAAGATCATGCCCAATAGTAAGAAATATTTTGATGGCTTATGCTGGAATTAAATTGGGCTCAGCGGCAGCAGATATGGTAATTGGCAAAAGTAAAGCTTTTAAGGAGTTAAAGCAAATTTCCGCAGAAACTTTAAATGTGGATAATTCAGAAGAAATTGTAAGAGCTAAGGCACAGCTTGCAGATCCAAAATTTAAAGAAGCTAATCCCATAGAACACGCTAAATTACAAGATAAGATTTTTGCCATTGATAGAGCAAAATTAGATAAGTTTTTGGGCAACGAAAAACAACAAGAAGAAGGATATGTAGAGAAAACGAACAAAGCTCTTGAAGAATCTGTCAAGAAAAGAATAAGCGCTCAAAAACGTTCTAAGGTATTAAAATATGGTTTTGGCATTGCTGGCGGAGCTGCTGGTTATTTTATAAGTGATTTTATCGGCGACAAAATGCGAGAGAAAAAAGAAAAAATGGCCGCCGACGAAGAATCAAAAGTAGTAGAAGGAAAATCAGGCAGTGAAGACCCAAAAGTAGAAGGAAAACCAATAGATTTAGACAAGGAGATAGAACAAAAAGAAATAGAGTTGTTAGAAAAACAAAAAGAATTAGCCAGAATATCATCGGTAACCGTTAGAAAGGGTGACACAGTTTGGGAATTAACAGAAGAGCAATTAAAAGAAAGGATGAAAGAAAATTGGGATGAATTATCTAGAGAAGAGCAAGATTATTTGATTGATTTCTATAAAGACAAAGTGGTATCAACGCCAGATTTAATTGGAATTGATGGAGATAATGCTAGTGCTCTGAAAATAGGAGATAAATTAAACTTTGCTAAACTTTTTGAAGATACTGAAGAAATGAATCAGGTTCTAGGGGAAGCCAATGATTTATCTCCAGAAGATATAAGTAATATTGCCAACAATCGTGAAATTATTGGAAATGTGATGAAAGATATAGATAATGCGCCCACCAACCAACTAATCAAAGCAGTGAACATCATGGGGGGTGGCGAAGAATCTGGTGCTGGAACCTTTAACGCTTTACGGGAAAGATTAAATGTATTTGGGATAGATGATTCCAAAATGGAAGTTATTCTCAAAAATCCAGATGTTTTTGGTTCTGTTGTTGACAAAGAAATAGGTAATGTAGGAAACAAAAATTTAGTTGAAGCAGCTCGTTTGCTTAGTGGGGGCGATGAAGTGGGCCCAGCTTTTATTAAGAAAGTCGCGGAGACGTCTCCTTTGTTGGGAGAAGAAATTCAAAAGAGGGCAACGGAGTTAGGAGCGAATATAAAAACCGCAAGAGATGCGATTACTGAACTTTCAGGGGGAGGCTTGAGTCAAGCTACAGACACGTGTAATACTGCTTGTGGCGAATTAGAGTCATTAACAAAACTAAAAGACGCAACTGGATTGGGTGGCTTAATACGTCGTTTTTTTCATAGTGGCAATATTGACGAACAGATTGTGAGCCAAAAAGGGGTTTTGGAGCAATCATTCTCTGCTATAGAAAACCAAAGTCATGCGCTGAATAGTATGGTTACAGAGCATGCGGGCATGATGAATGGTTGGGGAGAATTAACAAATAGGGCAGAGAATGTTTTAGTGGACAGTGACATGAATGCTATGATAGAAACTCAACAAAAAGCTATTGACCAAGCATTAGAAGAAGCTAAACGATTTATACCAAAACAATCTATTACCAGAGCAGTATAGCTTAAAATATTTTTCTTATATATTAATTAATTTGAAATTATAAATTTATAATCAATTATTATGACTGAAGAAAAAAATCCAATAGAAGCTTTTGCTGATAGCTTAATTCAGCAAGCAAACATTACTTTACCAGAAGAAGAAATGGAACTTTATAAAAATAAGCTAATGGAACAAATTCAACGAAGATTGGGTTTGGTTTCTGTGGATGCTTTAGATGATAAAGGTTTAGTTGACTATGAAAAATTACTTGGCGAGAATCCAGATACTAATGACCCTAAAGTGCAAGAATTTTTTAGCTCTCGTATTGAGAATTATGAAGAGATAATAAAAAAAGCACTGGATACCTTTGGCACCGAATTCATGTCTGCGTTGAAATAATACAATTTAACAGAAAAGCAAAAAGTTTGGGAGTTCGACTCCCAAACTTTTGTTTTATATAAAAAGGGTTAAGCCGGGAACATTGTCCCGGCTTTTCGTGATGAATTTTTATTGTTGTTGTTTTAAGGATTTACTGGATTGATTTGAGTATCAATTTGAGCAATTTTTTGCTCGATTTCATTAATCTTGAGAATTTTTTCCACTTGTTTTTCATTCAGTTTAGATACAGCATCTTTCCATAAGGGGAGATTTGTGCATTTACAATATTGATTCCAAGTAGTACGGGCTTTCTCTGTGTCTCCATACGCTATCCTGAAAACTAATTCCCATACTACGCGGTTGATCTTACGACCATGTGCGTATACAATATTTGCTAATTCCTGATGAGCTTTGGAAAATTTTTCAATAGCCAAGACATTTTTATCAATCAGATTAGTATTTTTATCAATCAGATCAGTGTTTGTTTCAATCATGGCAGCATTGGCATCAATGTTCTTTTCGTTCTGCTCGGTTTTTTCTGTCCATAAGCTGTCCAGGTCGCCAATCAGAATAGTATTGGCATCGATGTTCTTTTCGTTCTGCTCGGTTTTTTCTGTCCATAAGCTGTCCAGGTTGCCAATTTGAGTGCGGTTCTCCTTGGTTCCAACATAAGAGAGAATCAAGAAGGTGATAATGGCTAACAAGATAGCCCCTTTAACGATCTTTTGCGTAGTATTCATTTTTGAATACCTCCTTAAAATTTTTATTCTTTTATAAAGAATATTATTAATATTATGGCATATTTTCAGAATTTGTCAAGAGTAGTTTTACCCCCCTTAAGTTATGCACAGGGCGGGTGTTGTAAATATTATTTCTAATGTTATATTAACTAATGGTGTTAGTGAGATTTATTTCTCAGAATCATTTAACTTCGGTTATTTAATTTATTAGTTGACGGCTTTGCCAGATTCTAATCTAGCACCATTTTTTATTTATTTAATTTATAATTTATAAAAAGGGGGTTGCTCTTTAAGGTTTGTTTGTTATAATAAATTTATTAAATAAATCTTAAAATGTTAGTTAATTGGTAATACTTATGGTTACAAAATCTAAAACAAAGTATACATCTCCTTTAATGCCTTCTATTGACGAATTAGCGGAAGCAGGCGCGCATTTAGGACATTCTAAGAATAAATGTTTGCCTAAAATGAAGCCCTTTATTTACGCATTGAGGAATAATATTCATTTTATTGATTTAGATAAAACAGTAGAAAAATTGCAAGAAGCAGTTAATTTTGTCATAGAACAAGTAAGTGCTGGGTCTAATATTCTTTTTCTGGGCACTAAACCCATAGCTAAGGATATTGTTGAAAAATACGCCCAAAAAGCGGGCGTTCCTTGCGTTAAACGGAGATGGTTGGGTGGAACCCTAACTAATTTTTCCACAATTTTTAAATTGATTGAAAAATTTAATAAAATGTCGCAGGAATCAGAATCTGATGATTGGAAAAAATATACTAAAAAAGAGCGTTTAGACCTAAGCAGGGAATTGAAGAAATTGGAAACAATGGTGGGAGGTATTAGTAGTTTAAAAAAGAAGCCGGATTTAATCTATATTGTAGACATTATTCATGAAAAAACAGCTTTGTTGGAAGCTATAAAGTGCAAGGTTCCAGTTATAGCTATAGTAGATACAAATACAAATCCAGAATTAGTGGATTATCCTATCCCATCCAATGATGATGCTTTAAAATCAGTGGAAATAATTACCAGATTAATGGCAGAAGCAGTTATTGTTGGCAAAAAGGGAGTTCAAGATAAAGAGGAAGTTAAGGGCGAGGTCAAGGAGGAAGAAAAAGATAATAAAAAAGTGAAAAAATAAGAACCATTCCTCGCTACGCTCGTCAGAACCTTGCTATTCGCTACGCTCATAGTAAAAAAAACCATTCCTCGCTAAGCCTTGCCTGCAGGCAGGCAGGCAGGTCGTTAGAACCTTATAATTAAATATTATATAAAAAATTAAAGTGTTTTAATTATAAGCAAAGCTTGAAATTAAATAAAAAATATCGTACATAGATTAAGGTAATTTAATTATGACAGAAATAATAAAACAATTACGTCAAATAACAGGAGCAGGTGTCTTGGATTGTCAAGAAGCTCTTAAAGAAAGCAATGACGATTTAGATAAAGCTATAGAGTTTTTAAGAAAAAAGGGACAAAAATTTGCCGACGACAAAGGGTCGAGAACCACTAATGAGGGAGTAGTGGAGTCCTATATTCACAGCAATAATAAAATAGGAGTTTTATTGGAATTAGTATGTGAGACAGATTTTGTGGCTCGTAATGAAGAATTTAAAAAATTGGCTCATGATATCGCATTACATATAGCAGCTGCCAATCCGCAATGGAAAGAGAGGGAAGAGGTGCCTGCGGAAATAATAGAGAAAGAAAAACAAATATATAAAGCAACCTTGAAAAACGAAAAAAAGCCAGAAAAAATTATTGAAAAAATTGCTGAAAATAAATTAGAAAAATTCTATAACACTTCTTGTTTATTAGAACAAGCTTTCGTTAAGGATGATAAGATTACCATTAAAGCTTTAGTCCAGGCTATGACTGCTAAATTAGGAGAGAATATCCAGGTCAAGAGATTTATTAGATTTTCTCTGTGAAATTAGATTAAGAATAATTGAATAATCATGAGTGTTGTAGTTTTTGTACAATTAGTTTCTTGGGACGGTCTTTATGGCGCTCGTTTTTTAAGGGGACAAAGACCGATAGAAAGGGAAATGTTTTCAGTAGGAGATAGCGTTATCATTAAAACCAAATCAGGAAGTGATTTAGGTTTAATAACTAAAGTGGCTGAGAGCAAAGAAACAGAGTTGGCAGAGGAAACGATTATTTTAAGAAAAGCTCGCGGTGACGATTTAAAGAGATTTGAAGAAAAAAATAAAGACAAGAAAAAAGCTATTAAAATCTGTGAGAATTTGGCTAAGAAAAGAGCGCTCCAAATCAAAGTTATTGACGCTCTTTTTAGTTTTGATGGTGGGCGAATTATTTTTGCTTTTGTTGCTCCGGGACGGGTTGATTTCCGCCCCTTAGTTAAAGATTTAGCTCAAAAATTTCATAAATCTATCAGAATGCATCAAGTGGGGGCTCGGCAGGAAACAGGTTTGGTTGGAGATATTGGTCCCTGTGGTCGTCCTTTATGTTGCTTGAGTTTTTTGAAGAAATTGGGGCATGTTACCACTGATATGATGTTTCATCAGAATCTTGCTCAGCGCGGACCCGAGCGTCTTTCTGGAATTTGCGGAAGATTGAAATGTTGTTTATCGTTTGAAGAGGACGCTTATTGTAAGATATTGGAAGAATTACCTCCTGTGGGAAGCGATGTCAAAACTAAAGAGGGAACTGGCAAGGTTGTTGGTTATCGTATTTTACAAAAAATAGTTATAATTAAAATAAAAGATGGTTCTATAGAGTTGCCATTAGATGAAATAAAAATATGAACCCCTTTAGAAATTCGCTATTGATATTTGTGTAAATTAAATATCTATAAAGTCATATGAAAACAAAAATTTCTAATGGTGTGAATAAAAAGTGGTTAGGGGGATTAATAATTTTTCTTTTAATGCCGATTTTTTTGACAGCCTGTAGCCTGCAAGAAAAGGGTGAGGAACAAAATATGCTTTTAGAATCAAACCCAAACCATAGAGCGGTTTTGGTGGTTGCCTTTCAGGGTTTCCAAGATTTTGAATACCAAACTACCAAAGATGCCCTAGAAGGCCTTAATATTAAAACCACAACTATCAGTTCCAAAATTGGAGAGGCAATTGGTAAATTTGGTCAATCAGTAAATATAGAGAAAACTTTTTCTGATATTGAAGTGGAAAGATTTGGGGCTGTTGTTTTTATTGGTGGTCCGGGAGCGGCTGATTATATTGAAGATGATTCAGCGCATCAATTGGCGCGTCAGGCAATTGAAAAAGATAAGGTTTTGGGGGCTATTTGTTTGGCGCCAGCCATTTTAGCTAAGGCGGGAGTTTTACAAAATAAAAAAGCCACGGTTTGGTCTAGTCCTTTAGATAGAGAAACCATTGAGATTTTGAAAAAAGGTCAAGCTGAATATATTGACCAATCAGTAGTAGTAGATGGTCGCATTGTAACAGCTAATGGCCCGATGGTGGCAGAAGACTTTGGTAAAAGAATAGGCGAATTATTGTTAAAATAAAATTCTTTTGTGAAAATTAAGGAAATAAAACAAAAAATTATTGACTCTTTAAGTCAAGCGGCGGGCAATTTGCCCTCTAATTTTGTTTTTGATTTAGAGGTGCCCTTACAGGGCGAAAGAGGGGAATTAACTTTTTCCTGCTTTAAGTTGGCTGAACATTTTAAGAAATCTCCGGAAAAAATAGCTGGGGATTTGGTTGCGAAGCTTAAAAAGGCCAAAATTGATTTTTTAGAGACAACTGAAAATATCGGTCCTTATATTAATTTTTTTATAAACAAGAAAGCGCTTTTTAGCGCTGTTTGCGAGGAGATATTAGAAGAAGGAGATAAATTTGGACAAAGTTCTTTAGGTCAAGGGCAAAAGATTGGTGTTGAATATTCAGCTCCCAATACTAATAAACCACAACATTTAGGTCATCTTAGAAATAATTTATTGGGAAATTCTTTGGCTAATTTATTGAAAACAGGAGGCTTTAAAGTTAAAACTTTTAATCTGATTAACGATAGGGGAATCCATATTTGCAAATCAATGTTGGCTTATCATAAATGGGGAGAAGGACGAACACCAGATTCAGAAAAAATTAAAGGAGACCATTTTGTGGGAAATTATTATGTTCTTTTTGCTGAGAAGGAGAAAAACAACCCTCATCTTTTAGAAGAAGCGCAAGAAATGCTAAACAAATGGGAAGCAGGAGACCCAGAAATCTTGGCTCTTTGGCAAAAGATGAATAAATGGGCTATCAAGGGATTGCAGGAAACATACCAAAAAATAGGAATTAAATTTGATGAAGTAAATTTTGAAAGTGATGTTTATAATTCGGGCAAAGATATTATTTTAAAAGCACTAAAAAAAGGGTTGTGTTATAAGCGTGAAGATGGGGCAGTAGAGATTGATTTAGAAGAATATAATTTGGGCAAAAAAGTTTTATTAAGGCCGAACGGGACCAGCATTTATGTTACTCAGGACATTGGTTTGGCTAAGCTCTATGGTGTTTTTAAATTTAATAAGTTTATTTATGTTGTGGCTTCTGAGCAAAATCACCACTTTCATGTTTTATTTAAAATATTAGAACTTTTTGGCTTTGAAAGCGCGGATAAGTATTATCATTTTTCTTATGGTTTAGTTTTTTTGCCAGAAGGCAAGATGAAGTCCAGACAGGGAGAAGTTGTTGATGTTGACGACATCATTAAACAGATGGAGCAATTGGCTAAATCTGAGATTTTGAAAAGAAATCCAAATTTAAGTCCTATTAAAATTTCTGAACGCGCCCAAATTATTGCTCGGGCTGCTTTGAAATTCTTTTTCCTTAAATTCAAGCCCAGTCAAACCGTTAATTTTGACCCTTTGGCTTCTATTTCTTTTGAAGGGGATACTGGTCCTTATTTGCAATATACATACGCGCGCATTCAAAGCATTTTTAGAAAAGATTTAGAGGAGAAAAAGAAAATAAACAGTTTAGAAATAGATTATTCACTTTTGGGGAGCCCAGAAGAAGTGAATCTTATTAAATCTTTATCTGTTTTTCCAGACATTATTCAGCAGTCCTTTAGGGAATATAATCCGTCAATTTTAGCTCATTATTTATTAAAATTAGGGCATCAATTCAATGAGTTTTATCACCAGTCTCATGTTCTAAAATCAAAAACTAAATTAAAAAAAGCTCGTTTAATTTTATTGCAATCTGTGGCTCAGGTCTTAAAAACGGGCCTAAATTTGCTGGGCATTGATGTTTTAGAAGAAATGTAATTTTTGTGTCATGAAAAAGGATATTAAAAAAACTTTAATCTTTTCTTTGGGCGGTTCTTTGATTGTTCCCAATGATGTTATTAGTGTCAATTTTTTAAAAAAATTCAGAGAATTAATTTTGAAACTTTTGCGCAAGGGACACAGAATATTTATTATAACTGGCGGGGGAGGCACTACTCGTAAATATAATGCTGCTGCCAAGAAAATTACCAAAATAAAGGATTTGGATTTGGATTGGCTCGGCATTGCTACCACAAAATTAAATGCAGAGTTTATTAGATGTATTTTTGGAAATTATGCTTATCCAAAGGTTTTAGATGACCCAAACACTAAAGTAAATTCAAAATATAAATTAATCATTGCTTCGGGATGGAAGCCAGGGTGTTCCAGCGACAAAGACGCTGTTTTGTGGGCGAAGAATTTAAAAGCTGAAGCTATTCTTAATTTAAGCGATATTGATTTTGTTTATGATAAAGACCCTGACAAATATCCTAATGCCAAACCATTAAGAACAGTCAGCTGGATTGATTTTATTAAGATTGTGGGAACGAAATGGTCTCCCCGCAAGTCAGCTCCCTTTGGTCCGCCGGCAAGCTTATTGGCTCAAAAATTAGGGTTAAAAGTTGTTATTCTTAATGGTAAAAATATTAAAAATTTAGAAAATTATTTGAATACCAAAAAATTCAAAGGCACAATCATAAAATAGAAAAGTTTGGAAGCCGAGCTTCCAAACTTTTTTAAAGCTATTATTAGTTAATAAAATTAAAACATGGAAAAACAAAGCGTTATTAGAACAATTTATTTGTACATTTTTAGTTTATTGGGATTAGTGCTTTTAATAATCGGTGGAGTTCGTTTTGTGAATATGGGATTAAAAGCATTTGTTTTTACTCAAGCTGACGAACAACAACGGATAGATTTTTTAAGGCCGCCACTTTATCAAATAGAAACATTGCAAAAAATTAGTGACGGAGAATTATCGCAACTTAGCGCAGAAGAAAAGACACAGATTAAATCAATGATACAATCTTATGAAGCATGGCTAGAGAGAAGCAATGAAGTTGACCCTCTTACCAGCAGGAGACACAAAGACGCTTCAATAAGTTTGGCAATGATTTTAATTGGCTTACCTTTGTATCTCAGTCATTGGAAAATGACCAAAAAAGAATCTAAGGCGTAAATATAAAAATTTGGAGACCAAGAAGGTTTGGGAGTTGAACTTCCAAACCTTTTGACTTCTGTGGATAAATGTCTTGACCTTAGAGAGCAATAGGATATAATATTATTGTCGTAGACAGTGGGTGCCCAGGAGCTTAAAGTTTCATTTTAATGATGAAATGCCTGCCCAGACAAAACAAATTTTTTGTTTTATTTTAGGTCTGCGTTCGCAGATTTTTTTAATATCTAAGCATAAATTTATGGCTAAAACGCATCAACAAAAAGAAAAAATTATCAATAAATTAGAAGAAGAATTAAAGGGTGTTAAAAGTCTAGTGTTTATTGATTATTATGGCTTAAAGGTGCCAGAGGTTGAGGCCTTGAAAAAAAAGTTAAAAGAAAAATCTTGTCAATATTTTGTGGCCAAAAAAACTTTACTTAGTATTGTTTTAAAGAAAATAGGGTTAGAGCATATCGACTTAACCAAACTAGAGGGTGGTTTGGGTTTGGCTTATTCTTTGGAAGATGAGGTTATGCCCATTAAAGTGGCTTTTGATTTTGCCAAAGAGCATGAATCTTTAAATGTGCGGGGAGGGATTTTGAATGACGATTTTTTGGAAGTTGAAAAAGCAAAGGTTTTGTCGGAATTGCCGACTAGGTCAGAATTGATAGCCAAATTATTAGGAACCATTAAAGCCCCAGTAAGCAACTTAGCTTATGTTCTCAAGGGCAATTTAAAAGGTTTAGTATATATTTTATCAAACATTAATCATTAAATTATTAATTATTTAAATTTATGACTGAAGAAAAAAAAGAAGAAAAAAAAGAAGAAACGACTCCAGAAGCGAAAGAGGTGAAAGAAGAAAAGAAAGAAGAACCTAAGAAAGAAGAACCTAAGAAAGAAGAACCTAAGAAAGAAGTAAAAAAAGACGTTAAAGTGCCAGCTAAGTTTAAGGATTTAGTAAGTACTATTGAGAAAATGAGCGTAATTGACTTAGCAGAATTGGTAAAAATTTTGGAAGAAAAGTTTGGCGTTTCTAGTCAAGCCCCAGTAGCTGTGGTTGCGCCTGTGGCAGGTGGAGCAGGTGCCCCCGAAGATGAGAAAAGCAATTTTGATGTTGAAATTACAGATGCGGGAAGCAATAAAATTAGCGTGATTAAGGCCATTAGGACATTTGTCCAAATTGGACTCAAAGAAGCTAAAGATTTAGTTGACGCAGCGCCAAAAATACTAAAAGAAGGAGTTGCCAAAGAAGAAGCGGAAAAAATGAAAAAGGACCTAGAAGAAGCAGGTGCTAAGGTTACTCTGAAATAGAATTTTTCAAAAGTTTATATTATCTGAAAACAAAATCCAATGCCTTTAAATGGCATTGGATTTTGTTATGATGAGGTTTCACCTCATCAGAGAAGCTAGAAATCAATTTCAAATATTTTAGATTTGTTTAAAGCCCATATTTTGTTTTCTTTGTCGCTAACAGCAAAATCTTTAAGTTCGTTAAAGCTATCAGATATAAATTGTTGGATTAACCCTCCGGTTTTGTTTAGGACAATTATCCTTTGTGTTCCCTTGTCTAAAACATAAAGATTGTCTAATTCGTCGTTAGTAAAAATTTTTCCGCCTTTCTCTAAAGATAGTTTTGGCCTAATTTCGTTTAAATTAAAATTTGTTCTTTGCCCTTCGTATAATTTTATTATCTGGCCATTTTTTTGTAAAATATAGATTGCTCCGTCAATAGTTAAGCTAAGGCTTTCAGAAATATCAACATTTTCGTTTTTTATCCAACCTTCCTCTTTGCCAAAGCCATCCATTATTTTTTGATATTTATAGATTTGATTGATGGACGGCCTAAGAACATAAAGTCGTCGGTTATATATTTGCATATCTGTAACTTCATCTGTTTTGTAATCCGTAATCAAGGTTAAGAGAGACAATTCATTATCAATAGTGTTAAATTCAATAAGATTTTGGTTTTTGTCGTAGCCAACAAGACTATCATTATCCCATTGGTATATTTTTTCTAAATAGCCCACATTGGCTGATGCTTTGTTGATGATTTCAGCTTCTTTTTTTTGCAAGTCAATTGCGTAAATATAATTATTCTTGGGATTAAAAACATAAAGATTATCATTAATTTTAGCGCAACCTTGGGTCTGAACATCTTCATCAATTAAAGAAAGGTCAACCAGCTCTAATGGTTCAGTTAGGTCGGTAATTTTATAAAACTCATTGCGTTTTTGTATATGCTCAGAATATAGAAATTGGAAGGACTCTTCTTGTTGTTCTGTTTTGCGTGGTAATTTATCTAAAATTAATTCTATTTCTTCAAATTTTTTATAAACTTCTTTTGGCGCTTCAGAAGCAGAAGAAAGCATGGCTATTGCTAATTGTTCTTTTTCATTTTCTAATTCAGTTAAAGTTTTGGCATATTCTTTTTTTTCTAATGCTATTTTTTGATTGTGATTTAAAATAATTAAGCTGGTCATAAATCCCAAAGCGCAAACAACAAAGGCCACGAGTAGAATTTTAGTAATCCAATTTTTACGCGGTTTCTTCGCTTTTTTCGCCGAAAGAACCGGAGGTGTGAGAGAAATCGGTTGTTTGGTTGGCTTTTTGGGAAGCGTCTCACCCTTTTTGATTATTGCAGGTTCAGGGGGAGTTATTGTTTTAATTATCTCAGAACGATATGCCATAGCCATTCCAAACATATTTAAACGATTAGGGTCTCCATTTAAAAGTTCTTTAAATTCTGATTTAATTTGTCTTAAGGGAGCATTATTCAATATTTGGATTATTTTTTCTGTGGAAAAACAATCAAATAAATTTTGATTAGCAAAAAATAAGACATTATTTTTTTCTAAATTTCCGCTAACAATATTTGCAAATTTAGTAATTTTGTTTTGTTTTTTTTCTTCGCCCAATTCTTCCAGACGATTGTTTTCTATTAAGCAGGTTTTGATTTCACCGATTTTACTAAACTGGATTTCTTTATCTTTTATTAAAACAATAGTTAGGTCGTAACTTTCTATTTCTTCTTCAAAAATTTTGGGTTGCGATACTTTTTCTTGGGTTAACCAAACATTAAGTTGTTGCAATAAATTTTCTAAATTTTGTTCTAAATTGACTGAAGATTGACTGGTGTTATAAAAGCTATTTTTAGCCAAATTAGTCAGCTTTTCTATCCACTCATTGGTCCAAATAAAAGTTTGGCGAGTAGCTCGTGTAGCAAAATTGACGTTAGCTAAAACCACTAAACGTCCGAATTTTTCCAGAAATTTTTCACTGGGTTCAGTCAAATAAACGCGGGAATAGCTATTAGATTCCTTGGGGTTAGAAAAACAAAAATGTCCAATTTGTAGTTCTTTTTTCATAGATATTTATTATAGTATAAAATGAGGCAAATGTAAACATTTTTTGTGTATAAAGACTGGCATAAAGGATATAATTTTGGTAAAATATATAAATGTTCTTATTTATCAACAGCCTCCATGAAAAGAAAATATCTTTGGCTTTATTCAAAGACCCAAGTCATATTCAATGGTTTGAAGAAATAATTAAAAATAAAAGCAAGGAGAACATTTTAATAATTTTAGATAAAGCTCTTAAGCAAAGCAAGGGGAAAATAAAAGATCTACAAGGAATTATAGTTGTTAATGGACCAGGTTCTTTTGTGGGCATTAGAATTGCCCTTTCTGTTGCAAATGCTTTAGCATGGTCTTTGAACATACCAATTCAAGGAGTTAACCTTTGTTTTGGAAAGACAAATAAAGATTTAATTAATAAATCTTGGTCGCAAATTTCTAAGAGAAAAAAGTATAGAGCGGTTCAGCCTTTCTATGGACAAGAGCCAAATATTACTATTAATAAAAAAAAAGATGAAAACATCTAAAAAGGAAAGAAGTTCTTCTAAAGAGAAGTTAGCTAATGTCCCTAAGCACATTGGTTTTATTATAGACGGTAATCGGCGTTGGGCGCGTCAACATAATTTTCCTGTTAATTATGGACACAAAAAGGGATCTGATAAAGTAAAAAAAGTTATTGACTGGTCTTTTGATAAGGGGGTTAAGATTTTGAGTTTTTATGTTTTTTCTACGGAAAATTGGGGCAGAAGTCAAGGAGAGATAAACCATTTAATGAAGCTTATAAAACAACTCTTTGATAAAGATTTAAATTATTTTATAAAAAAGGGCATTAAACTGTTAATCTCTGGATGGGTAAATGATCCGCGTTTGTCTGTTGAAATAAGGAAAATTATTAAAGAAGCGCAGACCAAGACCAAGGACAACAAGGATGGGATAGTTAACTTGGCTTTTAATTATGGTGGTCGTTTGGAAATAATTCAGGCCATTAAAAAGATTATCAAAGAAAAGATAAAAGCCTCTGCTATTAAAGAGGGTTTGATTAATAAATATTTATGGGTTCCTGACTTGCCAGATCCAGACCTAATTGTTCGGACTTCGGAAATGAGGTTGTCTGGTTTTTTGCTTTGGCAGTCTGCTTATGCTGAATTATGTTTTATTGATAAATATTGGCCTAGCATCAGCGAGAAAGATGTGGATGATATCTTAGTTGAGTATTCGCAAAGAAAAAGGCGTTTTGGAAAATAATGAATAATTGGAATATGATTTTGGAAATTGTCGGAGTTTTACTTTTAATAATTCTCATTGTATATTCATTTTTTAAAGAACCTTTTGATGTTCGTTTAGAGCGCGAAACTTTATTTTTTAAAAAATTGCCAGACAATTTTGAAGGATTGAAAATTATTCAAATTAGCGATTTGCATTCTAAAGAATTTGGAAGAAAAGAGAAAAGAATTTTGGAAATTATAAGTCAGCTTAATGCTGATTTTATTTTTATAACCGGTGATATAAATGAAGCGCGCGCAAATAAGATAGATTCTTGCAGAAAATTTTGGGAAAAATTAGGGAAAATAAATTTAGGTTGTGTTTATTGTGTTTTTGGTAATCATCTTTATGAGGATAAAAAAATAGAGCCCATTGTTTTGAGAAGCATTTTAGAAAAATTAGGCATACAGGTTCTTGATAATGAAAATATAAAATTAGAGAGGGGAAAACAATACATTTGGCTTTTGGGAGTAGATGATCCTCATACTCGTCATCACAACTTACCAAAAGCATTAGAAGGTCTTGATGATTTTTCAATAAGGATATTATTGGCTCATAGCCCAGAGATATTAGGTGATTTAAGTATTGGAGACGCGGATTTGATTTTAACTGGCCATACTCATGGCGGGCAGGTTAAAATTCCAGGTGTTCGTTCCTTTTGGATTCCCGTCAAGAATCATAACAAATATGGAAGAGGATTATTTAAAGTTAAAGGCGCTTATTTATATGTTAACAGAGGCATTGGCACTAAAAAGCTACCGATTCGCTTTAATTCCAAACCAGAAATAACATTACTAACCCTTAAAAAAGATTATGGTGGACCCGAGGGGTCCCACTATGCATATTGACAAATTCTGTGAATTTGTAATACTTTTAACATAGTTGGAGTAAAATAAAAAATTAATTATTCCAAAAACGTTCTTTAAGGAGGACACATGAAAGTAAAAAGTTTGCAAAAAGTCGCAAAAGAGTATCCTGACTTTAAACCTGGTTGGGAAGCTGAGGAAAATGGTGGACTCAGTAACAGTCGTTTTGGTTCAGTCGAGCGGATTGTCATCTGCAAAGATGACGGAAGCCCGATCTACGATCAATATCAGATCGTGGAAAAAGGTGGGGCCATTGTGGTTCCTTGGTATTTTGAAAGGCAATTTCGAGTTGGATTGATTTCCCTTCTTCGTGTAATTCCCGCCGATATAATTACTGGGCTACAAGGGAATGTTGTCAGCCTTGAAATTCCTCGCGGTTTTAGTGTAGGTACCGAAGATGTTGCTGGAACAGCTATTAGAGAGCTGGGAGAAGAGACCCAGCGCGTGGTTGTTAGTCTTAAGAGAATTGGGACAATCAATCCGAATAGTGCTTTTTATAAAAGCGTTATTCCGGTTTTTGCTGCTGAAGTTGACAGGGAGAAATTCTCTAAACTTAAACCAGACGCCAGAGAGAAGATTTTTCAATGTGAGTTTTATCCAAAGAAAGAAATTGAGGATCTCATTAGAGGACAAAAGATCTTTTGCGGATTATCAAAAGCTGCATTGATGGACTTCTTTTCCACCATTGGTTGTTGATGATAATTTCTCAACGCAAGCCCACAAGAAACTGTGGGCTTGAATTTTTAAAAATTAAACAAAGAAGAAAAAATGAAAAAAATTGAAAGTAAGATTATCAAAATCGTTGAAGGAGCATTGCGGGAAGCTTTTGTAGCACTACAAGGTCTTGACCAAAAGGAAGGGAGTCAGGTAATTGGCTCAGGCAAAGCATTTGGTGATTTAGATAAGGACATTGAAATTCAGACCGATATTTTATTAGGACAAGCTATAGCAGATTTTTTGAAAGAACAAAAAATTAGTTGTCAATTACAAATAGAAGGTCAAGAAGAAGCGTTATTGGGGTCCTCTCCTGCAGAATACTATATCGCTGTTGACCCTCTTGACGGAAGCCTGAATTTTGCCAAGAGAGGAGAAACGCTTGGTTTGCCATTTTCTTGTAGTATCACAGTTTTTTCTTTAAATGATGATAAATGTTATTTCAGGGATGTGATAGCAGCTGGATGCATTGATTTAAGAAGCAAGGATTTATGGTTGGCGGAAAAGGGTAACGGTTGTTTTCTGAACGGAATTTCTTGTCATACTTCTATGGCAACAGAAGTGGATATTAAGAGCGCTATCATTATAGGAGAAATGTATTATCCCGAGAACAGAGAATTACTTTGCCGAATTTTTAAGGGCGAAAAAGGATGGCTTCGTAATCCTGGTTCTTCAGCTTATGAAATGTCTCTTGTGGCTTCTGGCCAAGTTGATGCCTATATTTGCGATAGGCAGAAATTAGACATTCTGGGAATGGCTTATTTAATGGTTAAAGAAGCTGGTGGGTCGGTTGTTGATTTTGATGGTAATGATTTGGGAGCCAAAGAATATATTTTTCATAGCCAAATGCCAGTTATTCTCGCCTCCACAAAATTTTTGTCTTCCGAAATTTTGACAAGGATAATAAAGTAAAGTTTTAAAAAATAAAACTTTTAAAAACAAGCCCTGAGAAATTCTCAGGGCTTTTTGCTTTTTTAGAAAAAACTGACCCGACGGGTCAGTTTTGCTGATATTGACAAATTCCGCAAATCTGTCATACTTCTAATAATTAAGAACAAAAACGTTCTTTGAAAGGAGGAGTAAATGAAAAAGAGCAATTTATCAGCAAAAGAGATCAAGTCATTATTAATGGCGAAAAATGACGTACGAATGTTCATACAAAAGACGTTCAACAAGAAGATTGGAGAAGCCATTCATCAAGAAATACAACCGGAAGAAAGCCCCGCACAAGTTGCAGTCAAAAATGGATTTACTAATCAATTTTTTGATTTAATTGCCGATCGTCTATCGAAGAATCAACAGGATATACTGTTATTTTCATCTAGTGATTTGCCGTTGTTAACTTCTGCTATTGTAAAATTAGTAGAGAAAGAACAAGGTTACGAATTAGATGTAGATGAACGCAAGTTGATTGAAAAATTGATAGGGAGCCTCTTTGAGGGTATGCTCGGAATGCTACACGATATGGTACCTGACAGTAGTTGTAATCTGTATGTCGAGTATTGGCGATGGATAGATACTGTCTTAAATCTCTCTGCTGAGCGTGGTATTCCAGCAACAGAAATTTTCAAAACAGAAGCTCAGTGTGATGAGATCACGCGACGGTTATATTCCAAAGAGCAATTTCTTGTTCAGAATAACAAGGATATTCTGGGTAAGTTTACTGCTGAGAAACTGAAGAAAACCATTATTTTGCCAATATTGAATGCGATGATTGAGGTTGAAACTGGAGAAGAAGAAGAAGATAGAGAAGAAATTCGCCAGGAATTAGAGAAAGAATTGGAAAAAGAAGTTATGCCACAGATTCGGATTTTTGTGGAAGCAGCAAAAAATATTGGTAGAGAATGGATTGACAAGGAAATTAATCGCATTTACGCATAGTTCTCTTTTGTAATAAATAGAAAGGTCATTACTTGTAGTGGCCTTTTCTTATTTATTTCTCCTTTGAAATTTGTATTTATCACAGAAATATGTTAAAATGGAATTAGTTAGTTTTCTCTGTTTGGTCTTGGGAAAATAGAAATTAAAATTAACAAAAAATAAAAATGAAAGTTAAAAAATTATTGGAGGTAATGAAGGAGCATATTCATTTTATTCCTAAATGGAAGGCACTCAAGGGAGGTGGTTTAGCTAAACCTCATTTTGGTTCAGTAGAAAGAATTGTTGTCTGTGACGATGACGATACTCCTGTTTATGACCAGTATCAGGTTATACAAAAGGGAGGGGCAATTATTGTTCCTTATTATTTTAAAGACAATAATCCAAAAGATATTTTAATTGGACTTAATGTAAGCGTTCGTGTAGTAGTGGCTGACCCAAAAACAGGTAAGCAGGGAGAATTGAAAAGCATAGAGGTTCCTCGCGGGTTTGCTGATGAAGACGAAAAAGATTCTTCAACGGCTATTAGAGAATTAGGAGAAGAAACCCAATATGTCGCTAAAAAGTTAGATTTAATAGGATATGCTAATCCTAATACAAGTTTTTTTAAAAATTATGGAGTTTCAACATTTGCAGCTTTAATTAACCCCGATTGTTTGGGTAAATTTACTCCTGACTCCAACGAGAAGATACTGAGTTGTAATTTTTATTCCGTAGAAGAGGTCAGAAAGATGTTGAATGATAACAAAATTTTTTGCGCTCTTACTAAGTCAGCTCTTTTAGATTTTTTTGCCTTTATTGAAGGTGATTCTATCATCTAAATTACATTTTATTAAAGAAAATTAATTTTAAACAAAACTGACCCGTCGGGTCAGTTTTGGTTAAAATTTTTTATTGACTCAAGCGAAATCATATGTTATTATTTAAAATAATATTAAGAAGTTAACTTAAAAATTTATGAAGAAAAACGGAAAATTTATATTAATCGTTTTTGTGATTTTTCTCGCTGTTCTTGGAATTTTAAAATATAGCAGTAAATTAACTTGGTCATTCCACACAGTTACTATGCCTCAAGAAAGCGCTTTTAGGGTTAGCGCAGTTGGAGATGTTTATGCCAAGCCAGATACAGCAGAGATTAGTTTGGGCGTTGAAAAAGAAGCCAAAACAGTAGCTAAAGCTCAGGAAGATATTAACGAGATTAATAATAAGTTAATTAACGATTTAAAAAAATTGGGAGTTGAAGAGAAAGACATTAAGACTACTCAATATGGCATAAATCCACGTTATGAATACGAGAGACAAAGTGGCAAAAGAAATTTAGTTGGTTATCAAGCTACAGTAAATATTTTAGTTAAGACTAAAGATTTTGAAAAATTAAATGAAATTATTGATACGGCAACCAATGCTGGAATTAATCGTCTAAACGGACTTAGTTTTGTTATTGAAGACAAAGATGCGGTGCGCGCTGAAGCAAGGGACCAGGCTATTGATAAAGCAAAAGACAAAGCAAAAGCAATTGCTAAGGCCTCTGGTATATCTTTGGGTAAGATAATCAATGTTTCGGTTTCTGATAGTGGTTATCCAGCGCCCCGCGCTTATTATGAGATGGATATGATGAAAAGTATAGGAGGAGGAGAAATAGCGGAAGCAACGCAGGTTGAAGCAGGCGAAACAAGAATTTCTGTCAGTGTAACATTGAGTTACGAAATAAAATAAATTTATGTATATTCCAGTTTTAATTGCTGGTTTTATCGGTGGCGCTATTAGGGGGATATTTGGTTTTATTAAACATCAATATTCGTATAAAAATGTTGGTTTTAAAGCACCATACTTTTTTCTAATGGCGTTTTTGTCTGGTGTAGTGGGTTTAGTCGCCTCTTGTTTAATCACGGGCAATGTAATTTTCGCCCTAATTGTTGGTTATGCTGGCGGTGATTTTATTGAAAATCTTTTTAAGATTATTACCAAGAAAGAATCACTTTACGAGAGAAGTATTAAAAATATAGAAATTAAAAAAGAATAAATAACAAATATATGAAATTAAGAATTATTCCGTTAGGCGGAGTTGAGGAGGTCGGCAAGAACTGTATGGCCCTTGAGCTTCTGCAATCAAATCAAAAACAAGGAGACATTATTATAGTAGACATGGGGCTAGATTTTCCTGGTCCAGATTTATTAGGAGTTGATTATGTCTTACCAGACATTACTTATTTAGAAGAAAACAAAAACAGAATCAAAGGATTAGTTATTACGCATGGTCATTTAGATCATATTGGCGCTGTTTCTTATTATCTAAAGAGATTGGGGAATCCCCCAATTTTTGCTACTCCTTTAACCATTGGGTTGATAGAAGATAGGTTGCTGGAGTTTGGCATTCAGGACGCTAGATTTAATACCATTAAATCAGAAAAAACTTTTAATTTAGGTGATTTTTTCATCACACCTTTTGATGTGGTGCACAATATCCCTGATGGCGTGGGTTTGATTATCAAAACTCCTTTAGGAACTATTGTTCATACGGGAGATTTTAAGTTTGACGAATCACCATTGGATCAAAAACCAATTAACGAAAGCTTGCTCAAAAGAGTTGGAGACGAAAAGGTTTTGGCTCTTTTGTCGGACAGCACTAATGCTGCTTTACCGGGCAAGGTTATCTCTGAACAAGAAGTCGGGCAAATGACTTATTCCTTAATCAAGGAAACCAAAGGAAGAATTATATTTACCACCTTTGCCAGCTTAGTTAGCAGAATTCAGCAAGCCATTAATGCTTGCCAAAAATGTAATAGAAAAGTAGCTTTGGTAGGTATGTCTGTTAAAAAAACAGTAGCTATTGCTCAAAGTTTGGGTTATTTAAAAATTCCTCAAAAAATGATAATGGACATTACGGAAACTAATAAAATGCCTGCGCATAAAGTTTTGGTTATTGCTGGCGGGTCGCAAGGAGTAGAGGGCTCTTCTATGGATAGAATTGCTCAGAATATCCATCGTTTGGTGAGGATTAAGCCAGGTGATACGGTTATTTTTTCTTCTTCTACCGTGCCTGGCAATGAGTTAGCTGTAACTGGTGTAATGAATGGCTTAGTTGATTTAGGGGCGGAAGTAATCTTTCGTCGCGTTTTAGGCTCAGGTATTCATAGTTCGGGTCATGCCAAGCAAGAGGGACTCTTAAAAATGATTTCTTTAATTAGGCCTAAATTTTTTATGCCCATTGAGGGAGATCATTATATGCAGGCCGAACATATTAAATTAGCTCAAGGATTTGGCATTAAAAAAGAAAATTGTTTTATGTTGAAAAATGGAGAAATTTTGGAAATTAATGAACAAGAGCAGGTCCATAAACTTACCAACCAAAGAGTTCCTCATTCCATTGTCGTAGTAGAGGGGCGGAAGATTGAACCATTAAATGAAAAAGTTTTAAAAGCTCGCAAAAATTTAGCTGAATCTGGAATTTGTTTTGTCTCTATTTCATCCATAAGGTCAGGCAAAAAGAATCAAGCAGGCATTAAAATTAATGTTACCTGCCAAGGAGTAGAATTAGGCGATGAATTAGTTTCTGATTTAATTCATAAAACTAAAAAATTAATTCAAAGACATGGTCTTAAATCAGGAGCAGAGCATAAAATGGGGACCAGCTTAAGCGACTTAATCTTAAGCAGGGTGGGCAAAAAACCCATAGTAATAGTATCAATCTAAAAAGTTGAGAGGCTCGGCCTCTCATAAGAATAAAAAAATTATGGAAACAGAAAAAATTAAACAAAAAATTAGCTCCTTAATCAAAGGAGATGAAAAAATTTCTTTATTACAAAAATTTTTAGCCATTATTTCTTATTTAGGGGTTTTATCTTTGCTGGTTATGATTCTAAAAGAAAAAAGCAAGCCAGTTCACTTTCATGTTAAACAAGGAGTGGTTTTATTTGTAACGGAAATTATTTGCACTTTAATTTTAGCCATTCCATTTATCGGTTGGATTATTGGATTTATCGGTTGGATTTTATGCATCTTGTTTTCTGTTTTGGGCTTAATTAAGGCAGCCAAAGGCAAGGAATGGCCAATTCCTTTTTTGGGAAAGATAGCAACAAAAATCAAAATTTAATTTTATTTTAATTAAAAATAATTATGAATTTTATAATCTGGTTTAAAGATTTATCTATCAAAGATGTCCCTAAAGTGGGAGGTAAAAATGCATCTTTAGGAGAGATGTATCAAAAATTAGACAAGAAAGGGGTGCGGATTCCCAATGGCTTTGCTACTACTGCAAATGCTTATTGGCGTTTTATGAAAAAGGGTGGGTTAGGAAAAAAGATAGAAAATATTTTAAAAGGGTTAGATGTTCAAAATGTGAGAGATTTGTCTCAGCGTGGTCAAAAAATACGAAATTTAATTTTAAAAACACCATTAGATAAAAACTTTAAAGAAGCTATTGTTTCTGCTTACAAAAAATTATCCCAAG
>Ga0208904_1000597_pt1 | contig 28482 bp, 32 predicted proteins | sample AntAceMetag02UKB_FD_184774 | JGI IMG/M metagenome (GOLD analysis project Ga0208904, IMG submission 184774) | Saline lake microbial communities from Ace Lake, Antarctica - Antarctic Ace Lake Metagenome 02UKB (SPAdes) (version 2) | ecosystem: Environmental > Aquatic > Non-marine Saline and...
TGAAGTAGTTCCTGACATTCCAAATGAGGTAATTCGTAGAATTAAGAACGTACAGAAAAAAACAGGGTCAGATTTTGTGCTGATTGAAATAGGAGGAACAGTAGGAGAATATCAAAATCTTTTATTCTTAGAAGCAGCTCGAATGTTAAAATTAAAACATCCTAAGGATGTTGTTTTTATTTTGGTAAGTTATCTTCCATCTCCAAAAATAATAGGAGAAATGAAGACAAAACCTACTCAATATGCTGTTAGAACGTTGAACTCAGCAGGAATTCAGCCAGACATAATAATTGCTCGTTCCAGAGTTGCTTTAGATGAAGTTAGAAAACGAAAAATTTCTGTTTTTTGTGGTGTTGACAAAAAAGATGTTATTTCTGCCCCAGATATTAAGTCAATTTATGAAATTCCACTTAATTTTGAAAAAGATAATTTAGGTAATCGTATACTTAAAAAATTTAATTTAAAGGCTAGAAAAAATGATTTGAAAGAATGGAAAAAATTAGTCGGAATTATAAATAAAGATAAAAAAGTAGTTAAAATAGGGATAGTAGAAAAAGACATTAAACCAGAGGCAACTGCTTTAACAGATTGTCATTTATCAATGGTTGAAGGCATAAAACATGCCACCTGGTCTTTTGATAGAAAGCCAGAAATTTATTGGTTGGATTCTAAAAAATATAAGAATAATGAAAAATTACTCAAAAAGTTAAAGGATTTTGATGGCATTATAGTGCCTGGAGGGTTTGGGGATAGGGGAGTGGAAGGTAAAATAAAAGTTATTGAATATTGTAGAAAAAATAAAATACCATTTTTAGGCATTTGTCTTGGGATGCAATTAGCAGTTGTTGAATTTGCTCGTAATATTTGTAAGCTTGAGAAAGCAAATTCTACGGAATTTTCTAAAAATTGTCAAGTTCCAATTATTGACATAACAAAAAAACAAAAAAAAGATTTAAAACCTAAAATGAGAATAGGATCTTACGAATGTAAATTAAATCCTAAAAGTTTATCTTATAAAGCATATAAATCTCATCTTATCTCGGAGCGTCATCGTAATATGTATGAAATAAATAATGAATTTAAGCAATTACTAGAAGAAAAAGGAATGCTTATGGCGGGTATTAACCCAAAACAAGACCTAATTGAAATAATAGAAGTCCCATCTCATCCATTTTTTATAGGTGTTCAATTTTATCCAGGATTTAAATCAAGACCTTTAACTCCTCATCCATTATTCAAAGCATTTATTAAAGCTTGCATAAAAAAAAGCGCTTAGACCTACTAAGCGTTTCTTTTATTTAAATATTTTTATTTAGATACTACTTCCACAATTTTTACAATTCTTTGAGAGCCATTGAATCCTTTTTTTCTTTTAGTTTTAAATTTTACTATCCCTGGTTGTAAAGCAAAAAGAGTATAATCTCTTCCACAACCAACATTATCTCCTGGAATGAATTTTGTTCCTCTTTGGCGAATTATAATAGCACCGGACTGTACTTTTTGTCCTTGATATATTTTAACTCCCAATCTTTTAGAACGAGAATCTCTTCCCAACCTAGTTGACCCCGCTGACTTTGTTGTAGACATAATATTTTAATAATAACCTATGTTAACAAATTTAAAAGAATTTTTCAAGTTTATTTCTCTAAAAGCTGAAAATAATAAAAATAGCATTTTTTTGTTTTTAATAGTTATTCTTTTATGTCTTTTTTCTTTTGGTGTTGGCATGCTAACTCAATTTTATCTCCAGAAACCAAGTATAGAAATTGAGAACGTAGGGGAATAATAATTTATTTTTATTCCTTTAATTTTCCGTCGCTATGAAACTTTCGATGAATATCCCGAAGTCTTTTGCTAGTAACATGGGTATAAATTTGAGTAGCTGCAAGAGTTTTATGGCCTAAAAATTCCTGAAGAGTTCTCAAGTCTACTCCTTGCTCTAAGAGATCAGTGGCAAATGAATGTCTCATCACGTGTGGTGTTATTGTTAATGGTAATCCAGCCATAATAGCATATTTTTTTATGCTTTTTTCTATTGCTCGGGCTGTCAGCCTTCGAGAAGAACCTTTTTTATTCCTATAGTTAATAAATAAAGCTTTTTCCTTGTCTTTTCGAGTTTGGAGATACTTTCTTAACCAGTCTATCGTTTTTTTGGAGAAATAAACGGTTCTAGGTCTGCTGCCTTTTCCAATTATTACGATTTCCAAATCGTTTGTTTCTGGTTTTAGTTTGACTTGTTCTCGGTTTAAACTAACTAATTCAGCTATTCTCATGCCAGTAGAAAAGAATACTTCTAAAATGACTCTATCTCTTAACTGATTAATTTTTGAAGTATCTGGAGATGAAAATAATTTTTCCAATTGTTCTAAGTTTAAAAAGTTTACGATCCTTACATCTGTCTTTTTGGGCAACTTAATTTTTTCAGCAGGTAAGGCAATAATATCTCTATCCGCAAAATAGTTTAACAAAGACCTTAGAGCTATTAGATAATAGCTTTGAGTTGTCTTCTGCAAGGTCTTTTTTTCCTTAAAGGCATATTTTTTAGAAGTATATTGACGAGCCAAGAATGTCCGATATTTCCAAACTTGCTCGGCAGTAAGTTGATGAGGTTTTATGTTCTCTAATTTATTTAATCGTAACCAATTCAAAAATCTTTTTAAAAATCTTGCATAATTTTCTTGAGACTTTGAACTTAACCCTTTCTCAATCTCTAACCAGTCTAGGAAATCATTTAAGTGCTGGGGAATCGGTTTTTTGCTTTTTTTCATCATATATAGATTATAGATCTATTATTATACGCTTAAGTGTAATTATGCGAACCACTATCTATTATAATATAGTCTTTATACAAAGGCCTGTCAACCCCCTATCCATTAATATATAGTCTTTTTATACCTTAGATAGAGCAAAGTCTATTCTTTCTAATGTTTTTTCTTTATCTAACACTGCTGCAACTTCAAAAGGTCCAGCAGAAGCTTTTTCTCCTGTTAAAGCTACTCTTAATGGCCACAACATTTTGCCTCTGTTTTCCATTTTGTCAGCTTCGGTCATCAATGTATCTGTTAAGTTTTGTTCAGTCCAATTCTCAAGTTTTATTTTAGATAAAATCTTTTTTAATTTTTTGAATATATTTTTAATTTCTTTATCCTCCATTTCTTTCCATCTCAAAAGTTCTTTGTCATACTCTAAGTCTTTTTTAAAAAAATAACTAACTAGTTCTGTTATATCAGATAATTTTTTTAATCTTTCTTGGTACAGTCCTATAATCTTTTCAATCTTTTTTAAACTAATTTTTTCCTTAGTTTCCACAATTTCGTAAAACTCTCCTGGTAAACCATCAAATTCAATTTCTGATTTTATCAAATTACTTTTAGTCAAGTAAGGGATACATCCTTCGGTCAATTTTTTAAGAGATTTCTCTCTAATGTAAAAACCATTCATCCAATCTAGTTTATCAACATTAAAAATAGCTCCTGATTTTTGTATTTTCTCAAGTGAAAATTCTTTAATTAAAGAAGGCATTGAAAAAATTTCTCTTTCTGTTCCAGGATTCCAACTCAAAAGAGATATAAAGTTTACTAATGCTTCTGGCAAATAGCCATTTTCACGATATTCTGTAATGGATGTAGCTCCGTGTCTTTTACTTAATTTGCTTTTATCGGGGCCTAGTATTAATGGAATATGAGCGAATTGGGGTTGAGGGAATTCCAGGGCCTCTTCTATTAAGATTTGTTTAGGGGTATTTGAAATATGGTCTTCCCCTCTTATTATATGAGTTATTTTCATCTCAAAATCGTCTATAACACAAGCTAAGTTATATAAAGGATCATCAAGACCCTTAGCAATAGAAAAATCTCCAAAAAGAGAAGAATCAAACTCTATTTTTCCACGAATTAAATCATCAAATACGATTTTTTTACATGGATTTTTTAATCTAATAATAAAAGGTTTTTTTTCTGCTAAATTCTTTTTTATGTCTTTTTCAGAAAGTTCTCTACATTTACCAGAATAAATGGTTGACTCCCCTATGCTCATTTGATATTCTTTTCTAGCCTGTAATTCTTCCTTCGAACAAAAACAATAATATGCTTTTTCTTCTTCTAAAAGTTTTTGAATATATTTAGAATAAATCTTTTTTCTTTCTGATTGATAATATGGGCCATACTCCCCTCCTTCATCGGGTCCTTCTGACCAATTTATGCCTAACCATTTAAACCCATCAATTATCTCTTTTTCAAACTCTTTTTCTGATCTTTCTTTGTCAGTATCTTCTATTCTTAAAATAAAACTTCCATTATATTTTTTAGCAAAAAGATAATTAAAAAGAGCTGTCCTGGCAGTGCCAATATGTAAATGTCCTGTTGGTGAAGGAGCCATACGCACCCTCACTTGGCCTGGCCTTATTAATTCTAAATCTTGTTTAATCATTTTTTTGAAGGTGAAAGATATTCTAATATATAAGAAGCTATCATTTCAGCTGCTTTTGGTCTAGAAAATGCTTGAGCACTTATTTCCATTTTTTTAATATCTTGAGGTCTAGAAAATAAATATTTTAGTTTTTCTAGAAAGAAATGTGGTTTTAAATTTTCTTGTTCAACAACATGGCATGCTCCGGTATTACAATAAGCATATGCATTTTTAATTTGATGATTTTGAGCAGAATGAGGTAATGGTATTAATATGCTTGCTTTCTTACTAGATGCAATTTCAAAGATAGTTCCTGCTCCAGCTCTGGCAATAACCATAGAACTAGCATTAAGTGCATGTTTATATTGTCTTTCATCTAAAAATGGAAAAGGATGATAATATTTTCTTAATAAAGGAGTTAAAATAGTATTTGATTCATTTTTAACTTGAGAAAAGTTTTTAGCACCTGTTTGGTGTATAATTTCAAAGTTTTGAAGCATTTCTGGTAGAATAGACAATATCATATCATTGATGCTTTGAGAGCCTTGAGAGCCCCCTAAGAGCAATATTAAAGGTTTGTCTGCCATTAACCCAAAAATCTCTTTTGCCTCTTTTCCAGAGCCATTTAAGATACTCTTTCTAATAGCATTTCCAATGTTGATTATTTTTTTCTTTGGGAAAAATTCTGTATTTGGAAAAGAAGTAAATATTTCAATTGTCCATTTACTTGTTTTTTTGGAGACTAATCCTGGAGAAATATCAGATTCGTGCAAAATAATTGGAGTATGCAATATTCTAGCTGCTACAACTACTGGAAAAGAACCATATCCGCCTTTGCTTACTACAAGATCAGGCGCTAAAAAGAAAAGATAAAAAAATGCTTGTAAAATACCAATAGGCACTTTAAAAATATCAATTACATTTTTAAAAGAAAAATACCTTCTTAATTTACCAGCTAAAATTTTTTTAACAATAATATTTTCTTGATTTAACAATTCTAAACTATAATCGTCTTTTGGACCAATATAAAACATTTTAAGATCTTGTCTATCATATATTTTTCGCATTTCCTTAGCAATTGCTAATATAGGGAAAATATGCCCTCCTGTCCCCCCACCTGTAAAAACTATTTCCATAATTTTATAAAATTTTATTTTGACTAAGACTTTTGTGTTTTTGAAATATTTAAAAGTATTCCTATTCCTATCATTTCTACTATTATATGCGATCCTCCGTAACTAATAAAGGGCAATGGTATGCCTGTCAAAGGAAGTAGACTAGTTACGGCTCCAATATTAAAAAATGCTTGAGTTACTAAATATATGGTAATTCCTGAAGCCAATAAATAAAGAAATTTATCAGAACATTTTTGAGCTATTTTAAAGCCTTTCCATAGAAGAAACAAGAAAAGAAAAATAACCATTACGCATCCTATAAATCCCATTTCTTCTCCTATTATAGCAAATATTGAATCTGACATGGAGTTTGGTAAAAAACCAAACTTTTGTTGACTTGTTCCCAGACCGAAAGGAGGGTTAATTCCAAATATTTTGCCAGAACCAATTGACATTAATAATTGGTTTATTTGGTAATTTTCTTTTAAAGGATTAAGTTCGGGATGAAGAAAACTTAGTAGTCTTTGCATTCTATATGGTTCAAATATTGCCATAAGAATAGATAATATACCAGTTGCTGTAAGTATTGAAACTTTATACCAAATAGATGTTGGAGTTATAAAATATAAGCAGATACAGGTGGCTATGATTATCATTAATGTTCCCATATCTGGTTGCAAAAGTAAAAAAATTCCGACAATACTTAAAATTGCAAAAAAAGTAAGCACAGTTTTTTTTTCAGATTTTTTCTTGCTAAGCCAAGCAGAAATATAAATTAAAAAGCTAATTTTTAAAAACTCTGATGGTTGAAAAATAATAGGCCCTAATGATATCCAACGACTTGAATTATTCAAGGAAACACCTATCTTAGGAACGAATACCAATATTAAGGCGATTAAATTTAACATTAAAAGAGGGACAGTATATTTTTTTAAAACAGATAAGGGAATTTTAAAAAACAAAAATCCTAAGAAAAGTCCAGGAACTATTCCAAATAAAAGTTGATGAATTGAATAATGCCATGTATTTCCAAATTTTTCCAAACTTAAAGGTCCAGAAACAGTAGTAATCATTACCATGCCTAGAAGTATCAATCCTCCCACAACATAAAGTAATGTGTAATCAATGTTAGGGTTTTTTACCATAAATTTTTACGTATTTTTTGAAAAGATTTCCCCTTTCTTTATAATTTTTAAAAATACTGAAACTTGCACAAGCAGGTGAAAGCAAACAGACAGTCCCCTTCTGGGTTTGTTTATATGCTATTTTTACAGCATCAGACATTGATTTTACAAAAAACTTTTTAGGTATTTTTTTTGTTTTTTTACTTAAATTAAGAATTTCTTTCCATATTTCTTGTCCTGTTGATGGAAAAAGAATAATATTTTCTATTTTATTTTTTAAGACTTTTTTGGCTAAATTAGTAAAATCAATCTTTCCTTTTTTTGACCCTCCTAAAATTAAAGTTTTAATATTTTTTAAAGTATTTATAGCGAAGATAGTTGCCTCAGGAATAGTGGCGAACGAATCATTATAAAATTCTATATTCTTGTGTTTGCCAATAAATTCTAAGCGATGCTCTAAAGGTTTAAAAGATTTTATAGCTTGTTTAATGTCTTTTTCAGAGATTTTTAGAATTTTAGCAACTGAAATAGATGCTTCTAAATCTAATAGGTTTAAGTTTTTAGGGATATCTTTTCTCGTCTTAATTTTAATAGGAATTTTCTTTGCTTTTGATTTCTTGATAGTATCTCTTAAAATCTTTTGTTCAGAATTAAAAATAAGATAATCTTTTTTTGTTTGATACTTAAAAATACTTTCTTTTGCTTTATAATATTCTTTAAGATTCTGGTAATAATCTAAGTGATCAGGATAAAGATTTAAAAAAACAGCAATATGAGGTGATTTTTTTAAGTTTTGCAGTTGGTGACAAGAAAGTTCATAGATAAAAATATCATCTATTTTAGCTTTTAATAATATTTGGAAAACAGGTGTTCCGATATTTCCTATTAAGTAAGAATTAATTTTGGTTTTTTTTAGTATTTGATAAATTAAAGAACAAGTTGTCCCCTTCCCTTTTGTTCCAGTCACGCCAATTATTTTACTTGGACAATATTCAAAAAAAATCTCAGTTTGAGAAGTTATCTTTGTTCTCTTTTTTAGAAATTGCTTTATCTCTTTCATATTAATGCCAGGTGTTTTAATTATTAGATCGTATTTTTTGAGAGAATTAAGATAATTTTTATTAAAATAAATTTTTAAATTTTTATCTTTTTTTAAAATTCGCTGTATTTTTTTGTCAAAATTTTTAAGTTCTAACTTATCAGCAATAGCTAATTTTTTTTCGGGAAATAATTTTCTCAATGTTAAATAATTATCTGTTCCTTCTTTGCCAAAACCAAGAATTAATATTTTTTCATTTTCTAATTTATTTTTTAGTTTTTGTAAAAACATTTATTAAGACAATAATTTAATAATTACTCCGATAATTGCCATTATCATGCCTAATATCCAAAAGCGCATAGTAATTTTAGATTGGCTCCATCCTATTGCTTCTAGGTGATGGTGGATTGGTGAACAAATAAATATTTTTTTATGACGAAATTTTTTAGATAATAATTGTAAAATTACTGATCCTGCTTCAATCACTAACAGTCCAGCAATAATTGGTAAAACAAATACAGAATTAGTTAAAAAAGCAACTGCGGCTAATGTTGCTGTTAACCCCATCATTCCACTCTCCCCCATATAAAATCTGGCAGGAGGGATATTAAACCAAAGAAAAGCTAAAATTGTTCCTGCTAAAACAGCACAAAAACTAGCTAAATCTATTTGACCTTGAGAAAAAGCAATAATTGAGAAAGCAGAAAAAATAATAGCTAAGGCTCCGCCTGCTAGACCATCAATTCCATCTATTACTCCCCCAGCCCAACATCCGAGAGTTGTAATAATAAAAATAGGAACATATAAAAATCCTATATTAATATCTCCAATTGTTGGAATGAAAATAGTTGTCCATCCTAATTTGGAATAAAACCACCAGGCTCCAATCCCGGCTATTATAATCATAATAAAAAGTCGTCTAGAAAATTTCATTCCCCCTCCTATATATTTCCCCTTGCCAAAAACCTGCAATAAATCATCTCCAAGTCCCAATAAGGACGCTGCTATTAATATTCCCAAGGGAAGATATGTCTGACTTCTTGATAGAAAGTTAAATTTTTCTAATAAAGAATTATTAAAAACTTTGGCCAAAATTGCAAAAAGAAAAATTACGAAAACAGCAGTAATCCAAATTAAAAGTCCCCCTAACCTAGGAGTTCCTACTTCTTTTTCTTTATGAAGAGAATGAAAAACAGATGCTGATTTTCCATCTATTGCTTTTTTTCGAGCTTCTTTTTTCCAAAGTTTATATTTGTAAAGAAAATTAGTTAAGATAGGTGTCCAAAGTATTGCTAAAAAGGAAGAAAAAATAAAAAGAAATAAAATTTTGATTATATCAATAGAAAACATATATTAAAAAATTTGTTTATCCCAATTTATTATTTTTTCCATTTCTCCAAATCTATCATTTGATCCTAAAATTATATTTATGAAATAACTATTTTCACTTGGTCCTTTAAGAATCAGAGCTAGACATCCGCCAGCTTTTTCTGTATATCCTGTTTTTCCTCCAATTATCCCATCAACCTTTTCAAAAAGTTCGTTTGTACTTTCAAGCATATAATGAAAAGATGTATTCTCTTTTTGAGAAATGATATTTACAATTTCGGGTTTATTTTTGAGTAGATATTGAACTAATTTTGCTAAATCTTTTACATTAGAATAGTTTGTATCTTCGATAGGTTCTTCTGGATCTAGCCCGGTAGAGTTTATGAAATGAGTATTTTCTGGATTTAATCCTAAAGTATAAGAAGCATAAAGATTCATTAAATCCACAAAACTTTTTTCAGACATTTTTTGTGTTTTAAAACCTGGAGTTGCTAAAGAATAAGCAGCGTCATTACTTGATTCAATTAACATTATATGTAAAAGTTCGTCTACTGATAATTTCTCTCCAACTTTTAAAGCCACCTCATTCCCTTCTTGTTCTATTGCTTGTTTTGATATTTTTATTGTATCAGATATTTGGTATATGTTTGATACGACTAAAGCAGTCATTAATTTTGTTAAACTAGCAATAGGAAGTTTTTGATTCTCATTTTTTTGAAAAACAATAGTATTTTTACCCCGAGAATCAACAAAAATTGAAATTGCTGATTTTGCTGAAATTTCTAATTCATGAGTTTTTTCATACTCATTTAAGTGATCTTGAAAAAGAGAAAAAGAAGATATATCGGAATATAAAATGGGATATTTTTCTAATTGCATTGCATAAAAAAAGTCTTCAACATTCTTTTCAAAAACATTAACTCCAAATCCGAAAAATATACTAAATATAACAGAAATAGACAATAATTTAATGTTTTTAGATATTTTATTTTTTTTCATCATCTTTGATTGTTCTAATATGTAATTCCTTTAATTGTTTTTCAGAAACCGTTGAAGGAACATCCATCATTAGCCCCCTATTATCTCCGGTTTTTGGGAAAGCAATAACTTCTCTAATATTTGGTTCATTTAAAATTATTGATAGAAATCTATCAAGACCAGAGGCTATACCGCCGTGGGGAGGAACTCCATATTTGAATGCTTCAAAATAATTTTTAAATTGTTCTTTCGTTTCTTCAGCCTTATGTCCTAAAACTTCAAATACAGCAGTTAAAACTTCAAGATTCGTACTTCTTATACTTCCTCCGGCAATCTCATATCCGTTTAAAGCAAGATCGTATTGATGAGCTAATATTTTTTCAGGATGTTTTTTAATTTCTTCTATATTTGTAGATTGAGGCATTGTAAATGGATGATGCATAGCTCCCCATCTTTTGTCTCCCTCGTGCCATTCAAACATAGGAAAATCAGTAATAAAACAAAAAGCAAGTTCATTATTATCTTTCTTGTCTGTCCTTAAATCAGGTTTATCACTATTATATTTTTCAGCAGCTTCTTTGTATGTCATTCTCGGAAAAGGAATTTCTTTAATTTTTTTATCAGGGAATAGTGTTTTACATAGATCAATATATAGCGTTTCAATAAGACTCAATATGTCTTCTGTTTCTATAAAAGACATTTCAATATCTAATTGAGTATGTTCTGCTTGTCTATCAGATCTAGGATCTTCATCTCTAAGACATCTAGCTATTTGAAAATATCTTTCTAACCCAGCAACCATTAAAAGTTGTTTATATTGTTGGGGAGATTGAGGTAAAGCATAAAATTTTCCAGATTGTAATCTTGCAGGAACTAAAAAATCACGAGCTCCCTCAGGTGTAGACTTAGTTAAGAGAGGTGTTTCTATTTCAGTAAAGCCTTTTTCTTTAAGATATGTTCTGGCAAAATAAATAACCTCTTGTCTCATCTTTAAATTCTTTTGCAATCTTTTTCTTCTCAAATCTAAGTAACGATATTTTAATCTTTTTTCTTCATCTATTTCATATCCATCAGTTTGAATTGGAAAAGGCAATGTTTCAGCTTTATTATAGATATTAATTTCTTCAGCTTTTATTTCTATTTTTCCTGTTTTGATTTTCTCGTTTCTCATTGATTCCGGTCTCTCTTTAACAGTTCCAATTATATTAATAACCCATTCTGGTCTTAAGCTTTCAGCAATTTTATACATTTTAGGGTCTAAATCATTAGAAAACACTATTTGAGCTATTCCAGTTTTATCTCTTAAATCAATAAAGATAATTTTTCCATGATCTCTACGAGAGTCTACCCACCCAGATAATCTAACTTTTTTATTAATATGTTCTATTGTTTCATTTATAAAAATTCTTTTCATAGGTTATTTAATGATTATTTTAACAAATTTTCTTTTTCCAACCTTTAATACAATATTATTTTTTAATTTAACATTTTTTTGCCAATCTTTAATTTTTTCATTATCTATACTTACTCCGCCTTGCATTATTAATCTTTTAGCTTCTTTCTTTGATGAACATAATTTTGTTTCTGAAAGTAAATCAAGAATAAAGAAAGATTTTTTTGAAGTTTTAAAAATAGGAATTTTTAAAGGTATTTTATTCTCTTTAAAAACACGATTAAACTTTTTTTCAGCATTTTCTCCTGCTTTTTTATTATGATAAATACTAATAATCTCTTTAGCTAAAATATTCTTAGCATCCTTAGGATTCATTTCTTTTTTCTTTAATGCTTTTTCTATTTTTTTTATTTCAGCTAAAGGAAGTTGAGTAGTTAATTCAAAATAATGTAATATTAACTCATCTTTCATTGACATAATTTTTCCATACATATCTTCCGCTTTATCTAATATATTTATAACATTTCCCCAACTGGTTGACATTTTTCTATTATCTAAACCATATAACATTTTAGAAACCATAATGTTTTGAGGTTTTTGTTTGAATATTCTTTGCATGTCTCGTCCAGTTTTTAAATTAAACAATTGATCATATCCACCTATTTCAACATCTGCTTTTATCATTACGGAATCATATCCTTGAAGTATTGGATAGGTCAATTCGTGTATCCCAATCGGTTTACCGCTATCCCATCTTTCTTTAAAATTTCTACGTTGAATCATTTGTTGTGCTGTAAAATTCATTGCTATGGAAAGAAAATCATCAAGTTTTAATTTCTTTGACCATTCTGAATTATAATGAAACTCAACCTTTTTCATATCTAGAATTTTTCCAATTTGTTTTTTATAATCTTTTAAATTCTTCTGAATTTCATTGTCTGTTAATGGTTTTCTTATAGATTCCTTGTCAGATGCATCTCCAATTTTTCCTGTAAAATCTCCAACAATAAAAACAATCTGATGTCCTAAATTTTGAAATGCTCTAAGTTTCCAAAGTTGAATAGCTCTTCCAATATGCATTTTAGGACCTGTAGGATCAACTCCAAGCTTAATTCTTAGTTTCTTCCCAGACTTAAGTTTTTTTAATAAATTATTTTTATTAATAACTTGTTCTACTCCCCTTTCTAGTATTTCTTTTATTTTTTTAGAATCAGTGTTTATAGTCATATTTTGAGACTTAATTACTTTATTCTAATTGATTTTTTGCTTGAAAGCAACTTTATTCAGTTAAAATAAAAACCGCGTAAATTAATCCGCGGTTTCTAACTATAATAAATATATTTTACTCTTCTTTGTATCCTTCCTCTTTTTCTTCATCTTCTGTCTCTTCATTCTCTTGTTTTGGCATTTCAGGCTGAACCTTTGGTTCTTCTGGTGTATCTAAAGGAGCAGAGAAAATTTCTTTTTCTACGGGTTTTTTACTTTTAGGTTTAGCAAACCAAAAAATTAAACCAACTACTCCTGTGATTGCAACGATCCAAAATAATAATATTAAAATTTCCATGATTTTTTATTATAATTATTTAATTTAACCTTTAATCTATTCTAAGTGTTTATTTTTAAGAAGTCAATTGTTAAGAACTTTATAAATATCTCCTGCTCCCATTATTATTATTATTTCTTTCCCTTTGGCATGCTTCTTTATATAATTTTTTATTTTATTTTTAGGCAAATAGATTGCTAAAGGATTATTAATTTCTTTTATTAACTTTTCAGAATTAATTTTATTTTTGATACTCTTTTTTTCTCTTCCCGCAACATCATATATGTCAGTAATAATTATTTTATTGATGCCTGATATATTTATGGCTTGTTTAAATGTTTTAATAAAGTTTTTAAACAAATAAAATGTTCTTTGATATTGATGTGGTTGAAAAATGCACCAGATTTTTTTATTGGGAAATTTTTCTCTTACTGCTTTTAATGTTACGTCAATTTCTGTTGGATGGTGAGCATAATCAGAGATAATTTTTAATTTAAAATTTCCAATTTTCAGTTCATATTCTTCAAAACGACGCCAAGTACCTTTATATTTTGATAGTGATTTGTAAGAGACTTTATCAGAAATTTTTAAAATATGAGCTATATTTAATGCTATTAAAGCATTTGAAATGTTGTGTTCTCCTGGTATTTTAAGAATTTGCTTTAGTTTTTTACCATACTTTAATTTTAAAGATTGAAAATCAAAAATTGAAAAACGAGAATCAAAAACTAATTTTTTAATATTTTTATCCTTTCCATTTATTATTAAAGTTCCTTTATCTGAATGGCTAATATATTCTTGATAAGTTCTCAAAATATGTTTTATGTCCTTGTAATAATCAAGATGTTCTTCTTCAATATTTGTTAGAGCAATAATTTGTGGAAAATAATTTAAAAAAGATGCTTTCCATTCATCTGCTTCTATTATTAAATATTTGCTTTTACCTTTTCTAAAATTAGAATTATTAAATTCTTTTAATTTCGTTCCTAAAATAACAGTAGGGTCTAATCCAGCTTTTATTAAAAGTAAAGCGGTCATTGCTGTGGTTGTGCTTTTCCCATGTGTTCCAGAAATAGCAATTGTAAAGTACTTTTTAGTTAAATCTCCCAGTGCTTCAGGATAACTTTGACATTTAATTTTATTTTTTCGAGCAACTTCTAACTCAGGATTATTTTCTTGGATAGCTGGACTATAAATTACTAAATCAGTATTTTCAGATATGTTCTTTATTTTATGTTTTCCAATATTAATTTTTGTCCCTTTGTTTTTTAACAATTCAGTTATTTCTGAAGAAACTAAATCAGAGCCACTAACTTTATGGCCATTTGATAAAAAATACTGAGCTAAAGCAGAAATACCAATTCCCCCTACACCAATAAAATGAATGTTCATATTAATTAAGTTTAACTGATAGCAGAGTATTATATTCTGCTCCAGTTCTTTTAAGCGTACTCTCCATAACCTCTATTGAATTTACTTCAAAATCTAAATTTGTTTCTTCTACTATATCAGGTCTTTCTTCTGGTTCAATTCTCTTCCATTCCCAAGTTCTAATTTTTCCCAAGGTAATATGTGTATGGAATTTTTTATTATCTTCTATAAATCCAATTTTAGATTCTATTAAATATTTTTCTAAGTCAGTTTTTAAATTAACCAATTCATCTGGTTGATCTCCCCTTCCCCAAATCATACGAGGTGGTAATTTTTTAGGAGGTCCATAGGAAATTTCATTTAGATTTATTTTGAAAGAATTATGTTGGGAGCATGCTTTTTTTACAGCTTCGCAAACCGAAGGAATGTTTTCATCTTTAACATCACCAATAAAAATCAAAGTAATATGCATATTTTCCTTTTTAACCCATTTTATAGGAAAATCAGGAAATTTTATTTGATAGTTAAAAAAAGTTTTCTTAATTTTTTCTGGTAAATTAACTGCAATAAAAATTCTGTGTTTCATATAAACTAATAATAACAAAAGATTTACGGCTTTACAATTTTTTGTAATAATGTTATTTTTTAAAAAATATAAAATATTTGGTTTTTATTTTTTAGAAAGGAGGCGACCAAATGTTAAAAGCTCTTTCACAAAAATCAGAATTAGGACTACGGAATGATTATGATATTCTTCCTTCTTTTTCACTGGAAGAACAAAAAAAGTTATTCCAGGAAATGGAAAGACATCCTGAGCATAAACAAGAGATAAAAAATAAAATTATAAAAAAGAATGAAGGACTGATTTATCTTTGGATGAATAGAATAAAAAAATTATCTTCAATCTCTGGTTTAGAAGATAAAGATATTTACCAAGCAGGAGCCCTGGGATTAATGAGAGCAGTAGAGAAGTTTAAATGGAGAAAGGGGTATAGATTTTCTACTTATGCTATCCCCTGGATAAATCAAGCTATGAGAAGAACTATTCATAATCAGTCAAGTACGATCTTTATCCCCATTTACAAAAGAGAAATAATTATTGAATATCAAAGGACAAAGAAAGAACTTTATCAGGAATTGGGACGCCATCCTTCAATTCAAGAAATTGCGGCAAAAATGGAAATTGATACAAAAGAGGCTAACCATTTAGAAAAGATTAGAAAAGTTCCTCTCTCTTTAGAAGCACCATTTTTTGTAGAGAATGGAGACAATTCTTTGATTAACATTATAGTAGACGAAAAAACGCTTAACCCGACAGTAAAATTAGAAAAGGAAGATTTGAAAAAAGAATTAATTGAATCTTTATCTTTTTTAAAACCCAGAGAAAGAAAAATTTTGATTATGCGATTTGGATTAGAAAACAGGGAAAAACATACATTGCAAGAAATTGGGAAAACCATAGGTATTTCAAGAGAAAGGGTTCGTCAAATCCAAGCCGTAACCCTAAAAAAGTTAAAACAAAATAGTCCTCAATTAAGAGAACTAATAGAATAGGCACTTCTTATTTAATAAATAATAGGAGTGCCTTCTTTTTTTTCTTGATGATGATAAAATAAAAGGATGAAGGAATCTTGTCTTTATATAAAATTAAAAAATAAAAAAGTTCAATGCCAAAATTGTGCTCATTATTGTACTATTGAAAATGGTAAAAAAGGTAAGTGCAATGTAAAAGAAAATAAAAATGGTAAACTTTATTCTTTAGTCTATAGTAAAGTAGCTGCTTTAGGTATTGATCCTATTGAAAAAAAACCTTTATTTCATTTTTTACCAGGGACATATTCTTTATCTTTTTGTACAGTTGGATGTAATTTTAAATGTCTTAATTGTCAAAATCATAATATTTCCCAAATTTCTAAAAAAAACAATCAGGTTTTTGGGAAAGACTTAAATCCTAAAGAGATAGTATCAATCGCTGTTGAAAATAATTTGCCAAGTATTTCTTACACATATACAGAACCAGCAATATTTTCAGAATATGCATTAGACGTGATGAAACTAGCTAGAAAAAAAGGATTAAAAAACATTTGGGTTAGTAATGGATTTTGGTCAAAAGAATTATTTAATTTGATTTATCCCTATCTAGATGCTGTTAATATAGACATAAAGAGTTCGGAAGATAGTTTTTATGTTAAATATTGTGGAGCAAAATTAAAACCTGTTTTGGATACATTAAAAAGATTAAAAGAAAAAAGAATCTGGACAGAAATCACAACTTTAGTAATTCCGACATTAAATGATAAGGAAAAAATATTTAGAGAAATTGCCAAATTTATAAAAAATGAATTAGGAGAAGAAACACCCTGGCATATAGATAGATTTTTTGGTGCTATTTCTTGGAAATTGCAAAATCTTTCAGATACTCCAATTAAAACATTAAAAAAAGCTAAACAAATTGGAGAAAAAGTCGGTTTAAAACATATTTATATAGGAAATATATGATTAAATTTATTTCAATCTGTCCTCATCCTCCTATATTGCTACCATCTGTTGGATCAGAAGAATCTTTTTTGGAATTAAAAGATACAATAAAAAGTTTAGACTATTTAACTAAAAAATTTAAAAGAATTAATCCAGATTCAATTATTATTTCCTCTCCTCATCCTGATTGGGGGTTTAATGTCCCATTGCATTTTTTAGCTAAAAATTTCAAAGGAGAGATTAAAACTTATTTAACTGGTCTTGAAAATCCAGAATATTATTTTGAACAAGGCAAAGAATTTTATTCTTATTTAAAAAAAGATAAAAATTATGCTTTAATCGCTTCAGGTGATTTATCCCACTCTTTAAAAAAAGATGGACCTTATGGGCTTAATTCTGATGGGCCAAAATTTGATAAAGCATTAATAAAATACTTAGAGAAAAGAGATATAAAGAATTTATTAAAATTAGATAAAATGTTTCCTCAAGCTAATGAATGTGGACTTCGTCCATTTTGTTTTATATTTGGTATACTAGAAGCTGCGGAGCTAAATTGGAAAATAAAAATTTTATCTTACGAAAAACCATTTGGAGTTGGATATTTAGTTGCCGATATATTAGTTACTAATTATTAATTTATGCATACATTAATTGTTTTAGTGAAAAAAATAGTAGAAGCATATATCAAAGAAGAAAAAATAATTAAAGCAGAAGATAATTTGATAAAAGAATTTTCAGAAAAAAAAGCTGGAGTTTTTATAACTATTGAAAAAAATAAAAATCTAAGAGGATGTATTGGAACTTATTTACCAACAAAAAATAATATTATTGAAGAAATAATCCAAAATGCTATTTCAGCTGCTACAGAAGATTATCGTTTTGGTCCTATTCAAGAAGATGAATTACCATTTCTTTCCTATACGGTTTCTATTTTAGAAAAACCAGAACTAATTAAAAACAGAAAAGAGCTGAATCCTAAAGAATATGGTATTATTATTAAAACACTTAATTATCCTCCAAAATCCGCTCTCCTTCTTCCTGATTTAGAAGGCATAGACACAATAGAAAAGCAAATTTCAATTACTTGTCAAAAAGGAAATATTGATCAATTAAAAGAAGAAATAATTATTTATAAGTTTAGGATAAAAAAATATGAGTAAAATTCAGAAGAAAAAAGAAAAAGAAAAAAAGAAAATCAAAGAAAAAAAAGAAACAGAAATACAACAAATAGTTAATCACTATTTTTTTAGCAAAGGATTGAGTTTGGAAAAAATTAAAAATGACGCTAAAAAGAAAAAAATAATATATTCAAGATTTACTAGACCGGCTAAGCAGCTTTTAGAGTTAGCTGGCTCAGTTAAATTAGCAGAAAAGGCTATTGATAAGGTAGCCAAATGGGCTAAATCTAGAAACTTAGATTACGCTATTGAAACAGTTTTTAAAAAGTGGTTGGAACTTGATAAGTTAAAGCCAAAAGAAATAATTAAAAAACCATTTTACGATGATCAACCAATGGTTTGGTCTCAGACTCGTAGAAAATGGTATGTTATTTCCAGAGATGGAGAATGGTTAGAATTTGGTGCTCAAGAAACAGAAATAAAGTGGAAAATTGTTAAATAATTTATTTTATAATTTTAATTGCCTCGCCTTTTATTAAAGCTTGGGCAATTTTTTTTCTAGCAGAACACAATATTCTTCCAAGTGTACTTTGAGAGATTTTCATCTCTTTGGCTGCTTTAACCTGACCTAGATTTTCTAAATCACAAAGCTTTATTGCTTCTAACTCATCTGCTCCTAAATTTACTTCTTTTAAACTTGAAAGAGGTACAGCCCTTGGCTTAAAATAAGTAACATTTGGATCAAAAGAAAGTTTTCTTGGCTTTATTGGCCTAGACATAAAATTTTGTTTAGTTTTTTAAAAATATTTTCAATTTCAAGTTTAGCTTTTAATTTAGTTTCTAAGATTGGAGTTAAATCAGAAATTGCTTTAAAAATTTGTTTATCATAAGAAATTTTACCTAAAAATCTTTTTCCAGCATATTTTTTAATTTTGTTAAATAAATTGATATTGATATCCCACTTATTAATAACTAATCTCCATGGAATTTTGAAATGATTAATTACTTCTAAAACTCTTTTCAAATCAGAAAATCCAGATGGAGTTGGTTCTGTTATTAGAACAACGAAATTCACATCTTGTAAAGCTGCCATAACAGGACAACCTGTACCAGGAGAAGAATCAATAATTTGGATATCATAATCAAATTTATCTGCTTCTTTTTTGACGGCTGATACTATTTTACCTGAACCTGTTTCTCCTGGAGAAAGAGCTCCAGAAACCAAAGGGAAATTATATTTTGTTTTTTTAATTTTTATCTCGCCATTATTAACAGGTTTTAACTTAATTGCTTTTTGAGGACAAACTATTTTACAAAGACCACATCCTTCACAAAGAAATGGATTTAATACAGGTTTATTTTTAACCATTTTTATTGCTTTGTAACGACATTTTTTAGCACATATACCACAACCATTACATTTTTCATAGTCTATATATGGCTTTGAAGAAGTAGAAATTTTATAAGATTTGAATTTTTTATCTGTTTCATTTAACCAGATTGCTAAATTAGGGGCATCGACATCACAGTCAATTGCTGTTGTCTTAAATTTTTTTGCAAAAAGCATTGCCAACGACGAACTAAACATACTCTTGCCTACACCACCTTTCCCAGAAGATATAGCCAATTTAATTTTTCTTTTTTTAATCATTTTATAATCCTAATTCTTCATTAATATTTTGCATAGCTAACAAAACAATTTTGACAAAATCTTCCAGACTTAAATCTAAAAGTTCTTGGCATTTAGCAATTATTTCTCTATTGGCTCCCCTGGCGAAAGCTTTTTCCTTAAATCGCTTTAAAACATTCTCTACTTTTAATTCTTTTATTTTTTTTGATGGAGAGACTAAAGTGGATGCTACAATTAATCCAGTTAAAGGATCAACACAATATAATGCTTTAGCCATTAATGTCTCTGGCTCAATGCCATGAGCTTCATTATGAGTTAAAACAGCTTGGCAGATATCTTCTTCAAATCCTAAATCTTTTAACATTTCACTTCCCATTTTTGAATGTAGCTCCATCTTTTCTTTGATTTTTTCATAATCAATATCATGTAAGAGTCCGCAAGTCTGCCATTTTTCTTCGTCTTCTTTAAAATATTTAGCCAGTTCTTTCATGCTAGCTTCAACTGCTAAAGAATGTTTAATTAAATTATTGTTTTTTAAATTTTGCTTTAATAAAGCTAATGTTTTTTCTCTTTCCATATTATTTATTATTTAATTTTTTTAAAATTTGAAAATCTTTTTTCAAACTTTCTTTCATATTTGGGTTATAGGTTGCTACAGCAGGATGGTAAAAAGCTACAAATTTTAATTTTTGAGACCCTATTTTAATTTCAAATAAATTACCATGAATTTTACTAATTAGTTCTATCTTATCCTCTAAACCAAACTTTTTCATTAAAAACTCCATTGAATATCTTCCTAAACTACAAATAATCTTGGGCTTAATAATTTCAATTTGTTTCTCTAGGTAAGGAGTACAAGCTTTAATCTCTTTTATTTCTGGGTCCCTATTGCTGGGTGGTCTACATTTTAATATATTGCAAATATAAATATCTTTTCTTTTTATTGATACTGAATTTAATAATTCATCTAAAATTGTTCCAGCTCTACCACAAAAAGGATGACCAGTTTTATCTTCTTGTGCTCCAGGTGCTTCGCCTATAAACATTATTTCAGCATCATGACTTCCCTGCCCTATTACGGGATAATTTCTATTTTTATATAAAGAACACTTTTTACATTTTAAAACTTTGTCTTTAATCTCTTTTAATTTGTTGTCTTTATCTTTGCTCATGTTTTTATTTTAAATGTAACAACTCTCCTTTAGAATAAGCTTCAACAATTTTTTTAGAATAAGGAATTTCTTTTCTAATTTTATACTTTTTAGCTATTTTATAGATTATTTTTTTATCTCCTAAATCGGCCTGATTTATAATTATTTCAGTTTTTACTTTTAATTTTTTACATAAATCTAAAATCAATTTTAAATCATATGCTCCCATTGGAGTTGGTTCAGTCACACAATAAGCCATATCACAATTTAAAAGAGCTGAAATAACAGGACAATGAGTACCGGCTGCTGTATCAAATAAGATTACATCTGCTTTAACTTTTTTGGCTAGTTTTAATGCATATTCTTTTAAACTAGTTACAACCGGTCCTGTTTCTTCTAACCCTGGCTTTGCTACTCCTGTAATTAAATTTAGATTTTTAATTTTATTAAGATATATTTCTCCTACTTTTTCTTTTTTTGTTTTAATGGCCCCAAATGGGCATACATTCCAACAAACTCCACAGCCAGAGCATAAATCTTTAATGAAAATTGGATATTGATTTGGTGCTTGGAAAATAGCATTGTCTGGACAAGACTTAGAACACATTCCACATTTAGTACATTTTTCTTTAATCAGTTTTGGGAATTCAGCATATATTTTTTCAACTTTTTTTTCTAATTTTTGTCCTGATAATAAATAATCATTTGGGCACTCAACATCACAATCACAAAGAATTACTTTCTTCCCTTTTTTAATTAAATCAACAGCCAATAAAATAGCGACTGTTGATTTTCCTGTTCCTCCTTTACCTCCTGTAATAGCAATTTTTTTCATGATTATATTATTTGTTCAAGTTTTTTTTCAGGAGAAATAATTTCAATTTCAATATCAAAATTCTCTAAATTTTGTTTAGCATTCTCTCCGATTGTACGAGTTAAAACTTTATCTGCCCTTATAGCTTTTACAAATCTTGCCCCATGAGGTGATTCATTTTGGCAATAAGGATTTTTAATTATTTGTTTAAGTAGAATATTATTGTCTTTTTTATCTATTATTAAATATTCAGTAGATCCAAACTTTTCGCTTATTTTTTCATTTTTAATAGGGATAACTAATCTGTATCCTGCTTTTTCTGGTCCAATTTTTTCAAAAGTTTCACCATCACATATTTTTCCTCCAATTTTTGGTAGAATAACGCTTTCTTTTATTTGATAAGCCTCAATAGAAATAACTACATATTTTAATTCCTTAATATTATTCAGCAATCTTTCTTCTAAGGTTTTTGTGATTTTTTCTACATCTTCTACCTTTAACTTAGGAGCTAATTTAATTTTAATTTCCGCAAAATTAAAACCTCCAATTTTTCTGGTTTTAATTTCAGAAACCTCTATTTTATGAGATTCACAAATCTTTTTAATTTTTTCTTCTACGTTTTCATTTGCTACATCTAATAAAGAATCGGTAATTTCTTTTCCTATCTGAAATGCTTCGAAAATAATATATCCTCCAATCCCTATAGCAATAATAGCATCTGCTAAGCTGAAATATTTAATTAGGAAAAGACCTATTAAAACTCCTACAGAAGATAAAGCATCTGCTCTGGAATGTTCTGCATCAGCAACCAAAGCTAGGCTTTGAAACTTTCTTCCATATTTAAATTTTAATCTGGCAAGCGTTTCGGTAACTAAAATTGAGACAATTACTACTAGTATTGCATATGAAGAAAAAACTACTAATTCCTCGCCAAAAAATCTTTGAATAGCTTCGTACAAAATCCAAATACCAGTAATCGCTAAAAGTATCATTACAAAGAAACCAGCTAAACTTTCTGCTTTTAAATAACCGTAAGGATGGGTTTTATCAAGAGGTTTTTTAGCTGTTTTCAAACCTAAAAAAGTGACAAATGAAGAAATAACATCCAAGCTGGAATGTATGCCATCAGCAATTAAAGCAACGCTTCCGATTAAAGTACCAAAAAACAACTTAGAAACTCCTAAGCCCATATTTACGAATGTGCTAATTATTGAAATAGATTGTGGGTTCATAATTAATTTCTAGGGCCTCTTGGTCCTTGGCCACGACCCATCCCCTGTCCCATTCCAAAATGACCTGGTACAGAAGATTGCTTAACTTCAGTTAGTTTATTATTTTTCCACATGGAAAATACTTCTTTTATTTTTACATTGGAAGAACATAAAAATATTTTTATTTTTGTTGTTCCTATAACCCTAACAGCATTTGGACCAATATTTCCAGTAATTAAAACATCAATATTTTCATTAGCAACTCTTTGAGCTGCTGTAATACCAGCTCCTCCTCTTGCCAAGATACCAGGATTTGATACAACTTCATCTAAATTTCCTTTCTCATCTAAAAAAAGAAAATACTGAGCCCTTCCAAACCGAGGATCTATTAAAGAATTTAAATCCGAACCCAAGGAACTAATACAAATTTTCATAAGTTTGATTATTTTATCTTTCTCTTACCATAGGAGAACCACACTTTTCGCATTTTAAATCATAACAAGCTGTTCCTCTCTGATGAGGAATTTTATTGTTACAATCAGGATTTGTACAAACACAAAAACCTGATGGACCCATACCGAATCCTCCTGGCTGACGTCCTTGACCACCCCCTTGACCTAATCCTCTTCCTGGTCTCTGACCTCCAGGACCAGTACCATCTAAATTTGGCATATTATTAATAGTTATTTTATTTTTTTTGACCCTTAAGACCTTGAAGTCGTTTTTCAATAAGAGTTATTTCTTGTTTTAAGGAATTTAATTCTTGATCAAGCATTTCTTTCTCTTCATTCTTTGTAGGAGAATATTGTTCTTGATTCTGGACAGATTGAGGCCATCTTTTCCATCCTCTACCCCAACCAGAATATCCTCTACGAAAACCATTATTCATGAATCCAGAATTAGGATATCCAGAACAATAACCTGCTCCTCTTCCCGTCATAGGACCAAAACCCATAGGACCAGTTCCATCTCTTCTTGGCATATATTTATATTATATATTATTTTTTACAAACTATCGACTGTTATGTTATAAGTATATACCCATAACTATATGTCTGTCAAGAGCTGAATAAAGTAATTTAAAAGACCGAAACTAATTAGCTAATTTCGGTCTTTTTATTTTAGATTATTTTTCTCATCTTAACCTCTTCTAAGTCTCCTTCTTCTATCCAAACACATTGACATTTTGCTTGGGTATTTGTTTCTATAGCATAAATTGCGTTTGCTTCTTCTAGTTTGTTTATAAATTCTGTAATAGAAACAATTTTTTCTTCCCAATCAAATTTTTTCAAAAATCTTTTTTCCCTTAATTCCTTTATATCTACTTCATTTTTGTATATTAGTTGTGTCATAATATTATTTCTGCCTCCTTTATTTTCATTTCCCTACTTAAAAACCATATTAATAGTTTATCTTTGTGTTCTTCGTGTGCCACTCCTAAAAAATCTGGAAGATGTCTTAGCATGAGATGATATTTTTTATCATTCTCACGCACCATTACTGCAATTTTCTTGTCTTCATATTCTAAAATATTTGTTTCTCTTTCCATTTCTTTTACCTCCTTTATTTAAATTTATAGAGAATAGAGAGAATACAATTTGAAAAGTGAAAACAGTATAATTATTAATAAACAAAAATGTAATACGTCATCTGAAAAGATCCATTCTAGTAATTCAGACAGAATTTTCAATGTTTATCACCTCTTTTTATTTTAAAGATCAATACAATATGGTATATGATACCATATTTATTTTTATTCGTCAACTTATTTAAAAAAACAAACTAAAACTTAATTCTAATTACTAAAATTATTTTTTAATTTGAATTCTAATTTTTTTTGAATTTTTAAAAGCTCTTTTAAGTTTCCTTTTTTTGCTTTTGTTGGGTTGAGATCATTCCCCTTGCTAACTGGGATAAGATGGATATGAGCATGGTGAATAAAAATTCCCTCAACCGCTAAACCAATTTTTTTTGATCCAACTGCTTTTTTTAATACTTTTGATAATTGTTTCACTATTTTAAACATTTCTGAATATAAAGGAGCTTCTAAATCAAAAATATAATCAATATGCTTTTTAGGAACAAGAATCGCATGACCAGGTTTGACAGGGTTAATATCTAAAAAAGCTAAAAATCTTTCATTTTCCCAAATTTTATAACATGGCAATTCCCCTTTTACTATTTTACAGAATATACAATTTTCCATATTTATTATTTCATTACCCCTACAAGTTCTCCTTCACATTTAGTTAAATCTAATTCATTGTAAACTATTTCTTTAAATTCTTTATCTCTGTTAAAAGAGCAAATCATTTCTAGCTCTTCCCATTCTGAATTTAATACATATTTAGGATATTTTATTTTGATTTGACATAAATTTTCTTTCAAACCAATAATTTCAAAATAGGTAATTATTTTTCCGTCATTAACATTTACCTCAAAGGTAATTTTTGCTGGTTCACAAATCTTATAATTTTCATTCATACAATCTATTATTTGTTTTGATTCTATTTTATCTATGTCTGTAAATATATTTCCGCAATTAAAAGCTGTTTCTGGTTCTGAATCTTTTGGTTCAAATTCTTGTTGACCCAAAGTATTCACTTTGATTTTGGAATCATTATTTTTATTTTGTAAAAGATAAATTATTTCACCTGTAATTACTCCAAAAATTATTATAATAAAAACAATTAACCATATTTTTGCTGCACCTGAACTATTTTTCATATTTTTTATATTATTTAAGCATTAGATTTTATTTCAATAACATCTCCATCTTGAACAATGTATTCTTTGCCTTCTATGCGGATAAGTCCTTTTTCTCTGACTTGGGCAAATCCCCCAGAATCAATAAGTTTTTGCCAATTGATTATCTCTGCTTTTATAAAATGTTCTTCAAAATCGCTATGGATTACTCCTCCTGCTTGAGGTGCAATACTCCCCTTTTTGAGAGTCCACCCTCGAGTTTCATCTGCTCCGGTAGTAAAAAAGGTAATTAAATTTAACAATTTGTAACATTCTTTTATTAGTGTATTTATTTTTAGTTCTTTTGGCAAACCAAAAGAAACCCGTTGTTCCAAATTAAAGTCAATCGCTTCAAATTCAGTTAATATGTCAATAATTAAAAACGGCCAATTATTCTTTTTAAAAGTTTCTATTGTATTCGTAGAAACTTCATCTTCTGATCCATTTAACAAAAATAATCTTGGTTTTATGGTTAATAGTTGGTAACTATTTAATATTTTTGTTTCTTCTTTTTCTAGTTCTTGTTCAAACAAAACTTTTCCATTTTGCAAAAGTATTTGAGCCTTTTTCAAAACTACTAATTCTTTTTGGATATCCTTTTCTTTTGTTTTGGCTTTTAATTCTTTTTCCAAAGATAAAATCCTTTTATCAATTGTTTCTAGATCTTTTAAAACCATTTCAACATCTAAGGTATCTTTTTCTTTTAAAACATCTCTTACGGATTGAGTATTAATAATTTTTTCATTACTAAAACAACGCAGAATATATACTATAGCATCAACCTCTCTGATATTCGCTAAGAATTTATTACCTAATCCTTCTCCTTTGCTTGCTCCCTTTACTAATCCAGCTATATCAACAAACTCTACTGTTGTGTAAATCTTTTTTGCAGATTTAGTTAATTCTACTAATTCATCTATCCTTTTGTCAGGAACAGCAACAACACCAATATTAGGGTCTATAGTACAAAAAGGATAATTAGATTTATCTACTTCTTTTTTTGTTATTGCTTGGAATAAGGTTGATTTTCCTACATTTGGTAAACCAACAATTCCGATACTCAAAGACATTTTATTTCATCATTATTTTTCGCAAATTACAATAATAACAGTCAGGGTCGTCGCATATTTTATCCCAAAATGTTAAATCAATAATTTCTTTAGCTGTCTTTTTGATTTCTTCTTCAAGGTTTTTTAATTCATCTGTAGAAATTTCAAATCTTTCTTTTTTATATATACCATTTTTATTTGATTCTACAAAATCAATTTCTCCAATTTTCATTTTATATTTGCCATCTTTAAAATTATTAAGAAGTAAATTATAAAATACGAGTTGGCGCTTATAGTCTCCATTACTATTTTTAGTATTCCCCTCTATCTCATTTCTAGACTTAGGCCTACCAGTTTTATAATCTATCACATTTACATTATCAAGTGCATCCAGGATCTCTATCTTATCAATTTTACCTCTAATTAATATATCTTTGTCTATTCCCACACCATTGATATCAAATTCATTGATTATATTAGTATTGTCTTTCCAATAATTATGATAATTATTATAATAATCAGCAAGAACTTTTTTCCCTTTATCAAGCATCTCTACATAATCAGATTGCTCTATGGGTTGTTGAATTAATCTTTCAGAAAATCTTTTAATAAGATATTCTTCCCCAGGATCCTCCCCTTTTTTAATTTTGTCAAAATAATTTTTTAAAGCATCATGCACAGCTGTTCCAAATATCATATATTTATTTGGTGATTCAGGAATACGGACTAAATTTCTATAAAAATATTTCCAAGGACATTCAAGATAATTATTAAGTGCGGTAACAGACAATCCTTGCTTATAAAACAACTGATTTAAAAATCCTTTTTCTTTTATAGTTGGTTTAGCTAAAATAACAGGAGCAAATTCTATATTTCTATGTTTATTAAATTCTTTTTCATCTTGGTTTACATCAGCTTCTTGAATAAATTCTTTTTTAATCTCTTGTATAAATTGGCATGGTAATTGTTGTTTGCCGTCTTGATTGTGTTCAGCATAGGTAATAAAAACTTGTTTTCTAGCTCTGGTTAATGCTACATAAAATAAATTGCGCTCATCCTCATCATCAGCATTGAAAAGATCAGGTTTTATTTTTTTCGTTAATAAATAAACTTGTTCAGGAAGTTTTATATATTTATAATTATGACGATTACCCCAATGACCATTAGTTGCATTTATAATATAAACATAATTAAACTCTAGTCCTTTTGCTTTGTGGGCAGTCATAAGATGGACACAATCTGGAATTTGTTCTGACGAATGACTTTTTATCAAAACATTATGTTCTTGTATAATATCTAAATACTTAAGAAATTTTTCCAGCGTAGATTCTTTGTGATTTTGGACAAAAGATTTAACTTGCTCAAAAAGAGCATGTAGTTTGATAATCTTTTCATTTGCTGAAGGATGGGAAAGAATATAAGAAAGAAACCCAGAATCTCTCACAATATCTTCAAATGTTTCAATAGCATTTTTATTATAAATTGATTTATTCCAAATTGATAATTTCTCATATAAGTTCCTTAATTTTTCTGTTTCTTTAATTCCAGCATCTTTCATAATCTTTATGGATTGGATTGCGTCGTAGGGATTAATATGTTTAGAACGTAATTTTATTAATTTATAGATATCAAGTGGTGATATATTGAATATATCAATATGTAATAATTCTATAAATTCAAGAGATGAACCAAAGTTTTGGATTGCTTTTAAAATAATAAGCAATTTTTTAATATCTTCGTCATTAAGTACGTCTTGGTCTGATTCAATAACAAAAGGAACTCCAATTTTTTCAAACATTCTGGCTATGGGAATAACATCTCTATTTACCCTATACAATACTGCAATTTGGCTGGGATCTTCTCCATTTTCAATTAGTTTTTTAATATTCTGAGCTAAAAAATATTGTTCTGTTTCTGGCTTAGAAAAAGCATATAATTTTATAGGTGTTTCCGGGTATTTCTTTTCTGCTTTAAGCTTATTAATTTT
>Ga0208904_1000598_pt1 | contig 28479 bp, 47 predicted proteins | sample AntAceMetag02UKB_FD_184774 | JGI IMG/M metagenome (GOLD analysis project Ga0208904, IMG submission 184774) | Saline lake microbial communities from Ace Lake, Antarctica - Antarctic Ace Lake Metagenome 02UKB (SPAdes) (version 2) | ecosystem: Environmental > Aquatic > Non-marine Saline and...
CATTTGTATAATCTCCTAATTCAATATTAAATCCATTTCCTGTTGATGCTCTTCTTTGTACGATAATAGTTTCCATCTGATCTTCAATTATAATATCGGTATCAGTATTATATAGTTCTTCATTTAAGACGTACTTTGCTATTTTTGCTGGCATATTAAATTATTTTTTTAAGGATAATATTGAAATCTGTAACACTCGCTGCTGTTCCAGTAGCAACATCTGTTTTCTGTTCTGCTGTTAGCCAAACCTTATCATCTTCACTTAACGATAAAAGTATTGTTTTACATCCTCTTGTTCTATAAGAATTTTTATCCCATGAAAGCAGACTCCTGTCTAAATATGTATTGTTAATAAATAATCCGAATTCAAAGTGTATCACCCATCCACTACCAGTAGCCCCCATTAATCCATAAGAAATTTCATAAACGCCAGTTTTATCACATTCAAAATATGCTCCCCTTACATAAGTTCCCGATTCATTGGAAGCATAAGCAATATCTAAAGTAAAATGAGTTGTATCTGCTACTGTTAAAACTTCAAAAGTCCCGACATAAGGACCATCTGTTATATAGCACATATCACCAGTTTCTAATGGATGAGCAGAACTTGTTGTAAATTTAGCATTTCCTCCATCTGTTACAACTGCTGTAAAAGATCCCCTTGCTCCTACATATGAAGTAATTCCTGAAACTGAATTATTATTAAGCCCATCAAATAAAAATGGGTAATCAAAATCAATCGTTACAGGATCAACAACCAATTCATCTATATACATTTCTCCCCTCCTTGCTATTAAATCTCCTGTATTAGTTCCTGAAGTATTACCGAGAACTGTCTGTTGTGCATCTGTAACGTAATTATGATCTGCATCTTCTGCAATATCACCAGTTGTTAATACTACTGTACCGGTTTCTCCATTTACACTTTCCACAAAATCAAATTCTGAAAAATCACCTATAACAAGTGGCGTACTCCAAGATCCATTTAATTTGTAATAATTACCAGCATCAATGTCATAAAATAACATTCCCTCTTTTAATCTACTTGTTTTAGTAGCAAGCATTTCAGCCTCATCATCTACGACAACTAATCCACCTTTACCATAAATATCTTCGTGGGTAGGGAAGTTATCATCCGTTGTGAACGGCACTATTCCTGCTGCTAGATTTGTTCCCGATATTGCTGCCATATTAAATTAAAGTTAAATTATCCGATTTGCCAAGTAATGGCTGCTCCATTTTGTGCGCTATTTGAAACAAGTAAATAATAATTTTCCGTATGCGCACTAGCATTTTCAAAGGCGGTAATTGTATATGAAGTATAATCGCTATAATCCAATCCACCAACTTTTGATGTACTAGGTAATCCCCAAGATGTTGGATAACAATAATAAAGGAATTTACCATCTGGCTCATTTCCACTAGCATCAAATGTCTTAGTTACGCCAATAGAAGTCCCAAACTCATCTCCTGACAAAGCACTTCTTACTTGCGCCCCTGTACTTGAAGCATTTAAAACAGTTGCACTAGCTCCCCAATACCTCTTATTTCTAAAGTAAACGGTCGCTGTGCGGCTTGAAGGGTTTGTGTCATCTCCTATTGCATCTATTTGGTAAGTCGTGTCTGTGGTCAACCCTGCGCCTGATACGGCATAGGTTCTCAAAGCTACTGCTAACACTCCAATTCCATTATCAATTTCTTGTGAAGTAGGATCATCTCCATTCCTATTATAAGTCCAATTAAGGTTAAAGGCATTAAGCGTTTCTCCTTTCTCTTGGATTCCTGCTGTATGAACAAAAGTGGCTAAAGAGTGGGCTGAAACAATAAGAAGCTCTGATATTCCTGTTACTGCTTCCATCTCAGTATCACTTTTCTTTTTTAATATTGATCCATTTGCCGTTCCCCCTTCAAAAGAAATAACTCCTGATGGGATATTATCGTCAACATACTTTTTCGTTGCTGGCTCGTAATCTGCATCTGGCGTAAATACGCTTACATTATCTAATTCTAAAACATTTGTTTTAAGAGCTAACGCTGATAAATCTTGATCGCCTGTATTTGAACCAGACGTAGCTTGTAAAACAACCAATTCCGCATCACTAACATAATTCTTGTCTGTATCTTCCCCAATGTCGCCAGTTGTTAATGTTATTGATGTTCCTGTTTCTCCATTGATAGTCTGATCTCCACTATTATTTCCAGATAATGTTCCTGCATTAAATGTTGTTCCTGTTATTGCACCACCAGCTATTGCACCAGTCGTTGCAAAGTCATAAGCTCCAATATCTATATTAGAATTAGCATTTGAACCATCTAACTTAAGGAATGATTCTGCTCCAACTTCCATCCAACCTCCAGAAAAGAAAACATAAAATATGAGTTCAAATAACATCCAGATCATCCAACCTTCTTCTGGTGGATATTCTATCCAATTACTGCCATCCCATTCATAAACATAATCTTGTGTCCAACCATTCCCAGTATTTTCAGCAATATATCTATCACCAATAGTAGGAGCTACTGGCAATCCACCAGTTGGATCATACCAATCATCAGCCGGAGGCATAACCCATTCTTCCGCTCCTCCCCCTCCGAAAGCTTCAAAATCTCCTATTAATAAAGGATCGCTATAACCAGATTTTAATTTATAATAAGTATCATTGTCTATTCTATAAACTAACATCCCGACTACACACCTATTTGATTTTATAGCCAACAAAGCAGTTTGATCCGCTACTGTTCTTAAACCACCTTGCCCATATATATCTCTATGAGTAGCTTGATTATCCGCTGTATCATAAGGAACTATTGGTGCTGCTATATTTGTTCCTGCTATTAATGTCATATTTTATTTATTTATTAATAAACTCCCCAACTCAAGCTCGCTCCGTTATAAGTATTATTTGTTCTTAGTAAATAATAATCTTCTGAGTGTCCACTTGCATTAGTGAAGTTTACTATTGTTGATTGAGCATAATCTGAAAATTCAAACCCTCCAAATAGAGTACCAGAAGGCGCACCCCAAGTAGTAGGATAACAAAAATATAAATACTGGCTTCCTGCACTCGCATCAAAGGTTTTAGTCACCGCCTTTGAAGTACCAAATTCTCCTGATAAAGCAGCTAAAACTTGTGCATCTGTTGTTAATACTGATCCGCTTATTCCCCAATATCTTTTAGATCTAAAATAGACAGTAGATGTTCCTGCTAATACAGTCCCATCATCTCCTATCCCAGAAAAGGTAAAGACAGTTGAAATAGTCATAGCTGGTGCCATTACAACCGCTTGAGTTCTCAATGAAGCTAGTATCGGATTAATCCAGTTCTCCATTGGAGCGATCTCCTGTGAGCCTGGATCGTCTGTGTTTCTATTATAAGCCCAGTTAAGATTGAAGTTTACTAAAGAAACTCCTTTTTCTTGAACTCCTGCATCATTTGTGAAAGATGTCAAAGCGTGGTTCGCTACAATTAATGATTCTGGTATTCCTGTCACTTTCTCTAAAGTATTCGCCAGTTTTTTACCTAAATCGCCATTAGCCATCCCTGGATCAAAAGTGATTCCAGTTCCGCCTCCACCTCCTTTATTTGATGTCGTTGTTGATGTACTAGCCATATATAAAAGATTATTTTACCAATACTTAATATCTACTGTGACAACAGTTGTGTCACTTGTTCCTGATGTCCTTTGCGCTCTTAAAACTAAATAATTATTTGAAATTGATGTGTCAATATAATTCATCTGATCAAACGGAGCTAAAGCATTTGTCATTGGCCCAGCTTCATTAGTTAAAGCATAATGAACATTAATCCATCTATCTGAATCAACATTATTTATCCCCTTCACATCTTGGTTACTTGCATAATAAGAAGCTTCTACTACATCGGCCCCTACTATAAACACACCTACACTACAATTATCATTATTCTTTATAGGTATTTGAAAATCATGGGCATCATTATCTTCAATAGTAAAAGAATAATTTACGCATCTGTTTCTTATTAACTTAACCGCTCCATAAGCTTTTGAAAATATGTTTTCTTCTCCATCCATATTGTTAAAATTAAGGATTATTCAGCAGAAAGAATCTTGTCTGCTGACATTAAAGTATCTCCACTCCCCTTTAGATTATCAAAGACATTAGTTTCTACTTTAGCGATAACCATTCCCCCAGTAGGATCATCAACATCAACGGCTTCTGCGATCCTATCCCTTTGTGATTGCATCTGTGCGACAACTTTACTATACATAACTTTAGTTTCGCCCTGAGAGTAATCAAATCTTTTAGCAGCCTGGATTATTAATCTATCTAAACAATAAAGTGATGTTTCTTTTATACTACCTGAATTCCAAGATAAAAAGGTTTCAAGCTCATCATCACTAAATGCTCTAACTTCTGTTGGAACACTTACAGATCCATCCATAATATAGAGTCTTACTTTCTCAATATCTGTATAAGGTAAAATTGCCATAGTATTATTATTTAATCATTTCTTCTAAAATATGCTTTGCAGTTTGACCTGCATTATTCCAACTAAAATTATTCTGCACCCATTCAGATCCTTTCTTCCCGATCTTTTTCCCATAATCTTTATTGTCATATAGGAATTTCATTGAAGCTTTTAACATTCCATAATCAGGTTCATCCCAATAACCAATATCTCCCCAATGTTTAGGAATATGAGTTGTCTTTGTTTTAGTTAAACAAGGTAAAGGGAAATTATATTCCCCATCACAATATTCTAACATTCCACTATTTGCACTTACTATTGTTGGAAGTCCAGTAGACATAGCCTCAATAGGAGGTAATCCAAAGCCTTCTCCTCTTGAAGGGAAAACGAAAGCATCAGAACTATTAATTAATTCCAATAGATCTTCGTGTTTATACTTGCGATCAATAATAGTGATGTTCTTTTCTGCTAACTGTAAATGCCCCAATGTTCCGCTTTGAGTCTTTAAGATTAAGTGAACATCAGGATTATCTTTAAATAAATAAAGGAAAGCACTTAATATTTTTCCTGGATTCTTTCTAACTGTCAAAATTCCATAGGAAAGGAAAGTGAATACATCTCTTTTTGGTCTTTCAAAATAAGGAAAAAATCTAGGATCTACACCATTCCTTACAATATCAATGGGGATCTTAACTCCTGACTTCTGGTATAAGTCTTTGGAAGATTTAGATGGCACCCAAAGCCGAGTCAGTTTATTGCACTCCGCAACCCAATCAGGATTCTTGCTAGTCTTATCAGGGAGCTTGTCGCTCTCAAACATCGTATAACCAATACGATATTTATAATCCTGTATATTGTGAAAGAACGGTGGGTGTCCGACAATTATTGCGACATCAGATTTCTTAAATGGTTTTTTAACTAACTTAGTTCCATCAGGAGTCATATCTTCTAATGATCCCAATGCCTTTTCTCCTGTTATTCGCAAAAGACGGACATCTATTCCTGTCTTTTCTAATGCGATTGCTAGATTTTCAGTAGCTGACCCGTAACCATAAGAAGTTCCGAACCCGCCAATAAAGTTAATAACCATGTTATTTTTTCTTAGTTAATTTTCTTATCATTAAGTTAAATGTTGTCATGTACTTAGTCATATCTCCGGCATATAAAGGATGCCAATCATCATATCCATCTCCTAAAGGAGTCCCACTTTATCCTACTGGCCCACCATCATCATCTGATTTTAATATTTGATCTTTTAACATACAAATAATATTAATTTCTTAATGCCAACTTTTGTTTAATCATTCTTTGGATCATTGTATAAAGCTTAGTTTCATCTCCTGCATAAAGCATTTCTGATCCTTCTAAATCATCGTGCATACTATCACCCATTAATCCTTGAAATTCCCACATTATATCAGCATAAGGGAATAATAATGATTCAAATATTTCTGGGATATCTCCCCCTGAATTATAAGTTTTAGTTGGATCTGATACAAACGAAATAACCCATGATGCTATATCTCCATCAGTTATAAAAGGAGGACCATCATCTGCTTCCCAAGTTTCGTACCAAGTTCCAACCTCTTCAAAATTGATCCCAACAGCAAGGCTTGAATAAATAAAATTTCCTTCTGTATCTTTTAATCCAACAAAAGAAACGTCTGTTGAGTCATTAACTGACATAACATTTGACATTTGAATTGTAGATAATCCTGTTTCTTCACTATAAGATCCTGCTAAATCACCATCTACAACAGCGACATCATCTATTTTGATATTTCCTGACATTGTAGCTGTATTAAGTTCAACATCCTTAAGATATAAGAATAATTGATTTTGATCATTTATATATGTCAATCTAGCATCTCCTCCTTCATCATCATCTCCTCCAACTTCACTAAAGAATGCCAACATCTCATAATAATAAGTTGCATTCATCCCAGTTTGATTATCGTCATCATCTTCTGAATCGCCCAAAGCTCTGTATAAATTCATAGTAATTAGTTTAATTTATAAAAGGGGAGCAGGAGTGGACCTCCCACTCCCCAGTTATGAAGTGCAATCGGCTCATTACGGAGATGTTACTCCGATCTTTACTGCGCCATCTTGTCCTCCAATAGCTGCATATCCAGCTAATCTGAATCTCGCAATAACTTGTGAAAGAATCAAACGTGACATATCGCCATCCGCTTGAGTAATTGTAAGTTTTTGCTTCCAGTACAATTTAAAGTTAGTTTTCGCACCTGAAACTAAGAAAATAGTTCCTGATGTAATTCCAGGGAATTCATAAGTCTTAGCTCCTACTCTTGATTTGAACCCATCCCAAGTAATAATATTCTCAGGAAGTAGCTGTCTTTTAACAGCAGAAGGGCGTAAATCAGGAAGCATAGCTCCTGCTAAAGCATCTTCTACATAAATACGATCTCCACTATTACATAAAACATAAGTTGCAGCAGGTAGAATTGAAATAGCATCTCTTAAAGTCTGTTGAACTGATGTATTCCATTCTACTAATTGAGCGACAGGTGTTTCTCCTGGCAATAATCCTTCCTGAGCTTCTTTCTGTTCTGCGATAGTAGATAAAGCAACTTTAGTATAAGCTCCAGCAACGATTGGCTCAAAAGCCCCATAGTTAGTTAAAGCTATATAAGCACGAGCCATTGCTTGCGCTTGTTCAGTTACACGGAAGAACTCGTTATATAAAACCATATCTTCTGTGTATTCAAGACCAGCAGCGTAAGTAGTCATTTGGATTACTTTCTGTTGTCCTGGTTCTAGAGTTCCGAATTTTACTTCTGATCCCTCTAAATGTTCTAAGAAAACGATCCCGTATGGACCCATTTCTTCAATAGTTAGAGTTTTCGGAAGGGAAGCATCCACCGTTTCTGCATAGAAAGGTGTATATAATGGATGGTTTTCAGGCCGATCAATTACTTGATAAGCTTCAAGACTAACTTTCTCATAAAATTCCTCAGCACCTGAATCGGTACCGATCATTTCTTTAAGTGTTACTCCTTCTGCTATCTCAAGACCACTGATATTACCCTCTTTCATTTCTTTAAGAGTGGCTTTAGCCTTTAACGCACCCGCTTCTGCAATTTGATCTACCGGTTTTGTCAACATAAGCGTAATAAGTTAGTTAATGTATTGAAATAAAAAATAGGATACTAAGCCCATTCCATAATTTGAGGTAATAAGATCCCCCAAACTACATCGTTTGAATCTTTTTCAAGAGTTACTTTCATAAAAGGAACATTAGTTGCTCCTGCTGCTCCTGTGATAACTCCTGTCGCTGCTACGAAATACAATATATCTCCGAAGTCCCCTGTTACTGTTGAAGGAACGATTAGTTCAAATTCATAAGCTGCGATTGTGATTGCTACGTTGTCGCCTGATGCTGCATCCTGACAAGCGAATCCGTACCAATCGCTAGTGATCCCAAATCCCTTTCTAACAAGGTGACCCTTATCAAAAGGACTTGTGGATTCAATGACAACGGCTTTTCCATCACTCCGTTTAACGTCATTTGGTTGTGTTACTGTCATAAATGTAAGTATTAAAAATTAAAAGTTAAACAGTTTTGGTGAAAGATCTTTTTGATGCTTCTGCTTTAGGTTTTATCGGAGAAATAGACCGTGTTTTGGTCATCTCTTTAATAATTTCCTTAGCCTCATCTGATTCTAAAACTGTACTAACTGCTTTTAAAGCTTTCATTTCAGATAATGTGATTACTTTTTCTTTAGCTTCTGTAATATCGTCATCAGACAATTCTACATTAGCCATTTCTTGTAATGACATTGACTGTAATAGCTTTCTAGCGGTTACATTAGAAACTCTATTAGAGAGTTCACTAATTAGCACACTTTCGGAAAGACGAGCTGAAACACCTTCAAGTTCTCCACGCATTTCTGCAACTTTCTCAAGCGGGCTTTCTCCTAATTCTTCAGTGATTTCTTTGATAGTGCTTTTAAGGGTTTTAACTTCCTTTGATGATTCTGTTTTCATTTCTTTAACAGTTTCACCTTTAACACTTTCAGAGATCTCCTGAATTAAATCAGAATTAAACTCCTCAAGTTCTTCCATAGTTGCACTTGCGATATGATCTTGGTGTGTCTTCATAGTTTCTTGCGTTATGGCTAAAAGGTTTGCATCTTTAACCCCCTGAGAGCCAGACCTGGCCCAATCAATGCTTTCTAAATCAAGAGTCTTGATGTCGTAGCATTTTTCTGTGCGGTTAAAAAGGCGATTCGCTTGCCCGTAGATTGAAACGCTGATCTTCTTTTTTGCTAGTGCTGCTTTCTTCAGGTATGTACGAATTTTAGCATCAGGTAGGACATAGCCTTTAGCAATAACCGAGGTTTTGCCATTAGCTTCTGTTACTAAATCTGCACCTATCCAAAGAGTTTGCGGGTCTGGGTATTTGGTGGAGCGATCAGCCTCAGACAAATGTCCTAAATAGCCATCTGGCATCTTAGACAATATCTGGTTCTTCACACTTTCCAAAACTTCCTTAGTATAACGGTTGTTGTTATTTGAAATCGTTTCACTAAGAACCCTAACAGTTACAAACATCGGATCTTTGTCACCCTCTTTAAGAGCTTGAAGGTTTATTCCTTCTGCGAGAGTAATATCGTTATGGGCATCAATACCCATTTCAGCGATACATTCAAAACTATCTGTAAGATTGCTTTGTTTTATTGCTTTTTTCTTTGTTCTCATATCTTGGAATTAAAAAATATACCAATCCAATATTATGAATTAGTCAATTATGACCAGCGAACATTGTAGTTCTATACCCTGTGACCGTACATTCTAAGAAACTTCTTTGTAAGATCCACATCAACTAATCTGTCCTGTTTAACTAATTTTATAAACTCTCTTTCAAATCTAGTCTTATTAGTATCAGGATCTCTTTGGAAATCATCATATCTTGATAACTTCCCAGTTGCTCCTCTTGGAGTATATTTTAAGTCGCCCTTCGCATTACATTCGTTTGACTTGTTTCTTTCTAGCTCCAGTATAGCATCTGCAAACTCTCTTTGCGAGTATTCTTTACTTTTCTTCACTACTACTGGATCAGACTTAGACTTCTCCCCCCCTTTTGCAGGTTGTACTCCAACTGGTTTGGCCTTTTCAGTATTGGCTTCTTTTTCAGCTTTTTCGGCTTCTACACTCTCATTTTCTATCACTTCCGCTAAAGGATCAACATCTGTTTTTTTATTAGCAGAATTGTCTTGACTGTCTACTAATTTTGTTTCTTGATCTTCCATATTTTTTAATTAAAGAATATTAAATTATTTTTTCTCCTCTTTATCTTCCTCCTTTTCTTCTTTTTTAGGATCTTCCTTTTTTTCTTCTTCCTCTTTTTCCTCTGGCTTTTTTTCTTCTTTTTTCATTTCTTCTTCTAATTTAAGTCCTTCCTTTAATAATTCACGATCCTTAGTTTCAATTACATTTTCATAGCCACATCTAGGACAGCTCATAACTACTCTATACGATTCACCGTGAACCAATATTAGATTCCCTTTCCTGGTGATCCTTACTAATCCACCTTGCGTTACTTTAGCGACTGTTTGGTCGCATTCTGAGCATTTAAGTATCATATTTTATTTGGTTAAGATTGATAATATTTCATTCTTCATTTTCTCAACTAACTTACGATTAGTTTGTCCTATACTTGCGATTGTAGCTATATTCCTATCAGTCACAGCTTTTTTAAAAGTGTCATAGCAATCCTTTTCCTCATCTAATTTATCAAACCTGAATTCTCCTAATCTTGAATCGTTTAATAGTACAGCTCCTTTATTTAAGTAATTAGTGAAATTATAATCAATACTTATAATAGGAGTTCCTTCGCTTATAGCAAATACTATTGGATGGAATCTCCCAAGAGTTACAACCATTCCGCTTTTCGCTACATACTCTTTCATTTCTTTAGGATTCCAATAAACGTCATCTATTACTTTCCCTTCAATATTTATCCCTGACATCCTAAGGTATTCCATATCCTGTTTGCAATAAGGCATATATTTAATATACATCCCTAGTTTCTTTGCATATTTAATTATTTTCTTTTCCCAAATTCTAAGACCATGAGCATTAGCGAACTTGCTGTTGTATTCTCTTACAGTTACTAGCATCCGCCTTTTATCATATTTAATATGTTCGGAGTTATTTTTCTTTAATCCAAAAACCCAATCTGGCATTAACTTAACTCCTTTAACTCCGATCTTATCGCATATCTTTATTGAAGTAGAATTGCGAACAGCAGTATAATCAGCCATCTCTAATATCCCTTTCATTTGATTATTATAAACATGATCTACTTCTTTCCGATTATCTATTATTGGACAAAAAGCTGACATATCAGTTATCCCACTTACAGGCGCATTGTTTTTTTGTATTCCTTTAAAAAAAGCCCCGTCAATATGTGTTCCTGCGTGGATTACTTTTAGCCCATATCGTTTAGCTACTACATAAAGATTAAATCCGAATCCTGATCCAAGCCCTCCACCTCCTAATAAGAATCCAACATTTCTTTTCCCTCCCTTTGGTAGCTTTTCAGCGAATAGACTTCTATTTTCACAATGTTCAAGTCTACATTTATTGTAAGGGTACATTGTTCTGACTAGATCTAAATTAATATCAAAGAGATCTGTAACCGCACATATATCATACTTATCACTAAATGCTTCATAAATAGCCTGTAATATAGCCTCATCTCCACAATTACCACGACCATAAAAGCCTCTAACTATTAATTGTTGTTTCATATATTTTTTTATAAAGTTTAAAGTGTTTATCTGCGGTTACTGCCCAACTGGTCTTTTCAGTATATTTCTTAATCCTATTTATATATCCATTGTAGTCTTTCATAATCTTTTTAACCGCCCATTCAAATTGTTTAGGTGGCATAGTTGGATGGATCTTAATAAAAGTATCATCTGGCACATCTGAATAGTGATATATGTCTGTTACTATAACCGGTCTTGCCGCTCTCATAAGGAATCTTGAAGAGCCTGAAACTGAAGGAGCTATAATTTGAGCTACGGATGACAATAAAATATCGCAGGTTTTAAGCTTCTTTATAATAACCTCCTCATCTAAAAACCTATTATCTAATTTAAACTTTGTTTCTCTCCCCTCTGATTCTGCATCCCTTCTTTCCTGTAACGCAATATCAGTAAGCTTTTGAGAATATAATATGGAATCGTTATTAGAATCCTGATATGAGCTTAGTACATTATAAGAAAAATCAAGATCAGTATTCTTTAAAGAGATCAATGTTTCAATAAACCTCTTAGGGAAACCTGAGAACCCAAACGCCCCAAATACGACTTTATCCTTCCGAGGCTTGTAATCATCTACTTCTGACGGGAAACTACCGTGTGGGATGATCTTGACCTTGCTTGCTATCATGGGGTTCGTAATACTAAGGATTCGTAACTGATCTTCTGAATGTAATATAATTAGCTTACAACTTCTATCTTCTAATAAATCGTGGTGCATCTTTTGCCTATCCCAAATAGTATGCATTGTTATAACATAAGGAATCTTTTTGTCGTTAAAGTGACTAAGCATTTCATTGGGAACGATCCCATACTCATCTTGAATATGAACTAAATCATATTTATATTTAGTTGCTTTGAACTCATCAAAATTCATAAAGAGCTTTATTTCAATGCCCTCATCTTTTAATAGTGGCTGCATAGCCTGATGCATATAGTTGGTATAGGTCCATATACCACATCTTTCGCTCCGAGAAGGAGTAAGGAATGCCATTTTAAGCATATATTTTTAGTTATTTATAATGTTTTCAGGAAATCTTTTTTCTTTATTGGTACAACTGTTGTGTAGCACATACAATTTGGATGCGGATATGATGGGATTGTTTTCCATAGTTTCTTTTCTGCATAGATCTCACATATTTCTTTATAAGGATAGAATGGATGTTGTGCTGATAAATGCCATTTATATCCTTTAACTATTGCACTTCCATCATTGATCCTTCCTTGCATTATCCTAGCGGTCATATTAATTTCACTTCTCGCTATCCTTAATGACTGATAACTCACCGATCCCTCTCTTATATATCCCTTTGTTATTAATTTGTTAAATATTGTTTTCTTCCCTTCCTTTCCAAATCTTTCTCTATAATAATCATAAGGAGATTTATAACCTTTTATACCGCCCTTAATATAGGCATCAATATCTTTGGCTATTTCCCCAGCCGATTTTCCCTTTTGTATACCATCTGCAACTATATTCTGAACTGTCCTTTTTGTCGCTCCTGACATACTTTTTATCCGATCTCCTATCGTCTGATCGTCAAATACTTTTCTGGCTTTTAATAAACCTTCGTTGCGTTGTTCTAGTATATCAAACTCTTTATTAGTTTTCACTATCAATTTGTCTATTTTCTTTTTGTCCTCTGGTTTAGCGATCCTTTTAGCTGATGCTAAATATTCTACATATCCTTTTCTCTGATCCTTTATGACCTTCCCTTGTACTGATCCAGCCCTGTTATAAATAACCTGTTCAATCTCATCCCAGTAAGCCTCTATCAACGGTCTGAAAGCAGTTGTAACGAGTGTTAAATCACTTACAAGCTCATCTTTCTTATATTTCTTTAGCAATTTAGTTCGCATTTCTTTGCTTAAAGACCGCAATAGAGAATCCACATCTTTCTCCGCTCTGATCCTTTCCTGTATCTGTTTTTGATCAATTTTATTAAGAGGCATTATTTAACTTTTTTATCTGATTTATAATCATCTTTATCGGTCATTTCTTTAACATCTTCATTAGCTTGTTGTGATGCAGAATAAGGGCTATAAATATCTGAGTTTTGAGCCTCATCAATCGCCTTTTGAATTGATTGTTTTCTAGCTTCTGCTACCTCCTCCCCAATATCTTGCACCTTAACTTCTGTTAATCCTAAAGCAGTTTCAGCCGTTATAATCCCTTCCGCTAATAAAGTCTTAACTATATCTAAATTAAGCTGTTTATCCTCAGTTTCTATTGAAGGCCACTCTATATTTATTTCAGTATCTTTTACATCTGATTCTTTAACTCCATTTGTAGCTAATAAATATTTAGTATAGATATCAATTATTTCATATAGCGCATCTTCAAACTGCACTCTTTTCCTTGCTGCTTTGTTTACTACTACTGGTAATTGCTCCGATACACTAGCCTTAGATGATTGGACCGCAGTCCCCATTACAAACTCTGGTGTTTCAGAAGCTTGAACAATGCAATAAAATATATATTCCAACATCTTAGTCGCTGGCGTTATATGATCCGGGATCGTAAGCATCTCCATATCCATCCCTTCCCCTAATAACATCATTTTATTAGCGTTATATTGAACATCATATTTAGCTGCTCCTGCTTCGCTAGATCCGTTCTCCTTAAAGTTATTTCTTAGGAATGAAGTAAAATTCTTGATCCCTTTAATAATAGGAGTTGGCTGTGAGTTATAGATAGTTCCTTTAATCGCATTCTCCATAACCCCATGATATGATTTCATTAAAACATAGATATTCTGATAGTCTGATGTTCCGTTTAAAGCATTCGCATCTTTCTCATTAGCAAAATGAGCCATAGCTAGAAAAGGAATATCATCTGTTTCCTCTTGTATTTCTTTCCTATTACTGACCATTTTAACTCTTTTATAATAAGGAGATTTTTTTCTATACTCCTCAATTATTATTTCTTTTTCCATGTTATACTCATCCTTTGGAATAATATGAGTGATATTATATCCTAGAACATTATTAACATTCTCAGGATCTATAATAATATCAACCATTTCAGGAGAAACTAATTCTAAATAAGGTTCATTATCTTCATTTATCATTAATCTTAAATAAGCATCGCCATCTCGCATCCCATCTCGCATCATTAAAAACAATGATTTCCTTTCCTTATAAAGAAAGTTATTCATTTTATCAATATAATCTCCTTCCCCTATTAACTGAGGAGGATTAAGTCCTGAAAATGCAAAGGCTGCACAAGAATTAACGATTGGTTTCCCAAAGGTCGCTCCTAATATATACTCCTGACCAAATTTCTTCCCTTCTTTGTCAGTAGTAATAGAGCATTTGAAGATTGACATATTCAAAGCATAAACTGGCTTTGAAGTGTCAAGGGTGGGATTAGCAAAAAGGTTGGTTATATTCCAATCATTATCCAAGACGGTGACATCTTCTGTCCTTCCGATCATCTCCCTGATTGTAGTTGCCCAACTTTTTTTCTTCGTTGTCTTTAGCGTACCCCCACTTTTCTTTGTTTTTGGCATAGGCTATAAATTAAATTATATTCTTATTATACACTCTTTTTGTATTTTGGTTTTTTGTGCTTGTATTTTAAAATCGCTTCTTCGTATTTCTTAAAATCATCAGTAGGAAAGAATTGTCCTTCGTGATTATATCCATATACCCTTCCTTTATTAGATAATTTAGGGAATAGATCATTTTCTAGCATTAAGAAATCACTTTTAGGCATCTGACCATAAATAGCTTTATTTAAACAATACATCCCCAAACTAATAAACTTTCCTTTCTTTACCTCTGATTTTTCGGCAAAATTAAGGATCTTCTCAGATTCTTTATCATATAGTACATTCCCAAAGGATTCTTTATCTGCATTCGCTTTTACCGCTAGAGTAGCAATAGAAGCCTCATTCTTTTTATGAGTATGATATAAGCTATGTAAATTTATATCTTTTATCTCATCTGCATTAGTTACAAAGAAATCCTTTTCCCCTTTTAAGAAAGGTTGAGCTAATCTTAAAGCTCCGAAAGTTCCTAAAGGTTTCCGCTCAATAATTAATTGCATCTTACTAAGTGGGATCTTGTTATTCTTCAAAAAGACTAATCCCCAATTAGCGAACATCCTAACATCTTTAGCTTTAACTATGATTATTACTTGATCGCATCCGTATTCAATAAAGTTCTCGCATAAATATTGTACAACTGGCCTTCCTTGTACCGGGATCATTGGTTTAGGAATCTCATAAGTAAGTGGCCTTAGTCTTGTTCCTTCCCCTCCTGCGATAATGACAGCTTTCATAGTTTTTTAAATTATTAAAATGGGAGATCATCTTTTATATCTAACTTTGGTTTAGTTCCGAACCCACTAGCCTTTTGTTCTTTCTTAAAGCAGCATAGTTGATTAGTTGATAACGGCATAGCATCTAACTTAATATTCATACTGTCGTTTTCTTTAATAAACATAACACCGATCTTAGTCCATCTTACTTTCTGTTCTCCTTCTTTATTAATGTATTGAGTAGAGAAACATACATCTCTAATCTCTATCACCTTTGGTTTGTTTTCTTCCATCTTTCTTTGGGTTAAGTTTTTTTAAATATCTAGTTACGTTCCCTTTATTTATTTTTATCAATAATTGGAAATAAGAAATTAAAATCCAATGTAGAATCCCAAAAAAGATTATCTGCAAAGAATTAAAAACCGTATTTATAAATAATTTAAATACAACTAATAATCTAACTTGCGTATAATAATAGATATTCTTAGTGGGAGATTTAGCTATAACAAGCTTTTCTAATAGAAAACAATAATACTCTAAAGGCTCTCCTGTTCTGGGATCTAATCCCTGATCTATATAAGCTTCTTGATGTTTTAAAGTTTCTTGTGCTTTCATAGTGTTTATTATTGCATATTTTTAATGTCTTTTCCAGACTTCCATCAGTTCCTTTACTGTTTTAATCATCTCATTCACTACTTCAAAGTTATCATCATTTACATTTAGCATTGCATATCGTAGGTTCTCATTAACGCTAGGTGGTATTCTAGGGAAATGTTCAAGTTCTTTTAATACATAAAGTATCTCCCTTTGCTGTGATTCTAACTCATCCATTCCTTTTAGTTAGGTTTTTTAAGCGTTCTCTGTACCCTTTAACAATCAACTTGAGATCCTTATCATCAGTTATTCTATTATGGGTGAGCGAGTAGATAGTATTTTCAACACCAATTCTAATACATCTCAAATCCATATCTCCTGTTTCTTCAACTTTCCCGATCCGTTCCCTTATTTTTTCTAGGTTCTCAAGTGATCCCATAGTTATTTCTTTTTAGTTTTCCTTTTATAGTCATCTTCAATCCGAACTATATCTTTCTCATCAAACTTTCCTGTTGAAACTTCAACAAAGATTAGCTCCATATCTTCCATCTTGTTCTCAATACGGTGTTTATCAAGCGGATTAAAGTTCATTATGTTCCCGTTAGAAAACCAATGCTCCATACCGTTTTTAATAACGATTCCCCTACCTTGAACACATATCCATTTCTCTTTCCTTTTTTTATGGAATTGATACGATAATCTCTGTCCTGGTTTAACTACTATCTTTTTGATAACAACTTCATATCCTTGTTCTTCGGAGAATGCGAGGTTATCAATTTCAAATTCAGACAGTATTTCAAAAGACCCCCAAGGTCTTTCTTCAAATTGTTTAGCGTTTTTTGCCATAATTAATATTTACGCAATAATAAAGTTTCTCGTTATGATCTGGGTTAATATTTCTTGAAAGCAATATCTTCCATCCAGCGTGTTCAAGGATCTTTTCTATTCTATGAAACGAAAAAGAATTAACCCGAATATCATTAACCTTCCCTGTCTTATAAGTAATTAACATTGTATGTCCATATTTTTTAATCTTATCAAGGAACTCATTAGGCTTTTCTATATATTCAATGATCCCCTGACAAACTAAACAATGATGCCTTCCTGCATTTGGATATTCATTCTTATTAAAATCAGCCACGATCGTTTCAGGCTTCCAAGCCTTAATATCAATACACTTATATTTAACCCCTTTCTTTATGAACTTCCTTAAATGCTCATAGCCTCCACCAATATCAATAATAGAAACATTATCAGGAATTATCTCCCCGATTATCTTTGACCTTACATTCCAGCATTTCTCTGGCCCCCATTTATAAAGCATTTTTTCTTTCATATTATTTATTTTCAGGGATTACAGGCACTTCCCCTCCTGCTACTTCTGCACTCTTTACCGCTTCAACCTCATCAATTTTCTTAAACGTAGCCTTTGATTCTTCAATTACAATCATTAGTTCTTTTAATTCATTATGTAATTTAGGTTCTGGCTTAGTTTTAATTGTCCAAGTAGGTTTAAGATGTTGAGGATTAAATATCCCTACAATCATTGCACTAAGTTCTTTCTTTAATTTCTCTTGTAGTTTCTCAAATAAAGTCCAATTAGGAGTTGGCGCACTCCTTCTGATCTCATTAATAAATTCTCCGTACTGAGTAGCATTAACAACCGTCGCACTAATTTTATCAAGATCATAAAACCCGACAACGGTCACATTATTATCTGCACAAAACTTATCAACACACTCATTTACTTTAGGCATAACATCTTCTGAAATCTTTTTTTGGATGTCATCTTGTATCCTTTTAGATTCTCCCCCTAGAAATTGCATAATCTGCGCCCTGTTTTGTACTAGAGCCTTGACATCTTTCTTCTTGAAAGCTTCCTTGATTGATTTTAAGTCTAAAACTTTTGGAGCTTTGACTTCAACTGCTTTTGCTTTTTTAGCCATATTATTTGTTTAGGTTATTAATTACATCGTCAACGGAGTATGCGATTATAGCAATCCCTCCTTCTTCTTTGAATTCATTTAAGAACTCCTTTTGTACTTCTGAAACTTTACCCGTAGGAGCTTTGACCTCAATAGCCAAAGGCTTCCCATCATATATTCCTAATATATCAGCTACTCCTTTACGGAAATACTTTCCTGCGGATCTATATACGCTTCTTTTTGCGTCATAAACAGGAGTATTATTTACTCTGAAAGCAAAAATATGCATCCATTGTAAATAGTCCATTATAGCTGATAATACTTGATTTTCCTTTATTTTGTTTAGTTTTCTAGTTTTCATAATCTATTTTGTTATTGGATGCCCCTTGTCCCTGATAAAACATATCGGCATTAAACTCTATCTGATTTGAATTTATCTGTCCCCCAAAGTATTCCTTCCCTGCCCATACCGCTAAAGCATCGGCATCTGGTATATCATCGTGGGCATCTTTGTCATTGTCTGGATGGTGAACTGATAAATATTCTCCCTTATATTCTTTCTCAAGCTCTATATACTGCTTCATAACCATATTATATAATCTTTCATTATCTGGTTTCAACCATCTAAAGTTCCCTTGTTCAAAGTAAGCCATTAGATTCTTAAATAATTTGTCCTTTGATTGCCTAGTAAATACGAAGTGAATAGGCTCATAATCTGATTCGTCATCAAACCGATCTGGCAACCAATCTCCTTGCCCCGTTGAATCAATAGCAAGTCCTTCTATCTTAAAATTTTCTAAGAACTTCATTAACTCTTTAAACTGATGGCTATAATTATCCCCCTGCCAGGTCTTGAGAGCGATCCTAACCCACTTGCCCGATACAAACCTTACTATTGAACAAGCGGTGCTGTCATGCTTCTTACCGACATCTATACCGGCAAAGCAAGGATATGTCTTTTCGCTTGTCTGCATTGGTTTATCAATACACATTTTAAGCATCGCTGTCTTTGTAGTAAACATTCCCCGCTCTAAATTCCATATAAGGCTATATTGTGATTTAAACTCATCTGATTCTTCACCTAGATTCTCAATCTCTCCTTCTATAAATTCCTTATACTTGAGATGGAACTTATCTCCTGTGATCTTATATAAAAACTCTTTCTGTTCTATTATCTGCTTGTAAGGGTATCTAAACAAAGTTTCCTTATTTCCTAAGTTATTTTGTATTCCTGTATAGAAATGGCTTATATGATAACCTCCTGATCCAATAAAGATCCTGGGAGCATTATAAGCGGCTGCCATAGGGAAAGCTTCAACCTTCATTTTCTTTTCTTTTGGCCCGTGCATCTTCTGTGCTTCTTCAAAGATCTGTAAACTGTTAGATTTCCCCTCAATATTTGTACCGTTCTCTAATGAGAAAGCATAATATTCACTAGCACGATCAGCCAATATAATCGTGTTCCGATTGTTTTCTTCTGCTAAAGCATTGCTTAATCCCCCTTCATATAATTGCTTTAGTGCAACTTTCGTTCTGTCAAAGTCCGTTTTCGCTTGTTCTTTCTGGGGAGCGAATACCCCGACAATAGCTGGTATGTTCCAATTCTTTTTAGCTATCGCTGCCAATACAGCTACACACTCCACGACAACTGTTGTTTTTCCTCCTTGTCTTGCTACCTCTATATAAATTCCTTTACCATTTTGCTCTATGAAATTCTTTACAATTATCCTTACAATATCTTCTTGGAACTCTAAATATCTACGCTTGAATTTTCTTTCCATTAGTATTAACACTATTCTTGCTTGCTTTTCTATGTTTATCATTTTTAACTTTGTTTAATTCAATACCGAGTTTCTTGTTCTGTTCCTTTAGATCCATAATCTCATCTACTTCCTTTGCTATATCGTCATAAACAGTATCTACTGTTAAATTTGTATCGCTTATAACCTTTGTGCTGAACTCAATTTTCCTCCTTCTTTCTAAATACCATTTAGCTGATTCCACTTTATCTAAATCCCTTGCGATTGTCTGATATGCCTTTAAGATCGGTCTTTCCCTTAAAGTGTCGCATTTCTCCTTAAGCTCTTTATCCTCTTCACACCATCTGTAAAAGGTTGCTCTGTTTACTTCTGCATAACAACACGCTGCGCTTACATCAGCCCCAATAGCAAAAGCTTCTTTCAATTTTGCGACAATTTCTTTCTTGATGTGAGCCATTATTTAAATAAAATTAAGTTTTAAATCCTTACTCTTAAAGCTTTCTCCCATACACTTCTTACAACAGAATTTTGGATGTTTTACTGATCCCCTTTTCCTGTAAAATATTCCGGTACATTCCTGGCAAGTAAATGGTTTCTTCATTTTGATAGAAAACGCTTTAGCCATACATCCTCTTGAACAGTATTTCCTCTTTCTATCTTGAAAGAACTTTATACCGCAGCAAGGACATTCTTTTATCCTCTCTATCTTTCGCTTATATACATTCGCACACATCCTTGAGCAATACTTTCTTTTCCAACAAGGCTTTGCCTTGAACTCTATATTGCATAATTTGCATTTACTTATCATTTAATTCAGTATTTTCAATATTTATTTCTAATTTAGGATATATTTTTTTAATCTCTTTTGGATCTCCTTTATAAAACACTAGAACATTCTGATGTATTTTTGCGACATTCCTGTGATTCATATATTTCCCTGCTCTTACACAAGCGGTCCCTATAACATTTAATAAAATTATTTCATTATAATAACTCAACCCAGCAGCCTGGAAAGCCTTTATTGTATCTCCAACAAAGTTATAATATTCACCATTTTTATCTCTTACTTCCCCTACTACAAAAACAGCAAATCTATTTTCTTTTAACTTTGCACAAGCTTTCTTTATTATTTCAAAATAAACACTCTTAAAATCCTTATAATCCATATTACTTAAATCTCTTTCGTCATCACAATATTTTTCTAAATCAGCATAAGGAGGGCAAGAAAAAATCATATCAATACTTTTGTCTTCTATATATTTATCAACATTTAGGCTGTCATCACAATACCATGTAGGGCTTACACCGACTTCTGCTGCATTTTTAATATTAGCTTCAACTTGTTCTTTCCTTAATTCTATACCTTCATATTTATAACCAAGTTTTTCAGCAATAACACCCCTTACGCTACCACCAGCAAAAGGATCATAAATTTTACCTTCTTTAATATTGAACCATAAGTACATAATTTCACATAAAACAGGATCAAATATTGATGTTCCTTTATTTATACTTCTCATTAGAGCATTATCATTTAAAAGATTTTCATTACGACCTTTTTCGCTTTTAATACCTAAGCTTATCCATTCTCTTTTTCTTTCCTGCCATTCACCCTGCTTTCTATCTAAAACCGAAAAAGGAGGAACAATAAATCTATCAGCTAGTTTGCTATCATTACTACTATGTTTATCAATAATAAAATCCAAATCAAATCCAGTAAGATCAATCATCTCCATACTTAATCCTTTCAATTCTTCAATAACTAAATCCATATCCCATTCGCTCTCGTTTGATTTATTGTCTGCCAATCTGTAAGCCTTTGTTTGTTCTTCTGTTAAATTTACTTTTAAAATAGGAATTTCTTTTAGCTGTAACCATTTAGCAGCTTCATACCTTCCATGTCCAACTATTATAGTATTATTTTTATCTACAACTATTGGCTGTCCCCATCCAAATTCCTTTATAGAATTAGCAATCTGCTTAATTTGCTTATCAGGATGTTTCTTTGCATTCTTCTCATATGGCACTAATTTTTCTATTCGCTCATTAATAATTTCCATAATTTCTTTTTTTATTAATTATTTCAGATATAACCGCAGGGGTAACCCCATATTTTTTTGCTAATATATTTCCTATCCCATATCTTGCTCCTTTGTATTCATCTCTTATCTCTAAAATTTTTTGCCTTGATAATTTTTGCATTCTCCTATTGTTGTTTTGTTCTTTTCTTGTAGCCCATCTACAATTATTCGGCTCATAATTACCATCATTATTTATTCTATCTATACTCAAGTTATCTTTGTAATAATTTAACATATCATCTCTGAAATTTTCAAACTTATGCCATTTATTACAAATAGTTATTCCTCTACCACCATAATCCTTATATAATTTATAATTTTTATTATAACATCTTGTAAACATTCCCTTCCATACTTTATAAAACCTTGTACCAGACATTTGATGTGTTTTCATATTATTTTATTTCCTTAATATCTAATTCATTAACCATTATATTTTTTTATATTATTAAATATTTCTTTTAGGTTCTCCCCGTCAAAGCTTATATTTACCCTCTTGCCTTTCTTATCCTTATCTATGAAATGCGGTAGGTTTAATTTAAACACTTTCTGAGCTACGGTCTTATAGTGAGCTTCAATCTTTCCTATTTTTTCATTCACGAAATCCATTTCCGCTGGAACGAAATACTGTAACCTATCTAGCTTCCAATCATCAGACATAAGGATTTTTTTAATGCTATCTAATTATATTCCTATCTATATAGGATTGCAATAGTTTTTTACGATTCCATCAATAGCACTTGGCGGTTGTATAAAGATCTCTATATCTTCACCTTTAACCATTTTATTAAATATCCTTTCGCATTCTATCTCATCCATTACTTGTATATGCGGAACTTCCTTAGCTATATCATAATCATTACCTCCAAAGAAACACTTATCACCAATGAATAAGATCTCTTTATTTTTAAATCCGTGGATCTCTTTCATTTTTTCTAATCCATATCCTTTGTTATGTCCTTTGTAAGTAATATCTATTGATGTCGTTCCTCCTATTCTTATCTCAAAATCAGGTTCTCTTTTAGCTAAATAGATTTTCATAGCTTCTACGAAAGGTTTTCTCCGATCCCCCGTAGGATCATATTCCATCTTAGCCCATTGCGGAGCAGTCCTTCCTAAAACACTAAATGTAACTTGGCTATCTCTTATCTCAATCTGATCATAAGCTTTAGGAAATAAAACAAATTTATGGATAGTAAACATAATTGCATCTAAGACAAGATTAATATCATCCGTAGCCATATCTTCCTTATAAACCTCATCCATCTTTTCCTCAATATAATGATAATACTGGTTCCCTGAGGTAGGTAATAAATGTAAGTGTGTCTGCTTGCTTTTCAGTTGCGAGATAATCTGATCATTAATCAATGACAATTTCCCGCCAGTTATAATAAAAAACTGATGATCCTTTGATAACTTCTCAATCAACTCAATCATCTTTTTACTTGCCGGCTGTCTTGATTCAGCAAGCGTTCCATCCATATCGCACATTATTGCTTTATACATAAAATGTCTTGGTTAAATTTAATAGCTAATATTCCTATAAAAATCACAGTTAATATAACCAATATATTAATCACAAAATCTATTTTATTCCAGGTTTTCATAGTTTATTTAGTTATTAATTCTGGATTTTCGTATTTGTTCCCTATAACCTCATATTCAACAGTTTTCATCATCCATAAACAACAATCCTCATAATTCATAGGTGTAATATCTTTTGTATAAAATCCTGAACAAATCTTATCCCAAAAAACAATAGCAGTACTCTTAATATCTGGTTCTTCTAGTTCTATCCATTTAACTATATCAGATTCGTAAACTTCTTTCCCATTTTTATCAAGAAGCCCTGTAAATTGCATTAACATAGCTACATTATTACATACAAGCTGTGGATGATTATAATAAACCATCTCATTATCTATAAATGCTCTGAATTTAATTTCTCTCATAGTTTATTTATTAAAAGATTGTATTTTATTAATCATCCGCTTCACTTGTAGTTTGCTATAAAAATCATCAAGATCAATTATCACCTCAATAACCTTCGTTGTTTTAAGATTGTTAAGAATAACAACTATTTCTTTATCTCCCTCCTTATAATTCTCAATATAAATAAATCCCTTGCGATCTTCTTCTCGCAACTCCTTTATCGCCTGTAATAAAGTATCAATCTTGATCATGGTCTAATTCTTGATAATATTCACACTTATCGCACATTAGCATCCAATAAGGGTATTCAGTATGTCCGTCTGTTGGATTATAATAATCGTCACATACTCTTATCTGTTCCATTTCTCCAGTTTTACATCTAGGACACTTCATTATATTTTTTCTTTATAACTATTTGATATTTTGCCAAATATAAATCCAAAAGTGATTCCTACAACTAAAGAAATAATAAGTGCCATTGTTGAAGCTAATCCGACACCTATTGCCGCTCCTACTTGTGCAAATTCATCTGATGCTGTTTCTGCCATTAATTCTGATCCTATATTCGCATTAGAAATTATAATGAATAAAGGCATTAAATAAGCTCCTATTGAAGCATAAGAGAAAACTTTACTGCAAAGCTCATCCCTATTATTAATTTTATAAAACTTAAAAACTAGGATAACCCAAATTATAAAAAATGCGTATATAGCTCCTACATTCATAAAAGCCCACGCATATAATTGCGTAAAGATCAAAGCAGGTAATAAACTACCGAAAACTTTTGTTAATAAAAACATATTACTTAATGTTAATAGTACAACCGCAAACGCATACGGTCTTTTTAGGTTTAATTCTTAAAGTATCACCGCACTTAGGACATATCAGAACTCCTAAACTATCATCTGCTTCATATCCAAAGATTGAATCCCCTATTCTCTTATCTGGGAACTTGTAGTAAACAAATACGAATTTAATTTCTGGCTTGTTTTCCATATTTTTTATTAGTTATAGCTAACAGTTTAACAGACTTATAAATAATTTAAAAGCTTTTGTCATCTTCTATATTTAAATCATCATAAAAACCTGATCGCCTAGCCAAAGTTAGCACACAATCAACCAAATTTTTATCTTGCATTAATCCCTTTTTCTTATGTAATAATTTGTATTTTATTAGATCTTCCTCTGATGCTCTTAATATAGAAAATAGTGCACATACTTTCCTTGTCTTTAATTCCTCTCCGCAAAAGGTTATCTTATTACCATCGTGAACCGCATGCTGACCGTATTTATGATAATACATACTTAAAGGAACATAGTTCCACATCTCCTCTATCTTATTTCCCCATCCATAAAACGAGTGGTGAATATCTATAAAATCATTCCTGCTTGTTATAAAGCAACTCCTGTACCTATAATCTTCACTTAATATTTTTCTGTTTTTAGCGTTAATCATTGAATAGTTTTTTTAAATTATATTCCCAATTAATCTCATAAAAGCATTTTACTGGCTTGTTACAATAGCTTTCTTCTGGCTCTAATATTAAGTGTTTATCAAATGGATCTATTAAACAGCATTTCCTCCATGATATTTGAAGCAGCTTCCCATTAAGATCTACCGCCTCAAGCCATTGATTTGTTTTCCAATGAACTACTTTTAAATCAACTTTTGTATATTTTATTTCAAGTGGTATTACTTCCCCTTTTATAATAACTTCGCAATCAGGAGTATAACTGTCAAGATATCCAAACTTATCATTCCCAAGTGATCTCCTAAGCACTCCATATTCTTTAAGTTTTTCTATAACTAGATTCTCAATACGCTTCCCCATATCATAATGAGCTTTCACTTGCTGATCTGTCCTGTTGTCTTTTGTGTATTCCCAACTCATGTTTTATTTATTAAATCTTTCAAATAATTCTCTTTCCTCATCTAATATATTCTTATAACTTTTTGATGGTTTTTCCTTATCATCTCGCATAGGATTAGCTACTTCTGCCAAATATTCTGGTAAATAAATAGGCTTCTCATTTTTAAATAGCTTTTCTCTTGCATATTTTATAGCCTTTTCAATATCAATTATTTGTATCTTTTTACCAGAAGTATCAGTTATTATTTTAGGACATTTATAACAAGCATATCTGAAATTATAATATCTAATTGGTAATAACCCGGGTTTTTTCTTCCACCTTCTGGCCTCAACAGTAGATCCAGGATCAACTAACTGCCAATATTCACATTCATCTGACTGAATAATCCAATCTTTCCAAGTAAACTTTAATCCTGAAACTAAATTAAATTCTTTTAAAAAAGATTCTGATATTTTTCCTAATGGTGTTGATAGTTTTTTCATAATTGTATTTTAGATAAATCATAATCATCTTCTTTCTGCTTAAAAGCAGGAGTTTCGTCTTTTCTTGCCCAGTTTAGGATCGTAGCATAGTGGCTACTATACTTTTTTCCAGTAGAGGCTATATATGATGACAGGCTTTCTATCTTTTCTTTAGCAAGCCTCTCTCCAAATTTATCTATAAGCTTATTAAATTCTGCTTTTAATAATTTTACATTACTAAACTCCCCATATATATATTTTTCTTTAGAAGAAGAAGAAGAAGAAGAAGAAGAAGAAGAGTTATGTTTCGTTATAACGACCTTATCTTTTGCTTTAGTTTTAGCACCCCAACGCTTTTGCATTCCTATTTTACCTGAACAAGCTTTACGGTAGCCATCTTGCTTTCCTCTTTCTCTATCTAATCTGTTATGTCTTATAACACCCTTATCGCTTTTGTTAAACAAGTGTAATAGCGACCTTATAACGACCTTATTAACACCGCTTAGTCTAGCTAAATATTCCTCATCATTATTTAATGAGCAATCATCTGTGTTCCACATAAAAGCTAGTAGATGTATATATGCACCTCTTTCTTCTGCGGTCATTGAAACTACATTTGGATCAGATAACCAATCCGCTGGATAGAATTGAAAACTTGGTCTTTTCATTATTATTGTTGTTATTAATCATTTCTAAATTTACTTTTAGATAAAAGCCCGAAAGTTAATTTATTTACTCTTTCAAGAAACTCTAAATCATCAATGTGATTTACTACTATTGATGTTAGTATTTCTTCCCTTGTTGGCTGTTCTTTTTTCATAATTTATTGTTATTATTGATTAGATTATATATTACTTATAAATAAAAATAAAGCTGATCTAGATCAGGTTATTGATCTGTTTGTTATCCCAACTTCCAAGCGATCTATACACGTCTATTTTACGTTCTAAAAGGTCTTTTCTACCTTGAGCTATGTGATACTCAACTTCTTTTTTATAAAGGTCATTAAGCGTGTCTTTGTAAGCCTGGTGGGTTAATGCTCTACGATCCTTTTCAGCATTAGTTTTAGCATCAATCCCATCTGCTATTGTAGCTAGTTTAACTTTCTTCATTTCACTAGCTTTATTATAGAAAGCTTTTAGTTCTGCCCACGTTTCTATTAAGAGGTCATATTCCTCAAGAGCTTGAGTTAGTTTTTCTTTTATTTCTTCCATAGTTTATTTAGTTAGTTAGATATTTTTTTTCTAAAACCTTTTTAGCATTCTCAATCTCTTGTTGCTTCTTTATTTCTGCTTGCGTTTCTTCATTATCTTTCTTTTTATTATATTCCTTATATGTAATATTTAGATTTACTGCATTTTTCATCTCTTTTAAAAATTTCCATAACTCATCTCTCCTTTCTTCTGGTATATATATTGCTTTTTCATCAAATTCCAAACCATAAGCATCGTTCGCTATCCAAGCACTTACAGCGTCAACAATGTTTTCGTATTTCCCTACTTTATAGCGGTCAAATATTATAAAGAGATGATGTTGTCCCCAATTAAATTCCTTATATCTCCCTGCTTTTAGTCTTTCAACTATGTCGTTGATAATTTCGTTATTTATTTTTAATATCCTGTCCATCCGCTTGTCAGTTATAACAAAATCTTTTTCTCTTTTTGCTCTAGCTTTTTTAGTTGTAAGTATTTCTTCCATAGTTTATTTAGTTATGCTTATAATTGATTCAATAATGACTGCTATATTTTTCCGTATGTCCTTAGACTTCATTTTTTTGATAGCTGGTATAAGCCCTTCAAGGTATAAAATTAATGCTTCTTTTTTAGTTAGTTTCTTCATAGTTTATTTAGTTAATAATTACTGTGGGGTGGGATGATCACTATCGCCTTGAAGGTGCCCGATCACATCTAGTTCATTACAATTAGGACATCCAACACATTCCATTACACATCCGCAATCTTCGCAGTATCCATATTTAGCCATAATTAAAATAAATTATAAGAATCAAATGTATCCTTGTTATGTTTTTTGCACTCTCTGCAAAGCCATATATCTCCCAAACATTCTGTTATTTCATCCTCAATCACTTTCTCCATCCATTTAATATAATCTTTATCTAATCCCATTGCCTTCGCTTCATCCTTCCAGTGGTTATTTGAATTGTGTGTGATTTTCATAAGCTATTGGTTAATTAAGAAGTTGATATAGAGCTTTAATTGTTTCATCTGTTTGATTGTCATCTGTGGCTTCACATCCATCTTTTTTGAGTAGTTCCCATTTAGGCAAATATTTACCATCTCTCAATCTTGTCCCATCAAGGACACAATCATAAAAATCACCATCCACTGCTA
>Ga0208904_1000600_pt1 | contig 28454 bp, 33 predicted proteins | sample AntAceMetag02UKB_FD_184774 | JGI IMG/M metagenome (GOLD analysis project Ga0208904, IMG submission 184774) | Saline lake microbial communities from Ace Lake, Antarctica - Antarctic Ace Lake Metagenome 02UKB (SPAdes) (version 2) | ecosystem: Environmental > Aquatic > Non-marine Saline and...
TTTACATCACTTCGTCCAATAGATTAAGTGACCAATTTTGCGAATTATTATTAAAAATAGGTAAATGTGGAACAAAAATACTACGAAAACCTAAAGACGTTTATATAAAAGGTAGATTAATAAAAAAAGAGAATTGTAAAAGTAATTATATAATTTCTATTAATCATAATCAATTAACACCTATAGTATGCAAAAATAAAAATCAAATGTTGAAGGATACATATAACGGTAAAATATATTGTTGTGCTGTCCCTAATAGTACATTGTATATAAGACGTAATAATAGGTGTGTTTGGTGCGGTAATTCGCCACCATATTTCAATGCTAAAGCGTATGCTACAGAAGGTAACAACTTGGGCGACAATGATACTTATGAAAAGTACCTAGATAGTATGAGAAGTATTATTAAAGCTTGTTTTAAATCATTGTGTGAGGGAGGCATAATTTGTTGGAACACTTCGCCAATTTTAGACGAAGGTAAAAGAATACCGGTTCCATTTGATACTAACACTATATTCCTTGAAGAAGGATTTGAATTACTAGAAGATATAATCTGGAGAAAGAAAGACGGAGCGGCTAAGTTAAGATGTGGTGGTTGGTACCAAAATAAAGGTAAGCCTATGACATGGCATGCAAACATTGTTACAGAATATATAATGGTGTATAAGAAACCTGGGACTAGAGAAGTAGGAGAGTTCGACAATATAAAAGATTATTATCCTGAGATTCCTAAAGACTTACTAACGAACGTATGGGAGATGCCTACAGAAACACAAACTAAATGGCATCCTGCACCTTTCCATAATGAATTAGCAAAACGGTGCATTTTATTATATTCATTCAAAGGAGACACAGTATTAGACCCATTCTTAGGTTCAGCCACTACTATGAAAGTTGCGAGGGCATTGGGTAGAGACTGTATAGGAATAGAACTAAGCGAGGAATATATCAAGAAAGCTAAAGTCAAGATGTGTTTTGGACAAGCAGGATTGTTTGACAATCACGAATATATTATGAAATGAGGTGTCTTTAAATGAGTTTAGAAGATAAGATACAGAGGTTTGCAATTATTTCCGCACAGGCATGCGCTACAGTTAATAAACAAGTATTAACATCAATTTTAACATATATTAAACATAAAAATGCAGAATTAAAAATACTTCCTATGCAAGGAAAGCATATTAATGAAGATAGGATGGCTAAAATATTACATCAATATGAATTAATTTACGGAGATTTGAATTTAAATAGTAAAATTAAAATTAAAGATTACAAAGTAAAACCACAAGCTATACGTCCATTGACGGGCTTGGAGCCTCTAGTAAAAGGAGATAGAAGTGCTATCATTGCTGGAACAAAGATTAATTTGAGAGCAGTTCCAAACTCAAAAACTAGAGTAGCTAAACTTCTTATGACCACTGGCGCATTAACTCATCCTAGATATGAATTGAGACATAGGATAGGAAAGATTGCACAAATGGACCACGAATACGGTATGATTATTGTCGAAGTTATTAACAAGAAAAAGTATCACGCAAGATATGTAGAGATACAAAAGAATGGTAAATTCTATGACTTAGGAACATTGTATGATGGAAACAACATTACAGAGAATCAGCGTATAAGCAGTCTCGTAATAGAACCACATGTTACATGTGTAGACCCTAAGGCATTAGAAGGAACAATAAAAATGATTAATGATTTGAAACCACATAAATTGTTCATACACGATTTGTTTAATGGAAGTTCTATTAGTCATCATAATATGAATGATATAATTGAATTACATCATTATTTCGGAGAGAATAAACTTTCATTAGAAACTGAACTTAAAGAAAATGCTGACTTCTTAAAATTGATGTTAAACAATATGCCTTCTGATAGTAAAATATATATTGTTGCAAGTAACCATAACGAATTTATTGACAGATATTTAGGTTCTGGAAGATTCATTAGTGAGCCACAAAATCTTGAAGTTGCATGTGATTTACTTAAAGCAGCCTTCAAAGGAGTGCCTCCATTAAAAGAAGGCTTAAGTTATTTTATGGATATACCTGATAATGTTATATTTCTTAACAGAGGAGATGATACAAGAGTATTGGGATATTATATGAATCTACACGGAGACAAAGGTTCTAATGGTGCACGAGGTAGTATAAATACTTATGATAAGACACTTGAAAAAAGTATATCTGGACATTGCCATAGTGCTGGTAAATATAGACATACAGTAAAGATAGGAACAATAGCCGAATTACAACAAAGATATAATCAAGGTGGTATTAGTAGTTGGACTAATACTAACGGAATATTACACCCAAACGGGCACACTCAATTAGTACATATAATTGACGGCTTTTATAAATTGTGAGGAACTAAAAATGTTATTAACTGATTTTTTTAAATGGAAGGCTATAAAAATTCCAGAACAAAAGAAAGAAAGGTACAAAGATACTTCGGTACAAGTAGTGTTTGCCAAACACAAAAAGCATACATTTATATACTAGTAAGTATTTGTAATTAAAGAGAAAGGGGTAATATATGATGGAAAATTTACGTATTTGGGTTATGTCACTTTTGGAATATGACAAATTTGGGAGAGCAACAGTGCTAAAATCTTTTGCTAAACCTGCAGCAGATTCACCAATCAAAGCACCTAAGAAAGGGTCGTATGCAAAGAACAAGAACGCTAAACCAAAGAACAGCGTCATACAAAATAAAGTAGAGGAGGAACTATTCTAATGATAAACAAAAATACATTCCACAATGATTCATTACAGATGTTTAATGAACGGCTTTACGCCGACATTTTACATTTAGATAATGTAGTTAGTAAGAAAACCACAATAAAGTATGAAGAAGAAAAGTATTATGGATATTTTGTTGAAAAGAATAGACGACTATACTTCCTTCAAGATACTCCTGGTGATGATACAGATATTCTAGATTTGATGCCAGTAAAAGTAAAGATTAAAACAGAGACGGACTTTAATAAGAAAGTATTTTTCTTCGTTAAGAAATGTGTTAGTGTTAAGATTCCTTGCGAAAAGAAAATGCCTTTTAGACAAGTCATTGATACTATTGCAAACTTCAAGCATACTAATCCTTTACACTTTAAACTCTATAAGATAATAACTGCTACGGGTTATTGTAGTAGAATTAATTACAGAGTTATTGCTGAGAGAGGATTTGGAAAAGATTGTATGATTAATAATACACAAGACTTGATGGGTGGGATATCCAACATGTATGGAGCGTCATACGCCAAGTTAGAATATAGTTTAAAGTTTTCTTATCTAATCTTTAATGAGATGGGTAACCTGAAAGTAGAGGACAAGTATAATATGCAACAGTTCCTATTAGCAACAGGAGCTTATTTCAATAAGTATGTTAAGAAGACTAGAGCCACAGAAGATACTCAAGAAGAGTATGATATTAGTAAAACTAGCCTCGGTATCATTTACAACCCTCCGATGTATTATGCAGAGAAAGGACAAGAGTTCTTCGACACAATGTTTACGCCAGCCGTTCAGAATAGATTTATTCCATTCTATTTGTCTGGATTGTTAGACGAAATATTCGATGCACAATTTGATACCGAGAAAGTAGTATCTGAGAATATGGGATTGTATAAGGATATCATTAGCACACTGATGTATTTTAGAGAAAATCAACCTAAGAACAAATATCCTATGCCAGATGAAATCATTTTCACTGAAAAGACACGAAGGTTTGAACGTTCGTTTATGAAGATAGCAGAATATATATGTGAGTATTCTGAAACAGAGGAAGAATACTATGAACTTATATACGAGTTATACAAGACTTACAAAGACTACGAACCAATAGCAAAGGATGCACAACGATTTATAGGACAGACAAAGTGAGGAAGAAAAAATGAAATTAGTAATTAAAGATAAGAATTTAGAAAACCTTAAGAAGGTTTTAAAGACAGGTGTTAAAGTTGGACACGAAGCAGAGTTGGAATTCTCAGAAGAAGGCATTACTATTATAATGAATAGTGGTGGTGTGGCTGGAATGAAAATTGTATTAGGCAAAGAAGCATTCGAAGAACTAGATGGTGAAGAAAAGATTAGAGTATTTATAGCAGATATTAATACCATCATTAAGGATGCTAAAGGACAACTAGAAATAAACGACGACAATGATGTTATTAATCTTATTGTTAATGGTGATAAATATACTTCGCCTATTGTAAACGAAGATAAAGAGCCTGCGCAATATCCTAACATAGACTATGAAGGACAAGTTATAGAAACTACCTTTGCAGAATTTTCTGCTATCGTGGCTAAGTTAGATAAGATTAAAACAGAGGAGATTATCTTTACTGTTAAGGATAAGAAGTTATCTGTGGGAGGAGTATCACAAAATAGAACTGCGGAGATAACTTATAAGGATATTAACGCAGAAGATTTTGTTGTAAGATTTCCTAGGACTTCAGTGATGCCTATACTTAACAAAGATAGCGACAAAGTGCTACTCTCTATCAAAGAGAATACACCACTACAAACAGTATGCGAGTTAGACCACATATCGATAAGTTATGTGTGCGCCTCGTTCAACAAATAGAAGGTGAGAAAATGATTAAGACATTTAAACATAAATTATTAACAATTAAACTGAAATCTAATATACTTAAAGATAGAGTATGTTATTTTGGTGAAAGAGATTTAGAAGGATTATTTACAGAAGCATACAACGATATGAAATACAAAACTACCTTATCTACCGAACTTCAATTGCTAGAGATATATAAATTCTTTAAAGCAAGAGGAGCGAAACCTGTAGAACTAAGTTTAGGGAATTTAACATACATAGGAGATAAGATGGATTCATATGAGACTAAAGAGGAAAAGTCTGAATGATTTGGATAATATATGTTCTTTTTATAGTAGGCGGTTGTAGTGGTATCATAATAGAGATGATAGATAATATACGGTTAGCTAGTAATAAGTGGGCATGCAATAGAGAGCACACTGATAACCAATTTATACCAGAACAAATTATAAGACCTGTGTCGTTAAGAGTGCCTAGGGTTAATTACAAACCTGTGCAAGCAGCTCCTATAGCAGAAAGAACGATTATAAAAGAATTTAGCATAGAAGAAGAATCATTATTTTAGAGGTGAAAAATGGTAGATATAAAAGATTTAACACAACTTCCAGGTGTCGGTCAAGGCACAGCAGACAAGATGAAAGAGGGTGGTATACTCAACATAATGAGTGTAGCGGTATGCACCCCTGGTCAACTTAAAGACGCTTGTGGTACAACAGAGAAGGCTGCTAGAAAAATTATTCAAGCTGCAAGAGATTTATGTGAAATTGGTTTCAATACTGGTAAAGAAGTAGAAGCGAATGCTCAACCAAAAATATCTACATTATGTGAAAGTGTAGACAAACTTCTTGGTGGGGGATTAGAACTAGGTACTACTATGGAAGCGTTTGGACAATTCGCTACAGGAAAGACAAACTTGTCCCACATATTCGCCGTTTCGACTATTATGCAGTTCCCAGACTCATACGTTGTGTGGGTTGACACTGAAGGAACATTCAAGCCTGATAGAATTAGACAAATCTGTTCAGAGAGAGATGTAGACCCAGAGAAGGTTCTAGCACAAATATTACATGGTAAAGCTATCACTAGTGACCATCAAATATTATTAACAGAGAAGATTGAGGAATTAGTCAACGATGGTAAAGATGTTAAAATGTTAATAGTAGATTCAATGATGAATCACTTTAGAGCAGAGTATTTAGGTAGAGGAACATTAGCAGTTAGACAACAGATGTTAAATGGTTACTTACACAGAATTGGTAAACTAGCAGACATATATAAGATAGCTGTTTACTTTACTAACCAAGTACAGAGTGACCCAGGATGCATGTTTGGTAATCCAGAAAAAGTAGTAGGCGGAAACATTATAGGACATTTCGCAGAAATAAGAGTATGGATTTTAAAAGCAGCGAAAGATACAAGAAGAATGAAGTTAGTAGATTCACCAAATTTACCAGCAGGAGAAGCTAACTATAGAATAGTAAACGGAGGTTTTGAAAGTGTCGCAGAATGATGGATTATGCCATGCATGTGAAGGACAGAGTAGTCCCGCGTGTGATAACGCATACAATAAAGATATATGTGGAGTGTTTAAAAAATGATGACAATAAAAGTTAAAAAGTTACAAGAGAATGTACAATTACCTACACAGGCTAATCACGATGATGCTGGGTTCGATGTGCGAGCCGCGCATGATGTGATTATTAGACCGCACTCAACAGTAAAAGTAGGAACAGGTCTAGCAGCAGAGATACCAGAAGGACATGAGTTACAAGTAAGAAGTAAAAGTGGTATGGCTTACAAAGAAGGATTAGTAGTAGCACAAGGAACAGGAACAATTGATTCCGGGTATAGGGGAGAAATATGTGTATTGTTGTTTAATAGAACACCATTTACTAAGCGTGTTAGGAAAGACGAACAGATTGCACAACTAGTATTGAAACCTATACTAAGAACTGAATGGGTAGAAGTATCAGAGTTAGCAAAAAGTGAAAGAATGACAAAAGGTTTTGGCTCTACTAAAGAAGGAGAGAAGACTTTGGAGACTGCATAAATGAGTTTATATCTAGTTGAAAGTTCGAACACGGAAACGCAAACAATATTACATGAGTTCCATAGAACTAAGGAAGGCAAGAAAGTTATTAAGAAAATAACAACTGCGAAACCTTATTTCTTTGTGGATGAAGACGCGCCCATAGATAAGTGGGAGCAAGTAATTAAAGTTGTTAGAGGGTTTACTTCTATTGAGAAGAAACCTGTTAAGCAAGTTTTTGTTAACCGTATTAGAGATGTTAAGAGTATGAGAAAAGGAATCGCAACAATGGGATTCGAATCATACGAAGCTGACATATACTTCCATAACAGATATACAAATGATTTACCTAGCATAGAAAAGACAACTCTATTCCAATGTTTTCTAGACATAGAAACCGACAGTGATGACAAATTTCCAGACATTGATACAGCCAATCATGCAGTAACTTGTTTAACAGTTAAGATGAATGGTGTAATGAAGACTTGGTTATTTGGAGAACATATAACACCAGATATATTATCACAGCTTAAACATACCGTACACTTTAAAAGAGAAGACGATATGCTTGAGGATTTTGTCAAATGGTTGAAAGCAGAACAACCAGACATTATAACAGCTTGGAATTGTATAAACAAAGATACATTTTTGATTACAAATAATGGATTATCTACTATATCAGATATTGCTACAGGAGATAAACTATATGCAGATAATAAAGTTATAAAAAAGGAATATACAGAGAAAAAGGCGGTAGAATTCGGTTCTAGATTTGGAATAATACGAGCTAGCTCAGAACATAAATTTATGGTAGTAGACACCCCATTTAAATATAAAAGTTTAATAGGATTGCAAAAATCCGAAGGAGAATTTTTACCAATCAAAAATATAACTAAAGGATTCTTAAAAACAAAATACGATATTAATAGTAATAAAGATGTAAATATTAATAATGAGATATTATATTTATTAGGGCTGATATATTCTGATGGATGTATACAAAAATGGAGAACACAAGTATATAATAATAGCAAAAAGATAATAAATAGGTTAAAGAAACTAAAAGAAACATATTTTAATCATGTTAATAAGATATATGTTGATAAACGTCATACCCCTAATACATATAACATAGTTTTTAAAACATCTTATTTAAAACCATATTTAGAATATATATTTAACGGTGAGAGAAAAGAATTAAATATTAATAAATTGTCTAAATTATCGCCTAAACAATTCGGAATATTTATATCCGGTCTTATAGACGGTGACGGGTCGTATAATATGATACAGGTTAATGAAAAGACTTCATATAAAGAGGTTAACGGATTTCATTCTCTATTATTATATAATGGGATAATAGCTACAATACAAAAGTATGGAGATAATTTTAATAATAGATTTCATATATGTAGTATAGAAAATAAAATATTATTAAATGCTTTACATAAAAATACAATTTTAAAATATAAAATAAGAGCAATTAGTAATTCTAAAAAAAGAAATAGAACAACTAATATACCAAAATATTTTATAGATAGAGAACATAAAATAATATATTCGTATATTACTAGAAATAAACCACTTAGTATATATGAAGAAATGTGTGATATAGAAACTAATAATCATACTTTTATGGCGCCGATGCTGACGCACAATTGTCATAATTTTGACCTCCGTTATCTTATAAACCGGTTTGAGCGGCTAAACGTAGAATATCGTCATATTAGTCCGCTCAACCAAGTTTATATTAAAGAGATGTACAGAACCAATACTCACTATGTTAAAATAAAAGGTGTAGTAGTATTTGACCAGCTAGAAGCATATAAGTTGTGGAGAAAGTATGGTAACATGCCAGTACTAGCTTCATACTCATTAGACTTTGTAGCAAAGACAGTTTTAGGAGAGCAGAAGTTAGACCACGGAAAGACTATGCATTGGTTGTGGAAGAATGATGTAAAGACACTGATTGAATATAACCAATGGGACGTAGAGCTTCTAGTAATGATTGAAGATAGGTGCAAGATTGTAGACTTCTTCGATGAGTTGAGAAGGAAATGTAGAATCCAATTTGATGATGTTTATAAAACAACAGCTATGATTGATGGATTCTTATTGAACAGATTACAAAAGAAAATCATATTGCCTAACTCTAGATATGGAACAGGTGAGAAGTTTAAAGGAGCATATGTATTAGACCCAGTAAAAGGATTATATGACAATATAATGTGCTTAGATATTAAAGCGTTCTATCCTAATATGATTAAGACGTTTAACATTAGTTATGAAACTGTAAACGGAGAAATTAAGTTACCTATTGGTGCATCCTTTAGAAGAGAAACAGGAATAGTTCCTATGTTGTTAGACGAGTTAGCTATAGAAAGACAAGGATACAAAGACAAAATGGATGCAGCCAAGACTAATGCTGAAGAAGAGTTGTGGCATCAGAGACAATATGGAACTAAAGTATTAGCTAATTCATTCTTTGGTTACTTAGGATTTCCTGGCGCAAGATTGTATAGACCAGAAGTCGCAAGTTCTATTACAGGAATGGGAGAGTATATTATTAAAGAGATTATCAAATGGTTAGCTGAAATAGATTACGAAGTTATTTACGGAGATACTGATTCAGTATATGTAAAAGCTAAATACACTGCTCCGCTTTCAGTATTACAAGAAGGATTTAATCTAACAGACTACATAAATAAGAAGTTAGAAGAGTTCTCCTTAAACATAACTACTATGAATACATTAGAAATAGAGTTTGAAAAAGCTATGAAGAAAATGTTGTTTACTGAAGCTAAAAAGAAATACGCTTATAAGTTATTGTGGAAAGATAAGAAGAACTTTGACGTGGATGATAAAATGGAATTAACTGGATTTGGCGCTAAGAGAAGTGATAGTAATAAAGTATCTAAAATAGTGCAGAGAGAAGTATTAGAAAGAGTATTAAACGGAGATAGTAAAAAGGATGTATTAGAATATGTAAAAGGAATGAAAAAGAAAATGATTGATAGAGAGTTCTCAGATGAAGATATAGGATTCCCTAAAGGAATTAAGAAATCTTTGTCAGACTACAAACCTCCTGGTCCTATTATTAAAGGAGCAGTATTTTCAAATATGCATTACAATACTAACTTCGAGGAAGGTTCCAAGCCTAAGTTTGTTTGGATTAAAGGAATTAAGGGTATAGGGAAACCTATAGTAGTATTAAACAATAAAGAATACATATTGGAGTCAATGACTTACCAAACTAAGATACCAGATGGAGTTGAAATAGATTGGAAGCGTATGACTGAATCGACATTTAAGAAAAAACTGGAGAACATATTTGATTCTGCAGGATGGGGATGGACAGACTTAAACGTAAGACCGCTGTCAGATTTCTTTTGAGGTAAAAATAAGATGGACGTAATCAAGCACTTCTGTTCTGGGACAGAAAGGATAAGTATAAATACGGATAAAGTAGAATGTTTAGACACACAACAGCTAAATATTGACTTCAAGAAAGATTCAATTAAAAGGTTTAGAATAAGTGGTAATGGAGATTGCTTCTTCAGTATGGAATTAATATTCGCTGAGAATATTACACTAAAAGAACAGATAAAGCATATGCATACTATAGAATTATTTTATCCAGAACTATTTGATTGGCGCTTCAACGGAGACAATATAGAATGCTATGCAATAATACCTATGTGTAAAAAGAACTTAGGAATATTTGGTAGATACAGAGGAGTATATGGATTCATTAGACAACTTAGAGAACGATTAATAAATGTAATTAAGTTTAGAGGGTTTGAACATATTCAAATTAGTAAGTTTATAACTAATATGGTGTATTCGAATGGTTCTATCAATCACACAAGTGATACATATGTAGTGAACATAGAACCTCATTGGGAATTGATAAAGATATTGATGCATTCAAAGAGTAGGAAATGCGGCTTAGTAGAAGTTAAGAAGTTAGATATGAGATATTGGATTAAAGAAATCAATCCAGACTTCACTCGTAAAACTCTTGTACCTAAACTAGACAAGATACCTATAACAGATGATGTGTATAAATATTATCCCCCGTGCATACTTAAACTAGCTAAGATGAAAAGAAAAGGAAACTATAACAGATTCTTGTTATCTACATTCCTTTTATCAATGCATACAGAAAGAGATGCTAAACATCAACTTCTGACAATGTTAAGTGATGATGAGAGAGAGCACATACTTACAGGCAATTGTAAAGACCAATGGAGAGCAGTAGTAACTAAAGGTTATTCAGGGCCTAGTTGTAAGACATTAATAGAATGTGGATTTTGCGACAACGATTGTGGAAGACCATATCCGCATTTCAATGAAGATAAAGGTGGTAAGAAATGAAAAAGATAGTAGCCATATCTGGTGGTATGGATTGTTTACATATTGGACACGTTAGAATGATTCAAGAAGCTAAAAAATTAGGAGATAGACTTGTAATCATTTTAAACAACGATAACTGGTTAATAGAGAAGAAAGGCTTCGTCTTTATGCCAGAGGAAGAACGTAAAGAAATATTAGAAGCGATTGAAGAAGTAGATATGGTTATAATTAGTGACCATCAACCCGGCACAAAAGACATGAGTATATGTAAAGAGTTATTAATGGTTAGACCTAATGTATTCGCAAATGGCGGAGATAAAAAGTCTGACAATATACCAGAGTATGAGTTGTGTGAGGATATGAATATCAAAATGATATTTTCCTGTGGTGGAGAAAAGGTACAAAGTAGTAGCGATTTAGTTAAAGACGCTAAAGCTAAAGAGGAATAAGAAATGAAGTTTATACATATTAAAGAAGCAAAAAACGTAGAGTTATTTGCAATAGGAGACGCTCATTATGGCTCTAGAGAATTTATGGAAAAAGAGTTTAAGGCTATAATAAAATACGTCAAAGAAACAAAGAACGCAAGAGTTATCCTGATGGGAGACTTAATTGATACTTGCTTAAAGAATAGTCCTGGAGCAGGGCCATATGACAACAATATTACACCAGAAACACAAATGGAGCATATGGTAGAAGCTCTTATGCCTATTAAGAAGAAGATTTGGTGCTTACTAGACGGAAATCACGAGAACAGAATACATAAGACTACATCAATTGATATATCTAAGATTATGGCTAGATATTTAGAAGTACCTTATTGTGCTGATTCAACACTGATTAAAGCTAGGATTGGCTCACAGAACTATTCAATCTTCGCTACTCACGGTGCCTCCGGGTCGACTGGTTTATCAGGAAAACTTAACACAGTTATGAAGTATTCGGCTTATATACAAGCAGATATATATATGATGGGGCACGTTCACGAACTAGCACATCACAGTTCAGAGTACTTCTACATAGACAATGGAGATAAGATGATTAAGAGCGCTGAAAGACATTATCTATTGACAGGACATTATCTGAAATATGGTGGATATGCTGAACAAAAAGGATACAAGCCAGGCAACACAGGTTCTCCTAAAATATTACTTAGTGGTAAAGAAAAAGCGATAGATGTAATATTAGAATGACTACCATAGAATTAGAAGAGCTCAAAGATGTACCGTGTCCACAATGTAAACAAAAGACATTACATTTGTCTAGGTTATGTGGGTATCAGTACATCTGTATGTCTTGTGGAAAACGTGCCAAAATGTCAACCTTAGGGTTACCAATGCTAAAATAGAAAGCTTTATATAGGAGTACTTACTATAGATATATATAGAGTAAAAACGAGGTGTAAAAATGTCAATAAAAAAATTAGTAGATTACCTTTGTGAAGAAAGAGCAACTCCACAAACAATGAAAGCAGCATTAGGATATTATACAATGGTTAATAAAGATTATTACAACAAACTTAAAGATGTAACACCGATAACTAGTGAGCGGATGAAACATATAAAAGGTTTATCAGCGAATTATGCATTCTACAAAACATTAGAAAGTTATTGCCTATAAGGTTGAGAGGAAAGAAAAGTGGATACTAGAACTATAATAAGTAACTATCTTCGGAAAACAGACTGGAGAGTAAAAGAGAACGCAAATACAGGATACAGTTTTAGCGGGTTAGCATTAAGAATGTCTGAAGACGCTATTGCAGACTATATGTTGAATACTGTATATACTCAAGAACTTAAAGAGGCTAGCGACAATTGTTACATAAAGATACATGACTCTGGTTATTGTTGCACATATTGCGTAGGACATGACTTAAAGAAGTTATTAAATGAAGGTCTCAACGGAGTACCTAATAAAGTTAATACTGCTCCTCCTAAACATATGAATAGCGCAGTTAATATTATGGTTAACTATCTAGGTATTATGCAGATGGAAAGTGCAGGAGCGCAAGCATTCCCAAACTTCTCTGTCTTATTAGCACCATTTGCAAAGGCTGACAACGAAGACTATGACACCATTAAACAACACATTCAGAATTTTATTTATCACATGAATATTAGCAACCGTTGGGGAGCACAAGCAGTATTCAGTAACATCACACTTGACTTTTCGGTACCATCGTACTTAAAAGGAACAACACCGTTGGTAGGAGGAAAAGACGCGGCATTCACTTATGATGACTGCGTAGAAGAAATGAACATGATTAATAAAGCCGTGTTCGAAATAATGAAGGACGGCGACGCTTCTGGGCAACCTTTTGCGTTTCCGATTATCACTGTAGATATAACTAAGGATTTTCCTTGGGATAGTGAAATAAGTAAATTAGTATTTAAGACAACTGCTAAATATGGATTACCATATTTTCAGAACTACATTGGTAGTGACTTAGACCCTGAAGACGTATTAGCTATGTGTCCGATGACTGGTGATACTAAAGTTATTGTTAAATCAAAGCAAAAAGGAATAACATTACGACCCATACAAGAAGTTTATAATACATATAAACAACACCAAACAGAATATCAAACATGGACTCCTGGCGGATGGGCGTATGCTATACCAACCAAGCAGAAAAAACAGAAAATCTATGAATTAACATTATCAAATGGATTTAAAATAAAATTAGGAGAGAATCATTTACAACCAATAAAAGGTGGGAAAACAGTACAAATAAAAGATATTGTTGATTCAAAAGAAGATATTTGGATACCTTTCTCTAATCAAACGTGGAATAATACGACTAAAGGCTGTTATGATTGGTATGCTGGGTATGTTATTGGTGCGTTTTTAGGAGACGGGACATTATCCGAAGATGAAGTAGTGTTTTCATTATCGTCTGAAGAGAAGGATGATTCTACAGAAAGGGATATAAGATATTTCTTTGAAAGTCTCGGATACAAAGTAAAAAGAACCACTATTGGTGGATTGAGAAATGTTAGAGTAAAAGGCAAATTAACAGAATTTATAAGACGTTATGTAAAAGGTAAATATGCGCACACAAAAGAACTCACAAATCACGCATTTGATACAGCATTTTCATTTAGAAACGGTATCATAGATGGACATTTGGCGACAGATGGAGCAAAAGATAGGAGACGTATTTATACAACCTCGCCAAAACTAGCAACACAAATTTGTGAAATATTGTCTAGTACAGGAAATAAATGGTTACAAACTAACATAGATACAAGACCCATACAAGATAAATATCGACTACCAGGGCAAAAAAATACCGAGAGAAAACCACTATATAGGATAGATTGTCCACAACGAGTAAAATACGGTGATTATTTCGATTGGGGATTTGAGCCAACACTTGGTTATCACTTTAATTTTTACAAATTAAGAAAGATTGAAGAAGTGCAAAAGGATTTAGAACTATATTGTTTTGAAGTAGATAATGAAGACAGCTTATTCACACTTGCTTCAGGTATGGTTACACATAACTGTAGACTACAGGTTGATAAAAGAGAATTACAAAAGCATACTGGCGGGCTATTCGGTTCAGGTATTAGCACAGGTTCATTACAAGTAGTAACTTTAAACTTGCCTAAATATGCTTACGAAGCTAAGGGTAATGTAGGTAAGTTCTTCGAGCTTATTAGAAAACATGCGGAACTAGCAAAAGAATTACACGAAATCAAAAGAGAATTCCTAAACAAGCAAATGGAGTATGGACTATATCCTTATATGAAGAGATATATTAAAAGTTTTGACACATTCTTTAGCACTATAGGAATCGTTGGGGGTAATGAAGCTTGTCTCAATTTGATTGGACAAGATATTAGCACTTACGAAGGAAAGAAATTGATGGTGAATACTTTAAAGTATTTAAGAGAGTTGATTGCAGATTTTCAAGAAGAAACAGGGCATATGTATAATTTAGAAGCGACTCCAGCAGAGTCTACAGCATATAAACTAGCTCGTTTTGATAAGGCACAATACCCAGATATAGTCACTTCTGGTACAGACGAGACTCCTTACTATACAAACAGTACACACCTAAAAGGAGATTTGGAAATAGATATTCCAGACTTGATAGAACATCAAGAATCACTACAGAATTTGTATAATTCTGGAACAGTACTTCATTTTTATTTAGGAGAGCAAATCAAAAGTTGGCGCTCTTGTATGAAACTAGTAAAGAGGATAGCAACTAACAGCACAATACCATATTTTAGTATTACGCCTACGTTTAGTGTATGTCCTATATGCGGTTACATTACAGGAGAGCACGAATTCTGTCCTAACGGACATAGTGAAGAAGAAGTAGAAAAATACATGAGGTAAAACAAATGGCAAAAAAAATAGTAGTTAAAAAGAAATTTGATGGTAAAGGACCAGCAGGTAAAGGAAAGATGGATGGCTCAGGAAAAGGAGTTGGAAAGAATCAAGGCGCAGGTAAAGGACTTGGAAAGAAAGCACCAGGCAAAAAACCATTCTTCTTATTTAAAAAGAAAGAAGACTTAAAAAAGAAAGGCGGAAAAAAAGGTAATTGCTAAAATGTCAAAGATTCCCTGTGAAATATATTCAAGAGTAACTGGTTATATAAGACCTATTAGCTCGTGGAATGTCGGCAAACAACAAGAATTTAGCGATAGAAAGAAACTAAATGTGTGAATAAAAGATGAAGTTTAAAGTAGCAGGAAAGATAAAGACAAGTACAGTCAACGGAGAAGGAATAAGATATTCTTTATTCCTTCAAGGTTGCAAACATGCTTGTGATGGATGTCACAGTCCTCACACATGGAAGCTTTCTGAAGGAGAACCTATAGAGGTAGTAGACATATTCACAGAGATGTGGAAGACAAGACGTTATATTGATGGTGTAACTATATCAGGCGGAGAACCATTCTTACAACCTAAACCATTGCTAGTATTATTAAAGTTAATGGGTGCAATGGATGTTAATGTGTGGGTTTGGTCAGGATATAAATTAGAATATCTGTTAGAGCATTTTCCCGAACATATGGAACACATAACTACTATCATTGATGGTAAGTTTGAAAAAGACAATCCAACTAAGAAGTATTGGAGAGGAAGCGACAATCAAAAAAGATATGACCAAGTTGATAAAAAATGGGTAATAAATGAAAAATGAGACATTTCAAAATAAAGTGTAACCACGGATATGATGATTGTTTTAAATGTAAGTTATTAAAAGATTGTTTTCCAAAAACATATGCGCTAAGACAAAAAGCTAGAATAAAAAATGGACGGTGAATGAAAAATGATGAGTACAAAAGCAATGTATTATTATAAAAGAGTAGAACCTTTATATAGGTCTGCAATATTTAAAGAAGGAATGAAATTAGATTTAGACACAGATGAAATGGCTAGCATGTATCAGTCTAACATAGCTAATCATAGAAATGTGATTACATACGCGTTCGGACCATCAGTAGAGAAAAAAACATTCTCACAGAAATTCAGAGAGTTGTTTCGAAAATGACTACAATATACGGGTCAGAAACCTGCGGCAAATGTAAGATATTAGTTAAGAAATATCTTAATGAGCAGAAAGACTTTGAATATATTGATGTAGCAGAACTAGACAGAGAAGCAATAGCCGAATTAGTATTGAAATATGGCGCACAATTACCTATTGTGGTTGAAAATGCTTGATAATATATTAGTTGTAAATAAAGGGCCTATACATCAATATAAAGTTGGTGTTAGTGGCGTAATGGTTTATGCTAAACCTATGTTTCTTAAAGGCGGAGGAAAAGAATACCGAGTCGCAAATGTAGACGAGATATTTGATTATTTCAAAAGCAATTACATAGATAGAAATAGAAGTTACAGCATAGCCAATTACAATTTACTAGATGAAGAATGGAGCAAATTAGAAAACGCTATAAATAGTTTAGAAAAGAAAAAGAAGGAGTGAAAGAAGATGATTGAAAGTATGATAGTCGTTAACACTGTAGCAAACCTTTTAACAGGAGTAGCTATAGGATATTTATTTTATAAGACACATGTCAACAGAATGAGTATCAATTCATTTCCAGACCCATATATGGTGTTCGACGAAATGATGAAACAAAGAATTCCTATTCTAACTGGACCAGATGGTAAACCAATATTGCCTGAAATGGGAAAGAAAGAAAAGAATCCAATAACGGGGTAGAAGAATGGCAAAGAAGAAAGTAGGAAATGCAGTCAGAACAAAATCTCAGATACGAGGAAGTAAATCTAAAGGAAGTTCATTCGAATACGACTGTCAATCATCATTACAACAGATGCGAGTATTTAAAGACCTATATAGGACTGCAGAAAGAGGATATCAGAGAGAATATGATTTGCGCTCAGATGAGGGCAAGTGTTGCTTTGAGTGTAAACGACTGAAAGGCATGTCGTGGAATCAAGCAAAGAAGTTTCTGATAAACCTAATAGGTGCTAGCGAGGAAGGATATGGCAATTATGTGTTGTTTAAATCTAACCAACAGCCGTGTTTAGTTATGTATTTTACAGCAACCGGCGTCACTGTGCAAGAATTCGAAGATGTTTTCGGGGTTCCCTTTATAAAGCACCCTAGCACAAGGCGTAAAAAGGGTTAAAATAGACGTTTAAAAGCGAAAGATTTATATAGTAGAACTAACAATATACTCTATATAGACGTAAAGTAGGTGAATTTATGACTAAAAAGAAAGAAACGAAAGAAATGAAAGAATTAAAGGATTATCACGCAAAGAAGCACAGCTTAGCAGTCACAAAGATGATAGTTGATGAATATTTGCAATTAGACAAAAAAACAAAAAATTAAATTCATATATACTACTTCTATGATAGGTTAATCTTGAGAAGATGTATAAATTTGAGGTGTAAAAACTATGACAAAGATGAAAAAAATGAAAGCATTGGGAGTAATGGCATTGATGGTTGGTGGCTTATTAGCTATAACAGGATGTGACAAAGACCCCTTAATGAACCAAAGTGTTAAACAGGCAATTAACGATGCAAAACTAGCTGCTAAGGCAGAAGGTATGCAAGAAGGAATTGCGTCTGTAGACATTACAGCCGACAACGCAGATGTTGTACAAGAAGTTGCTTTACAAGCACAGAACGCATTAAAAGCACAGAAAGAACTAGACGAGCAAGTAATCGCAGATTACAAAGCAGAATTAGAAGCTTTAAATGTTGAATTAGCAGAAAAAGAAGCTGTAATCGTTGTTGAACAAGAACAAGCAGAAGAAGCAGTTGAGAGAGAAGCTAACGCATATGTTAAGGACGAACTTGCACTAGAAGCTGGAGTAACGGCATTCACATTAGATGATTCCGAACTAAACTTTTTACAAGACACAAAGATTAAATTTAATGGAGATAGCAACATCGATATTAAAGAAGAAATCGTATTTGCTGATGTAGGCGTACGTACAAGTGTCTACGACAAAGAGTTTGACGATGGAGTATATTTAACTGTGGAGTCAGAAGATGGTATTTTGTATAAATATTCATTTGAAGATGATGTAAACAAAAGCTTAGTTACTAAAGACAAACCTCTTAAGATTAACTTCCTAGGCGAAGACTTAGAGATTGTAGACGTATCTAGCAGTTCATTCACTGTAATTAGAGGCGAAGAAGTTCTTATGAAAGAGAACGAAGTTCGAACTATGAGCATTGATGGAGAAGATGTAGAAGTTGAAATGGTTTCTATATCAGATAGTCAGAGCAAAATTGCTGTTAAAGTAAATGGCGCATTGGTATCTGGACTTGCTGAAGGAGATGTTGAAGAAGTTGGTGACTACGAAGTATATGTAAAAACTGTTCTAGCTAATGATGCTGGGGAAGGAGACGACATTGCTGAGATTAGAGTTGCTAAAGATGTTGAGACAAAATACGATGACGGAGACGAAGTTGTTGAAGGAGACGAGAGATTCGTTTATAGAATCAAAATGGATACTACAATTGCAGACCATATTGATTATTTAGGTGTTGCTTATGCTGAAGTTAGTAACAACAAAGACGATGAATACGCACCAATCACTGGTGACGAGAAAATTGTTTTCCCTAATGACTTTATCAAAGTAGGAATTGGCTTAGCAGACAACGAGTACAATCAGTACAAATTTAGTTTTGCTACAAAAGACGACGTTAAATCTATAAAAATAGCTAGTGATGACGACGAAGGTATTGTAATTGGAACAGATAAAGTAGATAAGGTCTACTATAATGGTTCAAACGTACTATACAAAAATGACAATAGCGATGACAAAGTGGCATTAATTGGAGCAGTTTCTCTTGTTAATGACGATAAATCTTTAGCTATAGGATTTAGTGATGGTGCAAACTTTACAATCGGAACAAAGATTGCATTCGTAGTGGATTCAACAATGTCTTTCTTAGGAGAAACAAAAGATACAGCAGAAACAGCCGATATTACATATGATGATGGTATATTGGAAAAATCTTATGGAACTCAAGAAGAGAGCCTAATGACAAGCACTGGTTTAATTATTGTTGACCCAGAGAACAACGCGAAAGCAGATAAGTTCGAGCTAATGGTTCCAAAAGATGTTGTTAAAGCAAAAATAATTGTAGAGTAAAATCTACATTTTTTTATTTTTTTTTAAAATACACGGGGTAAAAATGACAGAAGAAAACAACATGGAAATTAAGGTGCAATAAATGCCTGCTCCGAAAGACCCAATAAAATATAAACAGTATATAGAAAATTTACGTAAATCGCATCTTGGTAAATCACATCCCCATAAAGGAGTAAAATTTAGCAAAGCTCATAAAGAAAATATTAGCAACGCGATGAAAGGTAGAAAACCGTCTAAATCAGCGTTTACAAAAGAAGCGAGATTGAAACGATTGAACACTATACGTAAAAATGGGTCATTATCTGGTAAAAACAACCCAGCGTATGTAGATGGAAAGACCAAATTAGTAAAAGCAGTATGGAAACTCCCAGAAAGTAAAGAATGGAGACTAATGATTTTTGGAAGAGATAATTACACTTGTAGATGGTGCAAAAAACGCGGATGTTATTTAGAAGCACACCATATTAAAACTCGAATAGAGATTTTTAGAAAGCACGGAATAAGCACCGTAAAGAAAGCATTGATTTGTAAGGAATTATGGGATATAAATAATGGAATAACACTTTGTCTAAAATGTCATAATACTACAAAGAAAGGACGAGGTAAATAAAAAAATGGCAGAAGAACATGTTGAAAAGATACTGTGCCCACCAGTTAAAGTTGGAGATATTATAGAAGGTCAAGAAGTTATTAACACAGGCAAAAAGAATGACGGTGTAGTTAAGTATAATGATTATATAGTATTTGTTAATGATTGCGCTCAAGGCGATATTATTGATTTCGAAATGGAAAAAGTCCTACCGAAATTCGGCATAGGCAAGAGAATATTTAAAGAAGATAAATTAGAAGACGAGGTTGATGAAGAATGATGTATGATATTATAACAATTATTGCATTCCCTATAGTTAGAGGAGTGATGGGGTGGTTCGAGAATGCTTTAGCTGACGGAAAGATTTCAACATTTGAATATAAGCAACTAGCTAACACAGTTCTTAAACTGGGTGTACCGGCGTTTGCTTTGTATTACGGGTTTAACTTACCTGCAGAATTTGCAGCAAGTATACCATTTGTAGTAGACTATGGCTTTAGTTATTTTCAGAAAGCACTTAAAAAAGCAAATATTAAAAAGAAGTGAGAACTTCTTATTTTTTCTTTTTTTATTAACTATTTCTAGTATTTTCTATGTATATGACATCATTCTAACAGGCATAGCCCTGTGGCGTCTATACAAGCTCAAATTTAAACGATAATTAATTAGGAATGGTCCAGTGAGGCTAGAATAATCGTTCAACCTACGAGCTCTATTTAGCCCTGGATAGACTATAGAAGTCTGTTTAAAAGAGAATAAAAACTACTTATAAGGTATACATATTGAATTAGAATCAATGGATTATATTATACTGAAAATAGTATTAAGGATAAATAATATAGTAACGCCGAGACCGTACATACCAAGCTTGATATACTTAATATGCTGTTTGTTTGTAGCCAAATCTCTATTACAAACTCCAGTAGCTTCAGATAATTGAGCATGTTGCTCTGTGTTTTTATCATTATGGTCATCTAATTTACTTATTACATAAAGCAGCAAGTCTCTCTCTGTTTCTTTTCCGTTAAATCCGTTGGATAATTTCGTTCTCTCTATCTGTTCTCTCGTCATATTTACTTAAAACTTCTCCTTATATACTATATTAGAACTACTACTATTTAAATGTTTCGGTTTTTAAGCCGTTTTATACAACAAACATACTGCGTCAATGACTGGAATGTGTGTTGCATCACTTTTCATACTTATTTTTAATGTTAAAGTTGTTCCTGAACCGGAGAAAGTGTGAACAGCATCTCCTGTAAGTGAACCCGGAACTATAGTGAACCAAGTAGTACCACCATTATTACTTACCAGATATGTGCACAAATCTGCACCAGGTGTATTAGTAAGTACTCGTAATTCACATTGTAATATTGCACCATCAGTTTCTATACTATCTAATATCGCATCGCCTTCTGTCTCACCTGATTCTAAACGTAAAGTATCTGATACTATTTCTATACCGTTTAATGTTACTATAGACGGCGATTCATCAAAATAAGTTGTATAAGCGTCTGTCATATCATTTATGTTACTATATGGCTTTAATAAGTCATTAGCATTTATAAGTGACTTAATTATATCTACAATATCTGTAGTACGCTCTGTCAATTGTATGCTAGATAAAAATCCTGTTTTAGATAAATTCCAAGTTATAGATTCTGCTTTTACATTACCTGCTAATCCTAAAGATGGTACTTGACATACGAACATATCTCCTGGTTTAATTTGTGGCATACCTAATGTACTAATAGTCCCGCTCTTACTAACAGTGTCTAATATATCTAATTCTACATCTGCTTTACTCTGTAAGTCAGCCATATTCGTTATGGAATTATCTGCTATGACTTCATCTTTAATCCACCATGCAGTCTGACTAGCAGTATTCTCTTCTGTTTTTAAAAATATTATATTATTATCTTCTTTACCATATAATTTAACTCTGTTACGCAGTCTAGTATTATCTTTTCCCCATTTAGGAAACGATATTAGATTTGTTTTTTCATTAACATATTCTACTTTATTGATTACTGACTCCTTCACAAAGAAATGTATATCATTGTTAGTATCTATATATAAATCCATACTAGCCCTGTTAGCAATATCTCTTAACACATCTATACCTGATATATGTTTATATGTGCTAGTAACACGGAATGTAGAGTCTGACACATTATTATAAGTAACTATACCTGGAAAATTGACATCTATAACCGCTTTAATTGCGTCGCTAGCAGTAGCATTAACAAATTGTTGTATGATTTTCTTATCAGTTAATTCTGGAACTTGTCTACACTCTAACGTAGCTGTTAGTCCTGCATTAGTCAAAGATACATAAGTGTTATCTAATCTACCACGGAATATCTTAAACTCTGGGTCTGCTACATCGCCATATTCTGCCCAAATTTCTACTCTCTCTCCGCCATCAAAAAAGTCTAACCATTGAGAATCACTGTTTTCTAACTTTACATTACAAGTAGCTAAATCTCGTAGTTTCCAATTTATAGTGAGAGAGGTGACATAATCTGTTAATTCTGTTTCTACACCAGTTGTATCATTTGTAACTAATATTTTCCAACTTACAGAATATTGATTCTGTGGTATAAATATGAATCCGCCGCGGGATTCTCTAGTATCTCTTGCCATATTTAATCATCCCACCCTGATGCCCTTACACAGTCTGAACAGATTGAGTCAAATATGAACTCTGGTTCGTATACTGCATATTGAACTTGTTCTGTTGTGCATGCAAAATCTTCGTATCCCCATAGATAACAACTGTCTCCCGCAGATACATTAGCACATACTAATTGTGCGGTAGTGTTTATATATGGCCCTGTCTCAGGAGCGCTTGTAGCATTTACAAACTCTAATGTGGTACAATCTAAACCCATAGATGCCCACGAATGATTAAGTCTCATATATATGTCCATGTTTTCTGTTGCATGCTCACTATTCACTGTGAATATAGATTGACTAGAAGACTGCCCGTACGGTTCTACATTTTGTGCAGTTATGCTAGTAGGATACATTTCAAAGTAATCTATATTAGTAGGCATAGTGTGATTGAAATCTGATGTAATAAGAGTTATGTTATAACTAGTATTATATCCCACGACTAGTGACCTAGCTGTCATAGTGAATACTGAGCCATCGCTAACATTATATCCAAATGATATAGGTGACATTCTTACATTCCCTGATTCATCACTGAATACTGATATGCTCAAATTAAATAGTCCTTCAGTGTGGTCATCTACACCATATTCTGCTGATACATTGTTAAATTGTATTTGACCGCTTTCTTCTGAATAAAATCTAATAGGTATTACACAAGTAGTGTCTGTGCAAGTTCTCAAATAATCATTTAAGCCATCTGCGTCTAATGTAATCTTTATATTTTCATCAAAATTACCACTGACTTCATAATCAGATATACTATTGTTACCAACGTCTATATTCATATTATAATGGTATGCTGGTATAGTTTCACTAATATTTGATAATTCGGTTAAGTCTGTAGTATCTGATAATATGGTGACATTACAACTAAAATTATCGCCAACGTTTATATCTGACGCATTTACAACGAATGCAGATGTATAAGGAATACCACTACTTATAGTTTCTAAAGCAGAGCCTGTATATTCTACACCATTGTCATACCAAGTGAAATTGGCTTTGATAGTTCCTTCTGTATCGCTTGGGAATGTTGCAGTTGTTATACAACTATAATTTACATATGAATATGGTTCTGCTTTATTAGTCCAATTCTGTAATACTGATATTAATTCTACATAATACTCATCATATCCTAAAGGTGTGCAAGTATCATTAAATACTATTGTCCCAACGTATGCTGGTGTTCTATTACCATATTTAGCAATAGCACAGTCCCAATTAATATTAGTTGTTGAAAATTGAGCGTCCCATGTTAGGAATTTCTGAGTAGTTCCATTGAAATCCATAGTTACTTCGTTTCCTGCTGTTCCTGCTAAAGATATATTAGAGTTATTCTTATATTCTAAAATACTCATGCCTGAACCAGTTATAGATGCTGTACCACTTGATATACATTTGAAATCACTATTTTGTATAACAAACTCATCCATAAATACATTCTCGCAATCTCCTTGACTAGCAGCATAAATACCGGATGTTTGTGTTAGATATGAATCTTGTAATTCTAACTTACCATTGGTGTCTATATATGCGTCCCCGCCTTCTGAGCATGTGCCTGCTCCGCCATTCATATCTACCTTTGTGCTGCTTCTTAAATAAAAATCTCCATAATTATAAAACACTGATGGCCCTCCTGCGCCCCGTTCGCCGCACGCACCTGTTCCTGCAGCCCCGCCGTTGAACTCAGCAACAGTATTATAATATGTTAAATTGTTATAATTGTAATTATATGATGTTCCTGCATTTCCGGGTCCTTTGCTTCCTGTGGCTCCAGAAACACCAATATTAGTAGTGATGTTAGAAGATGATATATTTACATCGCTGTAATAATATAATGATGATGCTCCTGATGTTCCACCATATCCTACATTCGACCCGCTATATCCTGCTCCTGATAAAACAGTAATATTGGATGAGTCAACCGAAGTCCCATTTAATGTTATTGTCACGCTTCCGCCAGACCCTCCGGATGCTGTAGATTTATATGTAGGATAATTTATAGCGTCTTCCTCTCCCTCTCCTCCTGTTCCGCCTTTTAAATATATAGAAATGTTTTCCTCATATCCTGCTAAAGTATTTATAATATATGTAGAACTTCCTCCAGAAGGCCCAGTGGAATAAGATGTTGAACTACTAGGAGTGTCCCCTGCATCAGCGCAATCGTCCTGACCACTTCCACCATTGCCTGCTAAAGTATCAAAGACATTATTACTAGTAGATATTGTGTCACTTGTTATAGTGATTGTGGATGTTCCACCAACACCACCAATACCAACTGTACAATCTTGTGCATGGTCATCACCACCATATTCAGCAAATGAACAATGCGCGTCTCCAGAGCCACCATTACCATCATCAATATCTATAATAAAATTACTAATATTTGTAGACGTTCCTTCAATAGTTAATGTTGTGCCAGCGCCTGCTCCCCCATCACCATCATCACAATCTACATTAGCAAAATTCCAGTCTGTGCACCCGTCTCCATCACAATCTCTATCAACATCTGTCCGCGCCGCACCATTAGACCCGTCCCCTGCATCAGCATTTAAATCTACATCTGATATATTAATAATAGGTGAATACACTTCAAATGTTATCGGTCCGCCAACCGCGCCATTTATACCTGTTCCTGCGGACTTAGAATCTGTGCTATCTGCGCCTGCGTCCGCAGAAGCGCATGCTGATACAACGGCATTACCAGCATTTGAGCCAATTAAAATAATATTAGAATCTATAAATGTTGCAGAGGTAGTACCATTTATATATAATTGTGATAATCCCCCTGCTCCACCATAACTATTCTCTGTGTTTGATTCACTACCAGAGCACGATGTTGTTGCTGAACCTTTTCCGCCTGCACCACTAGTACCAGTAAATGTTAAATTATCTACTAATATGTAAGGGGCTACTACGCTTATACCTGCTGCTCCTCCTGAACCAGCGCTTGTACCGCTACCTGCACCTGTACCGTCTCCGCCATCTCCGCCTGTACTAGTAACTACTACATTCTCCATTTTAACTCTTAAATCACTATCTATTGTTATCAATCCTGTACCGCCTACAATTCCAATTCCGCCATTCGCTCCTGTATAAGTTATTGTAGCATCATGTATATAAATAGAACGCGATGATGAAAATGTATCACAAGAGAATCCGCCAGTACAATCATAATAATTGCCTTCAAGCGTGCAACTAGTTAAACAATCTGTAGCCGCTGATACGGTCTGTGATAAGAATAGTGATATTATCACTAATATGATTAAATTAAATTTTGATAGTTTCATCTCCAATACGCCCCTGTTACATTTATTGTTACATTATTTGCTACACTATATCGTGGATAAGTTAGATATGTGTATGCTTCTGTACCATTAATACTACCTGTTTCATTTCCATAAACTGTTACTACATCTAGTTGTGAGTTGGCTTGGTGTTTTTTGATAATTTCACTATCAATTGTTATTTCTGATAGAGAACCACCAAAGTAATATTGTGAGGAAGTTATTGTGCCAGGTCCTGCAAACGAAATATTAAGAGGAACATCGCATGTAAGCTCATCACAATTGTTATCTATGTAATCGTTTACTGCTGTGCATCCAAGATTAATTCTATAAAGTCCTAAATCTGAATCAAATGTTAAATCGTATTCTTTGTCTATTGTGCCATTGTTTCCTATGTCTATTGTGACATTTGACCCATAATCTCCCAAATCTACTACTACCATACCTGTAAGGTATGCATTTGCTGTCTGTGCAGCGTTAGTATTGAATACGATTTTATATTTAGGTTGTGTTCCGCCATTCTCTATATATGATTTAGACCCACTACCTACTTCTGTCCAATTGCTACCATTATCAAGACTTGCATAATATGTTAATGTTGCTCCTGAATCTATATCGCTAGTAGCTGTTAGAGTTAAATAGTCTACTGAATTAACCATCTCTCGCAATAAGATTGATACTATTTGTCCGTTTTGATATGTGCCAGATGTTTCTGTCATTCCTGCTTGCTGAAAGAATGTATCAATATCTACATCATATGACTCTATAGAGACTGTATCCGAAAAGTCTTCTGTAAATGTGCTTTCTATACCTTCTCCTTGAACATATAGATAACATGTTGAGTAGTCTTGCACAGTATTTAATTCGAACTCCATTAGTGTTGAACAATTATTAACACCAATGCATGATACTTCTCTAGAAGTCTCGTCATCTTCGTTAGTATTAATAAATAATGTCGAGCCTACCATAGTACCTTTATATTTTGCGTCGGATGCTCCGTCGTCACCAATATCTACTTCTACGTCAAGAGGATATGAAGTCGAATCTTTTGTGAACTTTATACTAGATAATGTCATATTACCAGTTGTGTATGAAGTAAATCCTATACCGATTACTGTTGTCTCGCTAGTAGTGCTAATATTAGCATTGAATAATGTCTCATTAAGTTCTACACTCTGTGTATTATAAGTATCTATTGTCCCTGCATAATTCCAATCGGATGTGCTGTCATTAAACATATCTACTGTGACATTATATAATGAATCCGGGCTACCAAGACTAAATGTAATTGCTTCGAATGTCATATCTTTATCAACAGTTATATTGATTATACGCGTTACGTTAGCAGTTAATACAAATGTTTCTGTAGTACTATCCATTCCATCTAGTTTAGTTAATACTTGATTAGTAGCAGAGCCAGTAAGCCCGAATGTCGCTGATATTATATCGAATAGATTATCTATACCTACTTTTGCTATTTTCCACGCATAGTGCGGGAACACAAAATCGAAGTAACTATTTCCATCTGCGAAAGTTTCTACTGTTGGGTCTACTAAAGGTAATATCTGTGTAACATTATTAGAGCCACAAGTATAATTATTTCCATATCCAGGATACCCTATATCTAAACACACAACTTCTGTACCATTAGTTGTAGCTGTTATATTTGCTGTAGTCTGATATTCGTATTTTCTATTTTCTTGCTCGCCATCTAAGTATAAATGCATATATTGCGCTATAGTTAAAGTTATATTAGCTGTGTTATTATTCTCTCCGTCTCCACAAGTAAGCATTAAACTGTGCTCGCCTAAGTCTGATATAGCAAAACTACCAGTCAATTCACCAGTATTAACATTCATAGATACTAAATCTGTATCATTTACATAATAAGATAGTGATGTACCTTCTGCATCAAGGCAGTTTACTGTATAACTTAATGCTTCTTCTATATATTGCGATTGATTAGATGGTGTAGGATTCCAATAAGGTACATCGTTTATAGGTAATACTTCTACATTAACAATATCAACACTTGAATTTTCATAACCATCATAGACTGTAATATTTACAGTTGCATTTCCAGTCCAATCTTGCGCAGGATATACATTAATCTGTGAAGTCTTTAATAATTCTATACTATATATTTTGGTTTCATCTGTATCAGATGTATCAACTGTTTCGTAAAATATATGTTCGCCTCCTCCTCCTGATACTTTCTGACATGCTATTAAAGTATAATATTGGTTGGATAGCACTCCTACAAATGAATTATATATATATAGATTATATTGACTCGTATCATTTCTACATAAAGCTGGAACTTCTTCTGT
>Ga0208904_1000604_pt1 | contig 28294 bp, 33 predicted proteins | sample AntAceMetag02UKB_FD_184774 | JGI IMG/M metagenome (GOLD analysis project Ga0208904, IMG submission 184774) | Saline lake microbial communities from Ace Lake, Antarctica - Antarctic Ace Lake Metagenome 02UKB (SPAdes) (version 2) | ecosystem: Environmental > Aquatic > Non-marine Saline and...
AGTTTTTTTGCATCTCCATATAAGCCATTTTCTTCTTTTTTTTGCCCGGAGTAATCTAGTTCATCTTCTTCTCTTTTTTCTGGCATTGGTGCTTCTTCTAACTGCATTTCAAGATTTTGTTCGGAGTTCTCTTCCATCATTTTTTCTAGAACCGGCGAAGAAAATACGGGTACAGAACGAATTATTCTTTTTTGTGGGCCGGATGGGTCTTTTGCGGATATTTTTTTTAATTGTTCAGAAACTATTTTGTCTTCTTCGTCTGGCTCTATTCCTTCTAGTTCATTTTTATCTTGTTCAATTCCTTCTAAGTCATCCTCGGTTTCTTCAATATCTTTAAGTTCATCTTTATCTTCTTCTATTCCTTCTAGTTCTTTTTTGTCCTGTTCGATTCCTTTGAATTCATCATCTTCAAGATATTCTTCGAGTGGTTTTTCTTTTGTCATGCTAATAAGATGTTTAGAAGGTATAAAAAAATATTGATTCTAATAAATAGGTTTTTATAATTAATTTTGTTAGATTGATTGAGGGTGAATATGAAAATTGAGGAAATAAAAAAAGAGATAGATATGATTAAGCGTAGGAATAAACGAGTTGAGTTGGATAAGGCGTGGGAGACTAGTTTGTTTCGTAAGGTTTTGATTGCAATTTTAACGTATATAGTGGTTGTTATATTTATGTGGGCGATTGATGTCGAGAACTTTTTATTGAATGCGATTGTGCCTACGGCGGCATTTGTTTTGTCAACTTTTAGTTTGTCGTGGATAAAGGGTTGGTGGATTGGGGGAAGGAAATGAAGGAAATGCTAAAAAAAAGAGTTTTAAAAGAGATTGAAAGTGTTTATTCTGATTTGAGAGAGGATGCTGTTGTGCTTGTTGGTTCGAGGGCGAAGGGAGATGAGGTTGCAACATCGGATATTGATATATTGATTTTTTCAGATAGGATTGATTATTATAAGAAAATTTCTGTTGAGAGAAAGCTTAGGAGGGGAGGGGAGGATCCAGGTTTTGAATATAATTTGGATGATGGGATTTTACTCGAGGTCAAAATTGTTGAAAATAAAGTTCTTGAATTTGACGTAATGTTTTTACATGAAATATTGAATGCAAAGCCTTTAGCTGGAGTGGTTAATTTTAGAAAGCTTAGGAAAAAAGCCAAGAAGCAATTTGTAACTAATTATGAAAAAGTTTTGATGAAGGAATATATTAATTTTTATAATGAATTTAAGCAAATGGAAGGAATTACCAAGCGTAGGGATAAATTTTCTATTGTCAATCTTCAAATAAAGAAGGGTATTGTTTTGCAGGCCTTGTTTAGGTTAGTTTTAATTATGCAAAAGGAGCCTTATACTTTTGATAAATGGTTGTTTCATATGGTTGTTGGTACAAGATATGGTAAGAAAATAAAAGAATTGGTTCCGGAATTTAATAGGATTAAAACCTTTGAAGACGTTGAGAGATGGAAGTTTAAGATTCGTTCGTTTATTGATGGAAAAATGCCTAAGAGATCATACGTTGGGGCGTGGTGGAAATTTTTAAAGGAGTTTAAGAAGTTGAAATGATCATGCAAAAAACAAAAAATTTAAAAGGAGGTGTATATTTTAACATATATTATATGGGTTATTTGGTACGCTGCCTTTGATTAGGATAACTTTATTCTAGTGCATACTTTATTTTGTAAATTTACTATAACTCTATTTACTTTAATTTTGCATTAGGATTCTTCATCAATGTCATCGTCATCGTCTAATAGTTCGATACGATCATCATTATCAGAAATGTTTTTTTGGTGCAGGGGTTTTCCGAACTTACCAAATAATATCTCGTGATTAGGCATAAAATATAGGGCCTAAATAATTATATAAATATAACTACAATGGAAAAAAACGAAAAAAAGCGAAGAAATCCACTATTAAACGTAGTTCTGGAAGAATGGAAATATTTGGGTAATCAAAAGAAGATTTTTGGTTTTTATGTTTTTTTATTCATTATTGCTGGTGTTATTGCGCTTATGACCCCTTTAGTTATTGGTTTAATTTTTAATTCAATTCAGGAGAACATTGGGTCTCGAGCAGATTTTAATAAATTGATTTGGTTGATTTTTGCGCTTTTGTTTATTGATATAGGATTTTGGATATTTCATGGATTTGCGCGAGCTTTAGAGCAAAGATCAGGCTTTTTTGTTAAGCGGAATTTTATAAATACAAAGGTAAAACGTATTTTAGAACTTCCAATTAAGTGGCATAAAGATCATCATTCAGGAGACACAATAGATAAGATTAATCGTGCAGGAGAAGCTCTTTCTAATTTTTCGGAGCATACAACATCTAGAATAGTTTATGCAATACTAAATATTTTTGGTTCATTAATTATTTTGTTTTTTGTTGATTGGAAGATTGCCCTTTTTGCTTTGGTCTTTTCTTTGTTGACAATTTTTGTAATTATGAAGGTTGATAAGAAGCTTATTAGATACTATAACAAGTTGAATAAATTTAGCAATAAGGTTTCAGCAGCTGTATTCGATTATGTGAGTAATATTATAACGGTTATAACTTTGCGTTTGAAAAAAACTGTTTCAGCGGAAGTTGATAAAAAATTAATGGCTAGTTATGGGACGCATAAAAAAACTATTGTTTTGAATGAGTTTAAATGGGGATTTGCAAGTATTGCGATAACGTTGATGACGGTTCTAGTGTTGAGTTATAAAGCGTATACAGATTATACTTCTACTGGTATTATTTTAATTGGAACTTTATATATTTTGTATGGCTATTTAGAAAGAGTCGGTAGGACGTTTTTTTCTTTTGCCGAACTTTATGGAAGAGTTGTAATATATGACTCTAGAATTGTTGGAGTTAGTTCTATTGATGAAGCGTTTGAAGAAGTGAAGGATGAAGTTAAGGGTAATCTGCCTGTTGACTGGGATAAGATTGAGCTTAAGGATATAGAATTTAGTTATGATGTTGGGGCAAAGAAAAAACATTTAGAAGATGTAAATATTAAATTTCGAAGAGGGCAAAAGATTGCATTAATTGGAGAAAGTGGTAGTGGGAAGAGTACAATACTTGCGGTTATGAGGGGGCTGTATGCTCCGGAGAAGGGAGGAGTGTATTATCACAGAAACAAACTTCTTCGTGGTTTTGCTAAGTTAAAGCATAATATTACTTTGATTCCACAAGATCCTGAGATTTTTAACAATACAATTGGTTACAATATAACTATGGATTTGAAGGCAACAAAAGATGAGATTCTAAAAGCTGTTGAAATGGCGCAATTTGAGAAAGTTTTGAATAGATTGGAAAACGGACTTGAAACAAATGTTATGGAGAAGGGGGTTTCTCTTTCGGGTGGAGAAAAGCAAAGGTTAGCTCTTGCTCGGGGGATTTTGGCCGCAAGAAATAGTGATATTATTTTAATGGATGAGCCTACAAGTAGTGTTGATAGTATAAACGAAATGAAGATTCATGAGCAGATTTTTGATGAATTTAAAGACAAAACGATTATCTCTTCGATTCATAGATTACATTTATTGGAGAAGTTTGATTATATCTATATGTTTGAGAATGGGAAGATAATTGGAGAAGGAAGCTTGAAAGAATTGAAGAAGAACTCCAAGTTTAGAGAAATTTGGAGAAGATATCATTCTAGAGGGAAGAGAAAGTGAGGATAAGAAAATTTAGAAAAAGTGATATAAGAGAAATCGTTAAAATAAAGAATGAGTCTTTTGGTAAATTTAATAGTTGTGAGTATTTTGATAAAAAGGGTGTTGAGATATATATGGAAAGGACTAATTTGAATAAAAGTGATGAGGAATTACTTAAAGCTCTAGGGGTAAGAGAGGGAGTTATTTTCTATGTTGCAGAGGAGGATGGCAAGATTGTTGGGTATATCAAAGGAGAGAAAAATAAAATTGGCAATCTGTTTGTTTTAGGGAAAAGTCATAAAAGGGGAATTGGAGCAAAATTAGTTAAAAAATTAGAGGAGGAGGCAATTAAGCAGGGTTCAAGTAGAATTAGAATAAAAGCGTCCCTTTATGCTACGTTATTTTATGAGAAAATGGGATATAAAAAAACAACTGGGATTAGGAATTTTTTAGGATTAAAAGTGCAGCCGATGGCAAAAAAATTAAAATGAATTATTTTGTTATAATTTCTAAGCTATCTCTATTTTGAAGTTTGTAGTCTTTACCTAGGGCCATTTTTGTTTTTGCATTAATTGCTTTAATGAAGTTTTTCCCGAAGTCTGTATGTAGGTAATATGCGAAGTCAAGTGCGGTTGATCCAGGTGGGAGCAAAAAACAATCTGGTAATATATTTCCTTTTGAGTCACCTAATTTATTTGCTGAGCCTGGGAAAATTGCCAAGTATCCTAAAAGTTCAAAGATAGCTTTGTTTAAAATTTCTTGGACCCCAGTCCCAGTTTTATATTTATTTAGAACATTAATTTTAATTTTATTTAGTGCTTCTAATTGTTTCTCGTTTAATTCTTTGATTGGAGTAAAAGTTGTTTCTCCTGGGATATATTTTATTAGTTCTGCTTTTGCTGCTTGTCGAAGTGCTAATTCAGAATCTGCTGAGCATGGAATTATTATGAGGCTTGGAAATTCTTTTATTATTTTTTTGTAATTTTCTTCACCTGTTGCAATATCAATTTTGTTTGCTGCTATAATCATTGGTTTTGAAGCTGCTCTTAATTCACTTGCAAAAAGCAATATTTGTTTTTCTGTCCAGGTTGTTGGTTTTTCAGGTAGATTTAATTTTAATAAGACATCTTTTACTTGGTTTTCGTCTACTTTTAATCCTGAGAATTGTTTTGCTATACTTTCTGATATTTTTTGGTTTTGCATTTCGGTTGTTCTAGCGAATGTTTTCCAGACTTTTATCATAATGTTGTAATACCAATTATTTAGTTCGTCTTCTAGGAATTTTATGTCTAATGCGGGGTCGTGACCTTCTGTAGCTTTACCTTCGATGTCGGTTGTTCCTGAAATGTCTACTATATGAATAAAACAGTCTGCTTGCCTTAGGTCGTCGAGAAATTGATTTCCTAGCCCTTTTCCTTCTGAAGCTCCTGGAACTAATCCTGCTACGTCCATAAGGTCAATTGGGACGAATCTCTTGTGGTCTATGCAAAATCCGTGGTTTGGATTACATTGTGTGTCGAATTCTTTATCAATACAGTCAACTTTTACGTATCCGACCCCGTGGTTTGGTTTTATTGTTGTGAATGGATATGAGGCAATTTCTATTTCTGCTAGCGTTGCTGCTTTGAAAAAGGTTGATTTTCCTACTGATGGTTTTCCTACTAGTCCTATTAACATAGAAAAAGAATTAGAAAAAGCTTTAAATATGTTAGTAAATTTGAGATTTAAGAAGATCTAGATCCTATAGCTCAGTCTGGTAGAGCGCTGGTCTTATAAGAGCGTAGTACCCAAAAGGTGCTTTACGTAATCTCACTGGAGAAATCTAAGAGAGCCAGAGGTCCCGAGTTCAAATCTTGGTAGGATCATTGATGATGCCGTAGGCATCATAACTTTTATAAATGGTATTTTCTATTATATATTATGAAGAAGAGAGTTGATAAGAAAAGTAAGGGGTTGAGTGAAAGAAAAGAAGCTTGGTTTAGACTTATAGTTTTAGTTGTTTCTGGTATAATTTTGGGAATTTGGAGATATCTTGTTTTTGCTTTAGCAATTGTTAGTTGGTTAATAGTTGTTGTTGGTGGAAAGAGAAATAGAGATCTTGCGGAATTTTGTGAATATTGGAATACGGAGATTTATAGATATATAAGATATTTAACATTTGTGACAAACGAGAGGCCTTTTCCTTTTAGTAAGATGCAACGAATTAGCAAGTTCGTAAAATGAATTTAAAGAAGAGTGAATGGGTATTAGTTATTTTTATGATATGAATATTTAAAAAGATTATTAATTGAAAGGTTTTAATGTCATTTCAAAGATCAGATAAAAATTTTGTTAATAGAATTAGAATAGGTCAAGAGGTAGATGGTTTTCCAGAATTTATTGCTGATCCAAGGCTTAGTAGAAGAGGTCAGGTTGTTCGTGAATCAGAACTTGGATTTTATTTAACTGAAGATGAAACTGGAAAAAAATATACGGCATTTGCAAAAAATGTTTGTCCATCAGAAGAATCAATAGGAACACTTCAAAAATTGGTTATTCGCAATATTGTAAGGGATAGGAATATTGTTTATCTTGAGCCACGTGTAGAAATTAGAGATAGTGTGCTTTTGGAAGCAAAAGGTTTTGCAAAGGATAAAGGTTTCCTTTTTTCTGTTTGGGGAGGTTATGATGTATATTTTCCTGGGACTAGAGAGGCAGAAGGTGATTTGCCAAAATTGGAAGTTCGGCTTGGTGACCATTTAGGTGCGATTGTTTATAAGATTGGTAGAAGTCATAGGTATTTTAAGGCAATTCCAGTAGCCAAAATAACATCAGAAGAATATAAAGGACATAAAAATACTATTTTTAGAGGGAGCTAAGATTAAAACTTTATAAATATTATAATCTTGGTTCTTTTATGAATTTAAAGAGGAGTGAATGGGCATTAGTTATTTTTAATTTGGCGTATATTTTGGGATTTTCATGGTTTTATTTTAAGCAGGATAATTGGGAGTTCTTACTTTACATAGGAGTTATAGTGGTTTTTTTTGTCTTAATTTTAGCTACGATAAAAAGGACTAAATTCAATATGTTTGTTTTATGGGGGTTAAGTATTTGGGGGTTGGCTCATATGCTTGGGGGAGGACTTATGGTTGGAGATCATGTTTTATATAAGCAGATGATTTTTGCGTTTATTCAGTCTGGAGAGATGTCAATATTAAAGTTTGATCAGGTTGTTCATATTTATGGATTCTTCATAGCAACTATTATTGGTTATTATTTATTGTTGCCGCATTTAGAGAAGAAGACAAATTGGAATGTTATTTATTTTCTTTTAGTGATGGTTGGAATGGGCTTTGGGGCACTAAACGAAGTGGCGGAATTTATTGCAACGATAATAATGCCGGAGTCGGGGGTCGGTGGATATGTTAATACCTCCTTAGATTTAGTTTCGAATTTGGTTGGATCAATTTTGGGAGTTATGTTTATTAGATTTGGGTTAAGAAGAAATAAATAATAAATAAAAAAAATAGGTGGTCCGAAGACCACCAAAAAGTTAGATTTTAAGTTTGAATTACAAACTTAATAATTTAATTGTAGTATCTGTTGTTGAAAAATTCTTTGCAACAATTACTTGAACTTTTTTCTCTTCTGCAACTTCAAGAAGTGTTTTTGTAACGTTACCATCAATTACTATAATTGCTGGACCGTCACGACTTCTTTTCAATTCGGAAGTTAAAGTTCTTGCTGATACAGTCTTAATCTCTTTAATTGAACCATTTAAGAGAACGGCTTTATTTGTTCCTTCTAATTTCTTAGAAAGATTTTTCAGCTCGTTCGTATCTTCATTGGAAAGATCTAATGGTTTAGATTCTTCCTCAGATTTCTTAAAATCTGTTTTTGAGATTTTCTGATTCTTTAGGAACTCTTTTGCCGAAACTTTCTTTCTTAGGTTTTGTAAGATTTCTTTTCCGGTTAATTCTTCAACTTCTTTTCCACCTGGTGCCGATGTAATATATGCAACTTCTGCATTTTCTACTACGTTTTGTGCGATTAGGATTCCTCCCCTGTCGCCGTCTACGAATAGAGTTAATTCTTTGTCTTTGGAAATTTCTTTTATTCCTTTTGGAAGCTTTGTTCCATTCATTCCAATAACATTGTTAACGCCATTTCTTAGTAGGTTAATAACATCTGCTCGACCTTCGACAACGATTACTTCTTTGCCTGATAGGTCTCCACATGGTAGCTTTTCATCTCCGTATTCAGAAATGTTTGCTATTTTTGCTGCATCTTTAATCTCGTTTGAGATTTCTCTTGAGTCAGTTGAACCTTGAATCCCTTGCATTAATTTTTTTGCCCTTTCTATAATGTAGTCTCTTTTTGAGCCTCGAACATCTTCGATTCTTTCTACTTCTATTTGAGCGTCGCATGGGCCAACTCTTTCAATTGTTTCAATAGCTGCCGCAATAAGTGTTGTTTCAGATTGGTCAAGTGCTGTTGGAATTTTTATTGTACCTATGGAAACTCTGTCTTTTCTTTCCAGTGTAACTTCGATTCTTCCAATTTTTCCTTCTTTTTGAAGTTCTCTCATTTCGAGTTCATTTCCAAGAAGGCCTTCTGTTTGACCAAATAGAGCTCCGATTACGTCGGGTTTTTCTAACGCACCCTGCGCATTCAGATTAGCATGTATCATATATTTTATTGATACTGGACTTATTTTTGCCATGTTGTTTTCTCCGTAATTTAATTGTTAGGTTCTTAAAAGAACCTCTAGAAAAATACTGTTGTTTTGAACCTATGTTCGTGATTATGACTTTCTCTCTAATGAAATGTGAATGTGAAATAATTTACCAACTGGTATTTTTCTATTGTTATTTTAAAGGGGTGAGACTTTTTAAGTGTTGTGGGGTGAATTTTGTTTTCGCTGATGCAAGAACTTTTTCTAACGCAAAGCATACTATGCTTTACTCCTCTGGAAAATCCAGAGAGAAAAGGCTTTTTTGCGTTATATTTGTTAAAGAAATTTCTTAAATAGCTCTGCTATTCGGCTAAATTTTTTAAAGTCGCCTAGCATCGAAAATAATTCAAAATTCTACGGTGAGCTGATGGATGTGGGGTTGGAGTGGTGGATTACTGAAAGGTTAATTTTAAATAAGAAGTTTTGTTTAGGAGAGTATGAAAAAGACTTACGTGATAACTCCGAATCCAGATTCTGGTTATTTTAAGAATAAATATAACTTACCGGAAAGCTCTAATTTAATAACAAATATTTCTGGGTTATTTTATGCTTCTCAATTAAAGAAAGAAGGGCAGGACGTGGTTTTTTTTGATTATTATAATGATTATTCTTCTATTATTAAGGATCTCAATAAGAAAAATACAGATGCTGTTTATTTATTTTTAGGGTTCGCAAATTATAATAATGGGATGAAAATTTATCAGGATTTAAGGGATAAAAAAATAAAAGTTATATTAAATGGCGTTTATAATTTTATAGACGGGCAAAATTTTTCGGATTGCACCATCTTGACTGAGAGGGGAATTGAATGTGAAAAGCCAATTGTGGACATGGATGTTGAAGTAAATTATGATTTGGTTAATTCTATTGATGATTTGTTTAAACTTCAAAGCAAAATGCATCAAGAAAAATCATTGATGGTGGTAAGTCAATATTTTGGATGTCCAAAAAAGGCAAATTGTTTTCATTGCTCCAGTGATAAATTGAAAACAGATCTTAAAATCAGACTTACGAAAACTCCTAAAGAAATTATTAATGAAGTAGTGAGATTGAAAAAGAAATATAATTTAGATGCGATAGTACTTGGGGATTTGATGAGTACGGATTATAGATTAGGGCAATTGTCTGAATGTTCAATGGGATTAGATTTGCCAAAGCTGAGAATTTCTACTGCGGCAAACTATATTACCGAGAAATCAGTTAAGGATCTATTAAAATTAAATTGCAATGAAGTATTTTTGGGAATTGAAAGTTATAATGAAAATCTAATAAGGGTATTAGATAAGGGTTTTACTTTGGAAGATGTTGATAGGGCGATGAACTTATTACATAAAAATAATATTTATGCACATATATCTTTAATGATTGGAATTCCAGGCGAAACTGAAGAAACATTAAAAAGAACTTTAGCGTTCGTTAATTATTGGAAGAAAAATAAACAAGTAGATGGCAAGCCTTTTTTAAGATTACAGGTGTCTTTGTTCACCCCTATTCCAGGTTCCCAAATTTATGAAATCTTTAAATACAGAAATGGAGCAGAGTCTACGAAAAAATTAATAATTGGTGATGATTGGATTTCTCGTCTTCAGTCCAGATATCTAGAGTTATTTATTGACAAGAAGATTTTTAAGACAATAAAAAAATATTATGGAATATTATCAAAATTAAGTGATACGAGTTACATTTAAAATGATAGAAAAATCGAGTTATTGGCCGGCGCTTTTAAAAAAATATGATGGGGTATTAAAGGTGGATTCTTGTGTTCCGTATAAGTATTTATTTTTAAATAAAGAGGGAATAGAAGCATTTAATCGGGCTGCAAGGAGCGATGTCTATTGGGTTAGTGGAGATAGTTTTCGTTGTTTAAATCAAAATAAAAAATATTTAGCAGGCCTGTTAAAAGATTATACGATAATTGAATTGGGGGGATTCGACGGCTCTGCATTAAATGAAGTATATGAATCAAATAAGGAATATGAGTTTGAATATATTAATGCGGACATAGGCAAGGGGTTACAATTATTAATGAAAAATAATTTTAAAGGAGTTAGAAATGTAAAATATTCCATATTAAAAAATAATTTTGATAATATCGAGTTTATAGGGTCAATTAAAACCTCTAGGCCAAAAGCTATACTTTTTTTGGGAAATACATTTGGGAATTATAATCTTAAGGATGGAGATGTTTGGCTTAAAAAAATAAATAATGTTATGAATAAGGAGGATATTTTGATATTGGGGTTTGATAAAAGGGTGTCTGCAAAAGAGCACTTAGGATGTTACAATATTCCCGAAAGTGGTCAGATGTCAATGTTGGCAGCACACTCCTATGGGTTGCCTGTAAAAAAATTGCGGAGTATGATGATTTTTGATGTGGGGGGGATTCATGGGGGAGTAGTTGCTTTAGATAAATTTTTATTTAAGGGTAAGAATTTTGAGAAGGGGAATTTTATTGAGGTTTTTATTTCTTTGAAGTCTTCATTGAGTAATATGAAAAAAAGAGTTTTGGCGAGTGGGTTTAAATTGAAAAAGGTTTTATCTTCTGATCAAGATCATATTAATCATTTAGTTTTGGTAAAATAATTACTCAGCTTTTTTTAATATAAAATATTCTTTTGTTTTGCCTAATTTGTCGTATAGGTCTAGAAGTTTTTCTTTTATTTGTTGTCTTTCTGTTGGTAGCATGTTCATTTCTAGAATTTTTTCGTAGATTCTTGAGGCGTTTCCTCTTTTTCTTTCTTTTTCGTATATATCTGCTTGTATTTTATAGAATTCTTTTATTGTGTAGGCGATATGATCTCTTTCGGTTGCGCTGGCATTTACCATTGCGTTTTTCATTGCCGAATTCACTTTTTCAAAAGCTCCTGCAATAATGTAGAGTTCTGCTTCGGCTATGTGGTATTTCTCTTTCTCTTTGTAAGAGTCTGAAAGCATTGCGATGTTTTTTGCTACTTTCGCGGCTTCAATGGACATTTTATTGCTTTTGTAGAGTTCCATTAATTTTTTGTAGAGAAATATTTTTAGGTCGTTTGGCAAAAGGTCGTTTGTGAATCTAGTTATCATATCGATTTTCATAAAATCACTATGTTTATTCAAGTCGTTTTCTATTTCTTGAGTGGTCATCTCTTTATTTAGCATGATTATTTTAGGATTGTTTTACTTTTAAGAATTATCGTGATTTATAGCTGGATGTTCATTAGGGCCCACATAATAAGTATCCCGATTATTAGGGCTATTGTTTGAATTAGTCTTTTCGTTTTATCTTTTTCTTTGTGGAGTTCTGGGAAGATATCCACTCCCGCTATGTATATGAATCCCCCTGCGGCTATTCCTATCACGTATGGAAGTACAGATGCTAGATTTGTGAAGAAGAAGTATCCGGCGATACCCCCAATTATTGCCATTAGTGCAGAAGCTAAATTTAGCATTAAGGCTTTTATTTTTGACATTCCACTGTGTAGTAATATTGCGAAGTCTCCGATTTCTTGAGGTATTTCATGGAGCATTATAGAAACTGTTACTATAATTCCGGTTCTGAAATCTACCAGGAAGCTTGCTGCTATTATTAGCCCGTCTAGAATATTGTGTATGCCGTCTCCTATTAGGTTTAGATATGCTATTGGTTTTATGTGGTTTTCGCATTCTTCGCATTCTATTCCGTGAGAGTGGTGCCAGTGGATTAAGGATTCAATAACGAAGAAAAAAATTATTCCAGCGAGGACTGGCCAGAGTGTGTTTATTTCTAAAAAACTTTCGGGTATTAGGTGAAAGAAAGCGGTTGCAAGCATGGTTCCTGCTGCAAAGGCCACGATAAAAGTTAGAATTCCACTTAGTTTCTTTTTTGTTAATAAAAATATTATTCCTATTAGGGAGATTAAACTTACAAGAATTATTGCTAATATTATTTGAATTAATTCGTTCATGTTTTATTTAGTAAGAATGCGGTTAAAAGGTTTTTGGGAACTATGCTGCTTGTGAAAGTTCTGTAAGGGTTTTTTCCATGGCGTTTTGTGCTATTCTATTCATTTCTCTTTCTGGTCTTATTTTTCTATCTTTTATTGTTCCAATGTTGGTATAAGACTTTTGTAAAGCACGTGCCAGATATTTTACGTATATTCTTGGTTGGGCTGTTGCTATACTATTGCTTGTTATATGTTCGAGCAATTCTTCTGGCGGTACTCCTAATTCCATTGCGCATACATTTAGATACAGGCTCCTTTCTTTTCTTGTTGGAATTCCTGCCATGTCTGATTCTTCTTCATAGAGTCTTTTCATTGGAAAAATAAAAATTTTTAAGTGTTTTTAAGAGTTTTGGTTATTTCTAGTTTATCACTATAAAACTTAAATAAGATTCTAGTTTGATTTTTATATGGAGAAAAATTCTAATTTGATGCCAGAGGATGTTCAGAGACTTTTAGGCAAGGATGCTCAGAGTAATAATATTTTGGCTGCTCGAATGGTTGCTGAGGTTGTTAAGACTACTCTTGGGCCCAAGGGGATGGATAAGATGCTTGTTGGACCTACGGGGGATATTATTGTTACTAATGATGGAGTTACTATTTTAAGTGAGATGCAAATTGAGCATCCTGCTGCTAAAATGATTGTTGAAATTGCTAGAACTCAAGAGACTGAGGTTGGGGATGGGACGACAACTGCTGTTATGCTTGCTGGTAAGTTTTTGGAGAATGCGGAGAAGCTTCTTGAGTCTAAAATACATCCGACTGTAATAACCAAGGGGTATAGGATGGCTGCCGAAAAAGCTCAGAGTATTTTGAAAGATATAGCGCTAAGAATAACTTCGGATGATGAAGATGTTTTAGAGCAAATAGCCATGACTGCCATGACTGGAAAAGGGGCGGAGGGGTCTAAAGAGAGTTTTTCTAAAATAATTGTTTCTGCAGTGAAGCAGATTGAAGATAATGGTAAGATAGATTTGAATGATATTAAGATTGAAAAGGTGCAGAGTGATGGAGTTAGAGATACTGAGCTTGTTGATGGAATTGTTTTTTCTAAGACTAGATTATCTTTAGATATGCCTCAAAAGGTGAACGGTGCGAAGATAGCTTTGATTAATTTTCCTGTTGAAGTTAAAAATCCAGAGATAGATACGAAAATTTCCATTACTTCTCCTGGTCAGCTTAGTGGTTTTGTAGAAGAAGAAGAGCGTGTAATTAAGGAGATGATTGAAAGAATAAAGTCTAGTGGTGCCAATGTTTTATTTTGTCAGAAGGGAGTTGATGACTTTGCGCAGTATCTTTTAGCTAAAGAAAATATTTATGTTTGTCGTCGTGTTTCCCGGTCTGATTTGGAAAAGTTATCTAAAGCTACTGGTGGTAAGATAGTTAGTAATTTGAAGGAATTGACTGGTCTTGAGTTGGGAAATGCTAGTTGTGTTGAAGAAAAGATTTGCGGTGAGGAAAAAATGACTCATGTTTCGGGATGTCAGAATCCAAAGGCAGTTACTATTTTGATTCATGGTGGAAGTATCCATGTTATTGATGAGATTGAGCGTGCTTTTATGGATGGACTGGGGGATGTGAGTAGTGCATTAAGGTCTGGGTTGGTGGTTGCTGGTGGTGGGGCTGTTGAGATGGAGCTTTGTACTAGACTTAATAATTTTGCAAAATCTTTTGCTGGTCGTGAACAGTTGGCTATTTTTAAATTTGCTAGTGCATTGGAGTGTATTCCTTCTACTTTGGCTGAAAATGCTGGACTCGATCCCATTGATATTTTAACCGAATTAAAAGCTGCGCATGAGAGGGGAGATAGTAATTTTGGGATAAATCTTTTTAACAATAAAGTTGAGAATGTTTTGTCTGCAAAAATTATTGAGCCATATAAGATAAAGTCGCAGGCTATTAGCTCTGCTTCGGAAGTTGCTATGATGATTTTGAGAATTGATGACGTTATTGCCGCGAAGCCAAATAAGGGTGGGAATATGATGTCTGCAGGTGAGGGGTTGCCTGGAATGATGAAGGATTTTTAGTTAAATTTTTATAGGTTGAATTTAATCTTTTTTTTATGCACTGGCACATTATTTTAACGGAAAGATGCAATCTTAAGTGTAAGTATTGCTATGAAAAATCCATGAATGAGTTTGAAAATGGACTCGAGAGTAAATGGGAGTATGACAATGATACTCCGTGTGATTCTGAAGTTAGTATAGAAAAGATAAAGGGATTTTTGGCAAAAGATAGTGAGCCTACTTTGATTTTTTATGGCGGGGAGCCATTGGTTAAAATGGAGAGAATGATGAAAATTATGGATGAGGTTGATTCTAGATTTTGTATTCAGACAAATGGAATTTTACTTAATAAAATTCCTGAAGAATATTTGATGAAGTTTTCAAAGATACTGGTTTCAATTGATGGAGATAGAAGGGTTACAGAATATAATCGTGGTGAAGGAAGGTATGACCAGATAATTACTAATGTAAAAGGGATTAGAGAAAAGGGTTTTAGTGGTGAAGTTGTTGCTCGTATGACCATCTCGAGGGAGTTTCCGGATGTAATTAATCAAGTTAAACATTTGTTAGGTTTAGGAATATTTGATTCGGTTCATTTTCAGATTGATGCTGGTTTTTATAAAAGTGATTTTAACGAGAAGGAGTTTGGGGTTTTTGTTAAGGATTATAATTATTCAATTAGCAAGTTGGTTGATTGGTGGTTATTTGAAATGAGGGGCGGAAAGGTTTGGAAGATTTATCCTTTTTTTGGGATTTGGGATTCTTTGGTTAATGGGTGCTCTGGTAAATTGCCTTGTGGATCAGGCCACTCGAATTATACAATTACAACCTCTGGCGAACTTTCTGCGTGTCCAATTATGAATAGTATTAAGGATTTTTATTGTGGTGACCTGGATTCTGAGATAAGTGATATAAAAAAGATTGAATGTGATTCTTGCAAAGAGTGTGATTACTATTCTATTTGTGGTGGAAGATGTCTTTATTCAAACCTGGCTGGGCTTTGGCCAAAAGTAGGTATGGATATGATTTGTGAAACAATAAAATTTTTAGTGGATAAAATTAAGAGTAGTTTGGAGGAAATTGATGTATTAATTGATAGGGGAGTTATTAGTAAAAAAGATTTTGAGTTTGAGAAATATTTTGGTTCTGAGATAATACCTTAAAGAATATCTATTCACCAATAAGTTTATAACTTATTTGACCTATTTTCTTCTAATATGAGGTATAATATTTTATTTGGTGGTGAAGCTGGCCAGGGACCGAATGTTTTAACGAATGTTTTGGGCGAGGCGCTTGTTAAGCTTGGTTATTTTGTTTATTATTCAAGAGATTATCAGTCGTTGATTCGAGGTGGGCATAATTTTAATGTGTTGACTTTTTCGGATGACGAGGTTAATAGTAATGATTCAAAAATGGATATAATAGTTTCAATTGATGAGGCTACGACTAAGATTCATAAAGATGAGTTGAAGGAAGGTGGGATTTTATTGGATGGAGATCATCAGAACATGTATTTTGCTGGGCAACTTTTTAAGGTACTTGGATTGCCATATGAGGTTTTAGAAGAGGAATTAAGGATTTTGGGAAAAAGATTTGAAGAAAATATGGAGGAGGCGAAAGAGGGATATGATGAGGCGAAATGTTGCTTTAAGATTGTTAAAAGTAAAAAAAATAAGGGTATTTTTGTTGATGGAAATGAAGGAATTAGCGAGGGTGCAATAAAATCTGGGCTTGATATGTATTATGCTTACCCGATGACTCCGGCGACTTCGGTTTTGACTCAGTTGGCGCAAAAGGAGAAAGATAATGATTACTTTACTATGGAGTTAGAAAATGAGATAAGTGTAATAAATGCCACTATTGGTTCAGCTATGACTGGGGAAATCGCGATGTGTGGGACTAGTGGTGGTGGGTTTGATTTGATGACTGAGTCATTATCTCTTTCTGGGGTTGCCGGAGTTCCCGTTACAATATTTTTATCTCAGCGTCCTGGTCCCGGAACCGGTGTTGCTACATATACTGCTCAAGGAGATTTAAATATGGCTAGACATTCTGGCCATGGAGAATTTAATCGTGTTCTTTTTGCTCCAGGAGATCCTGTTCAGGCGTTTGAATTAACGAATCAGGCAATTTATTTTTCTCAGAAATTTGGAGTTCCTGCAATAGTTATTTCTGATAAACATTTAGGGGAGAGTTTTTACACAATTGATTCTTGGCCTGAGGTAAAAAAGGTTGAGAAGAAACATGTATTAAAAAGATATAATAGTTATGAAAAAGATGAAGAGGGAAGTGCTACTGAAGATTCTGAAATTATTGAAGAAAATGTTTTGGAGAGACGAGAGGTTAGTCTGAGAATTGAGAGAGAGAGTTTTAATTTTTCTAAATATGAAGTTTTTGGAGATAAGAAAAGTAAAAATGTTGTTGTGTCTTGGGGGTCCACTAAAGGTGTTATAATAGATGCCATAAAAGATTTAGATGTTAAATTTATTCAGATAAAATATTTAGAGCCTTTTCCGTATGAACTTGCTAGTGAATTTGGAGATAATTTGATTTTGGTTGAGAATAGTGCAACGGGTCAATTAGCTAGTTTAATTGCAGAAAAGACTGGTATTATAATTGAAGAGGAAAGTAAAATTTTAAGGTTTGATGGTAGACCTTTTTTGTGTGATGAATTAAAAAAAGAAACAAAGGAAAAATTAAAATGAAGATAAGAAGAGCTAAGAAAGAAGATTTTAAAGAAATGGCTAAAATACTTAGAGAGGAGTCTTCTAAAAAACCATATAATGAAAAATATAGTTCTGTTAAATCAATGCAAGAAATAAAGCTTCTTGCTAAGTCTGAACTTTATGTTGCTATAGTTGAAAATAGTGTTGTGGGATTTATAGCATCATCTGTAACAAGAGATGATAAGAAAAAGGCTTATGTTAATGAGCTTTGGGTAACTTTAAAATTTCAAGGAATTGGAATTGGAAAATCTCTTATGAAATTTATTGAAAATAAATATAAAGCTAAGGGCATTAAGGTTATTCGTTTGGTTGCAAAGAAAAGTTCGGGAGCTTTTAAATTTTATAAAAAATTAAAATATAAAGAAACTACTGGGATGGTATTTGTGGAGAAATTAATATGAATAGAGAAGAAAAGAAATTTATGAGTTTGGTTTTGACGTTAATAATAATGGCAGCTGGGCTTTTGTTATTGAAGTATTTACCGATGGATGTTTTTGGTGACGATATTTTATTTGATGCATCTGCTCATATAACAACTGCCTGCTTTGTTCTTTATGCGTTTTATTTATTTATAGATAAAAATAAATCATGGAGAGTCCCGTATTTTGTTTTGAGCTTGGTTGTTTTGTCAATTATATCAATACAAAGAATTTTAATTAGTGCGCATAATGATATTGGGCTTTTATTGGGATTTTTATTATCAGTATTTGCTATTATTGCTCCGAGGTGGAAGGAGTTAAGGGGAAAAATAAAATGGTAGAAATAAAAGATATAACAACAAAAACAAAACCTACTTGGTGTCCGGGGTGTCCGAATTTTATGATTTTGGCGGGGGTTAAAAATGCAATAGTAAAATCTAAAAAAAATAGGGAAGACTTTGCGCTTGTTACTGGTATTGGTTGTCATGCTAAAATATTTGATTATTTGAATTTGAATGGAATAAATAGTCTGCATGGTAGAGTTCTTCCTACGTGCTTGGGGATAAAAAAAGCTAAACCAGAATTGACTGTTTTAGGATTTAGTGGGGATGGAGATGCTTATGCTGAAGGAATGGAGCATTTGATTCATGCTGCAAGATTTGATTTGGATTATAATTATTTTGTCCATAATAATCAGGTTTTTGCTTTAACTGTTGGGCAACCTACCCCTGTTAGTGAACTTGGATATACTGATAAGACTACACCTGCTGGAGTTAGTGTTTATCCGATTAATCCGTTGAAAATTATGTTGGCTTCCGGTGCTACTTTTGTTGCTAGGGTTTATGCAGATGTTGGCCAGGTAGAGTGGGTAATGACTGAAGCTATGAAACATAAGGGATTTAGTTTTGTTGAAATTTTACAGCCTTGTTTGGTTTTTCATCCGCAGACTGCAGAATACAAAGAGAAGCTTTATAGTTTAGAAAAAGAGGATCATGACAAGACTAGTTTTAAGGATGCTTGGAATAAGGCGGACGAATTTGATTATAATACTGCTTCGAAGATTCCAGTTGGAATTTTTTATCAGGTTGAAAGAAGTTAGATAGTTATATTTATTAAGAGTCATGTTTTTTAGTTTTTATGATTAGTTTATCTTTATTAAAGAAGCAGATTCTGGCATTGTCGGTATTCTCAATTTTACTTTCTATTGCTGCAATTATTCATGGCATTTTTTTAGATCTAGAGTTAGCGCAAATTAAGAGATTGACTTTTGAGGGATTGGTATTAACTTTATTGGTAGTGTTTCCTTCTATTCTATTTTTAGAGTGGGTTTTTGATATTAATAATAAGAAAAAATTTGATGAAATAGATAAAAGGATAAAAAAATTAAGCAAGAGGTAGTTTTACTTCCCAAACATATAGTTCTTCAAAGAATATTTTTTTTGTTGAGATTTTTTTCTTTTTATAATCTTGCCAGTTAGTTTTTTTTGTTAGAGATGATGTTAATAAAAATATTGTTCCATTTTTTGTTAAGTGCGATTTTGCTTGCTTGAGAAAATTGTTAATTACTTCTGAGCCATACTTTCCTCCAGTGGTTGCTAGCTTGGAATCTTTTGGTTCTAGGGGGTTTTCTGGGAGGTAGGGGGGATTAAAGATGATTATGTCGTATTTGCTTTTTACTTTTTTAAATAGGTTTGACTTAATACAATTAAATCCTAGTTTTTTACAGTGCATAATGGCGTCTTTATTTATGTCGCATGAAAAGATATTTTGGTTTTTTATTCCTAGACTTAGTGCTGTTTTTAGATGAATTCCTGATCCTGACCCTATTTCTAGAAATTTTAGGAGAGGTTTTTCTTTTAATAATTTTGGTAGTTTTTCTTCTAATGTTTTTTGTAGCAAGAAAGAATCTTCTTCTGGTTGATATACTTGTGGCATTAGAATGTAGTATTAAAGAAATTAATTATAGAATCTTTAAAGAAGAATAAAGCAATCAATCCTCCAATAAAAAGTGTGAGTATCATTATTAAAAATATAATTGCTGTTGTTTGAGATTTTGCGCCTTGATTTCCATAATGTGAAGCTTTTTGTTGTGGGTTTATTTTTTTTGATATTGGCTTTTGTTGCTTTAAGTTAATCTGATTTTGTTGTTGAGTTTGTGATATTGGAGTGCTTTGTATTGGATTACTTTGCATTGGCTGAGGCTGTTCTGGTTGAATTTGTTTAGGTTGTTGCATCGGATTATTTTGCATTGGCTGGGGTGGTCTTGATTGTTGAATTGATTGATTTTGGATTGGTATTGGCTGTTGCGTTATGGGAGGTTTCGCCGATTGGATAGGTTGCGGTTTATAATTATCTCCCATTTGATAAGCTTTTGCTGCTTCTTCTATTGCCTCTCTTGGATAACCTGCATTGTAAAAAGAAAGCATTGCGTCTTGTAGGGATGAGCCTCTCTCTATGGCCATTCTGATTCCTTGGACTATTGAAGTGTTCACCATTATATTTTTAGTAGTTTCCCGTTTGATGTAAGATGAGAAGTTGTTCCTAGTTTATATCCGAATTCGGATGCTACTTTTATTAATGGAGTTTCTTGTTCTATTGATCCATGTGCGGGAATTATATGTTTTGGTTTTAGCATTTCTATTAGATCTCTTAGGTCTTCTGCTCCTGCGTGTCCTGATACATGAACATCTGTTTGCAATCTTACTCCTTGCCTTCTTAATTTTTTGTCCATTCTTTCACGTGCGGCCATATTCACAGGGGCTGGAATTACACTTGATGAGAAGATTAAGTTGTCGCCTTTTCTAAATTTAAATGGGGTGTCTCCCTGAGTTATTCTATCTAATATTGATCCTGGTTCTGCTTGATGACCTGTGCAAACCACTAAGTATTTTCCTCTGTTTTTCTCGAGGTCTCTTAAGAATGCATTTACTTGTCCCCGGTATTTTTTCATTTCAACTTTGTTTCTGAATGGAGCCATTCCAACTTTTTCTGCGCACATAACGTATTTGTTTAGACTTCTTCCTAAAAAAACTATTTTTCTATTTGTTTTTCTCCCAAATTCTACTATTTTGTCTAACCTTGCTATATGTGATGAGAATGTTGTTACAAAAAATGCACCATTTTTATTACGTACGGTAGAAAAAGAATCTTCTAGCATATGACTTGCCACTCTTTCTGAAGCTGTTTTTTTATCTGTTCCAGAATAAAGTGCATCTACTACTAGTGCATTGATTCCTTTTTGCCCTAATTGTCTAAATCTTTTATAGTTTGGAGGCAGCCCTAATCCTGGATAATTATCGAATTTGAAGTCTAATGCATAAAAGAATATTCCTTCTTTTGAGTGTAGTGCAATAAAAGCACATTGTATGGTTGAGTGTGTGGTGTGGATAAATTCGATTTTTATTTTTCCTTTTTTTCCTTGCACAAAGTTAACAGAATTTTCTTTTACATATATTAATTTGTTATTCATTGTCAATTTTTCGTCTGTGATTATTGATTTTAATACTTCCATTGTGAATGGTGTTGCTAGAATGTTGGCTTTTGGATATCTTTTTGCTAAATAAGGAATTCCTCCTACATGATCTAAGTGTGCGTGTCCTACAACTATGGCTCTAACTTTGTCTTTCCATCCTAATTGGTCTAAAACTAAATCATTTGGTAAAGCTCCCACTTCTCTCATTTTAGATTCGCTGTATCTTTGTCCGCCTTCTTCTTGGAGTTCAATTACTGCTGGTAAAAAAATTCCTGCATCAAAAATAATTACGTCATCTCCGATTTTTACAGCGGTCATATTTTTTCCTACTTCCTCGTATCCACCTATAGTACAAATTTCCATAATTGTTTTACTCTTTTTTAGTAAAAGAGTTCAATAGTTTATAAAAGTATTTTTTAGTAATTAATATAAACTCATATTTCTTTGTTGTTCTATGAAAGCGCTTCGTCCATCTCTTCGTGAGAAGAAAAGATATTTGCATGTCAAGGGTAAGAATTTGAAGAAGAATATTCCTCTTGCGATACTTGATTTTGTTGGGGCACTTGGGATGAGTGAGGTTGCTTTGAATTTTATTAAGGGCGGTAATGATTATAGTATTATTTCAATTAATCGAGAGACGATTGATAAAGTCCGGGCGAGTCTTTGCATTTATCCTGAAAAAATGGAAGTTGTTAAAGTTAGTGGGACGTTGAAGGGGTTGGGTTTTAGTTCAAATAAAAAGTGATAAGGAGGTGCAAAATGGATTTAGGAAAAAAGATAAAAAAATTGGATGTGGCAGATATGGCGTTAGTTAAATTGGCTGTTGCTGCGTTTGTATTATTTTTAGTAACGGTTTGGCCTGCGGCAATGGATTTGGCACATAGCATTCATTGGGGATGGTTTTTAGCTGCATGGGTAATATTGGCGATAAGACCTGTTTATAGAGTATACTTGAAATAAGGCTATCAAATAATTAGTTTTTTTTATTTTTTTTATTAAATTTTCCAATTAATCCGATTATAAGGAAAATGAATCCCAGTGGCCATATGGCAGGATTTGGATATACAATTAATCCTACTATTACCCATACTGCTCCTAGGGTTAAAAAAATATCATAAGTGACTTGTTTGTCCATATTATTTAATTGGTGAACGATTGTTTAATAACTTTTCTAGCAATTCATCTATTTCTTTTTTTGGGGCGTTGATTTCTGGTCTGGGGTATATAGGATTATTTCTATCGTTTTTAATATATTTCCATCCTGATGTGGTTTCTATAAATTTTTTTGCAAAGTTTTCGTTAATTTTTAAGCATCCGCTCAAAATTACATCAATGTAAGATAGTAGTATGGGGAAATCTTTTGTTGGTTTTGATGGAGTATTTGTAGTATATACCCAAATCTTTGTATTTGACATATTTAGAGATTGTTTTATGTTTAATGAATTAGGATTAAGTTGTATTCTAGAGTAATATTTTTCTTCTCGTTTATCAAATTTTTTTATGCTTTTTTCTGGGACTTCAAATATTACTCCATTGCAAGAATATTTAGGATTTTTTATTATTCCTAGTGCGGTGGTTTTTTCTTCAGAAATTTTAACATTCCATTCTCTTTTGAACCCGTTTAGTTTTGTTGTGTATGATTTTCCAGATATTCCGGTTCGTTTTCTGCTTTCTTTCGAAATTAAACTCCCATATCCGAAAATAAAATTTTTAGTTTCCATTGTAAGGGTAATGAGTATAGAATTGATAAATGTTTTGGGGTTGCGATGGTGATTAAAATAAATGATTAGCTTGGGCGTAGGCCACCTTCTGTCGTTCGTCGTAATCGAACCGAACGTGTTAACATTCGACTAAGCGGTTTTAAACCTTGCACCAGGTAAGATGCTCGTTTCATCATATCTGTCAAAATCGTAGCTTCCCCCATGGGTTCATAGCTATTTGACAACTGTGTCGTTTCTGTAGTCAGAGCTTTGCTTCTCAACAACTTGGATTTCCCAAGTACCTCCCAGCGAATTGGGTCTGAATAAATTCAGAGGTGGGCGGACCTTCCTCAGAAAACTAGAAATCATAATTTATTATTTCTTTGCGATTTAACGCGAAGTTCCCGACAGTTAACTGCCCAAGCTGTAATTATTGGGAATTAGTGATTTTTAAGGGTTTTGGTTGGGTTATTAGGTTGAAGTTGAGGGATTCTACACTAATTTAATAAATGAAGATTTCTTGTTTATTATAATGGATTATTATCTAAAAAAGAGTGATGATGTTTTAATGGAGGTGAAGAGTTCTGTAGAAGGGCTTAGTTCTAAGGATGCAAGCTCGCGACTTAAAAAATATGGAAAGAACAAGATTACAAAAGTTCGTAAATTTCATGGTGTTAAGGTTTTTCTAAGTCAGTTTAAGAGTTTTTTGATTTATCTTTTGATAATTGCTGCTGTTATATCTTTTGTTATTTCTAACTTTATTGATGGTGTTGTTATTTTGTGTATTGTTGCTTTGAATGCTGGTATTGGATTTTTTCAAACATATAAAGCTGAAAAGGCGATTGAAAAATTAAAGAAACTTTTGGTTTTGAAGTCTAAGGTTATTCGTGATTGTAATATGATTGAGGTTTTATCTGAGGATTTAGTTTCGGGGGATATTGTTGTTATGGCTGCTGGAGACAAGGTAAGTGCAGATATGAGAATAATTGATTCAGAGAACTTGCAAACAAATGAGGCTATTCTAACCGGAGAGAGTTTACCCGTTGATAAGATTTCAGAAATGATTTCTAAGACTTCTTCTTTGGGAGATAGAAAAAACATGCTTTATACCGGGACGGAGGTTGTTCGCGGAAGCTGCAAAGCTGTTGTTGTTAAAATTGGTATGGATACAGTTTTTGGAAATATAGCTTCAGACTTAGGGGAAATTGATGTTGTTAGTACCCCGATTCAAAAGAAAATGGATTTGTTTAGTAAGCAGGTTGGCCTTGTTATTCTTGGTATTGTTTTATTTATTTTTCTTCTTGGAATTTTCGAAAAGTTTGATTCAGTTGAGATGTTCATGGTTGGAGTTGCTTTGGCTGTTAGTGCTATTCCGGAGGGTTTGCCTGCTGTTCTTGTTATAGGATTTGCAATTTCTTCATATGCGATGTCGAAGTCTAATGTTATTGTCAGGCGTCTTCCGGCGGTTGAAAGTTTGGGAAGTGTTACTGTTATTTGCTCGGATAAAACAGGGACTATTACTAAGGAGGAGATGAGTGTGAGAGAATATTATTCCAATAATTCTTTTTATAAAAAGAAAAAGGGCGACATATTCGTTGATGCTAGCTTCGCTAGTACTCCCACGAACGTTAACACTCCTCCAGAAAATCTGGAGAGTGGGAGCAAAATTGATTTTATGAAGGATAAGAATTTTTCTATGTTAGTTAAGACATCGATTTTGTGTAACGATGCTAAATATAATTCTTTAGATGGTGATTATGGTATTCTTGGGGATCCTACTGAAGGTGCGCTTTTGGCAGCTTCTTTGGATTTGGGTTATGATAAAAAGATTCTTACTGAAAAAGAGCCGAGGTTTAAGAAATTTGATTTTGATTCTAAAAGAAAAATGATGTCAGTTATTCGTAAGGGAAAAGTTTTCAAGATGATGTACTCAAAGGGAGCTAGTGAGATAATATTGAAGGCTTCTAATTATGAGCTTGTCAACGGTGAGGTAAGAGAGTTAACAGATAAGCGTAGGGCAGAATTATTAAAAATATCTGAGGAGATGGCCAGAAAAGCATTGAGAGTTTTGGCTTTTGCATATAAAGAGATTAAGAAAAATGATTTTGATGAAGACGATTTGGTTTTTGTTGGGTTCGGTGGAATGATTGATTCACCTAGAGACGAGGTAAAGGCTGCGATAAAAGAATGTTATGATGCGCAGATAAAAGTAAAGATGATCACTGGTGATTCTAAAGAAACTGCTGTTGCTATTGCTAGAGAGGTTGGAATTGTTGGGAATGTTTTGACTCATGATGAGTTAGAAAAAATGAATGACAGAGAACTTTCTAGGGTGATAAATACCGTTTCTATTTTTGCGAGGGTTAGTCCGAGTCAGAAGCTTCGAATAACTGAAATGTTGCAGAAAAAGGGAGAGGTTGTTGCAATTACTGGTGATGGTGTTAATGATTCTTTGGCTTTGAAGGCTGCAGATGTTGGTATAGCTATGGGTATTCGTGGCACTGATGTATCTCGTGATGTGAGTGATATTGTTTTATCTGATGATAATTTTGCGTCAATTGTTTCTGGAGTAAAAGAAGGTAGGAAAACATATGATAATATAAAGAAATTTGTTAAATATCTTTTAGCTGTTAATTTTTCTGAGGTTTTTCTTGTGATGATTGCTTTAGTTTTTACTATGCCTCTTCCTCTTTTGCCTTTGCAGATTTTGTGGATAAATTTGGTTACTGATTCTTTTCCTGCTTTGGCCTTAGTTTTTGAGAGAGAGGAAAATGTTATGAAGACTGCTCCTCGTAGAGAAAAGAGTATTTTATCTGGAATTTGGAAGTTTATTATATTCGCAGGTATTTTAGCTTTTTTGGCGGATTTGGCGGTTTATTTTATTGGAATAAATCAAGGTTGGGAGATAGAGTTAATTAGAACTATGGTTCTTACAACTTCAATTTTATTTGAGCTTTTGTTTGTTTATGTTTGTAGGAGTGAAATTTCATTGTTTAAGAGAGGCGTATTTAGTAATAAATATTTGAATTATGCAGTGTTGTTTTCTTTAGTTTTGCACTTGGCTTTGATATATAGCTTTGTTGGGAAATATTTTGGATTAGTTAGAATGTCGTTGAATAATTGGTTGCTGATTGTGCCTTTCGCGGTTAGTGGCTTGGTTTTATTTGAGGGTTGGAAGCTAGTTAAAGTAAAGAAATATTAGTGTAATAATTCTTAAAAGGAATGTTTATGGTTATTTGTTATGGCAATTGAATCATATTATCCTGGAGAAGATGATGCCCCCTTTCCTAATGAGGGTGAAGATTCTGAAGACGATGATTTGTGGGATCCTGAAGAGCCGATGTATAGTGAGTCTAGAGCAGAAATGATAAAAGATGGTGAAGAGTGGAAATTGCGGGGAGGTGGTCGTGTGGTTGAGGAGGATGAGGATCTGTCTATTGATTTAGATCCTTCGGGTATTAGGGTTCCTGGCTTTAGTAATATGGGAATTTTTAGATATTCTGGAGATAGGATTTCTGGGCCATTACATAGTAGAGCTGTTTTTTTGTTAGATGACCCTGGTATTAATATTCCTTATAATTTTAGGACTGTGGCAGGAGTTTTGGATATAAATGGAGGAGGTTCCCGTAATCTTATTGATGTATTTCCTGATACCGATTTAAGAAAGGGGGCAGCTGTAGTTGTGTCTGGCGAACAAATTGCTGGCTTAAAATGGCTTTCTGATTGGGACGTTTATTCTGTTATTGAGGAAAAAATGAGGCGTGCTGGTTCTGCAAACTCTTTACTTGAAGATGCGGCAATGGCCTATAGGGATGCATATTTTGAACAAGATTCTTTTTATAGAGCTTTGCATTTAGAGAAGGATCCTGCGGGGGTTGCTGTACCGGATTATGAAGATGTTTTAAGGGGGTTGAGAGAAAGGGGGGGCTTAAATGAAGTTGCGGCTCACGGGTTTTTTGATCCATGTGAAGATAATCTAGATTTGGTTAAACTTTTACTTAATACTTCTGTTGGGGAAGGGGTTGTTAGAGTTATACCTGGCAGGGATTTGGTAGATGGTAGGGGTATTAATTATTATATTCCAGTGGAAGAATTTTCTTAATTGATATTTTCTATCAGTTCTTGCTAAAATTTATAAAGAGTAATGATTATAGTTTTTTATGGGAGAGAAAAATATTGGTGTTAGGACTGAGGAAAATTTAAAGATTGCTTTTGCTGGAGAAAGTCAAGCTCGTAATAAGTATGATTATTTTGCAAAGGTTGCTACAAAAGAGGGTTATTTGTATATTGCTAAGATTTTTGAGGAGACTGCGCTTAATGAAATGCAGCATGCAAAAGATGAGTTTAAGCTTCTTGGAGGAATTAGTAAAACTGCTGAAAATTTGAAGGCTGCAATTGAAGGGGAGCATCACGAAACTGAACATATGTATCCAGAGTTTGCAGAGATTGCGAAAGAAGAAGGAAATATGGATGCGTTTCATAAATTTACTGCTATTGGAGAAGTTGAGAAAAATCATGAGAAGCGTTATGAAAAACTTTTAGAAATGGTTGAGAAGGGTGAAGTTTACAAAAGAGATTCTGAGATAAAATGGAAGTGTTCAAAGTGTGGACATATTCATGTAGGCAAAGAACCTCCTAAGATGTGTCCTAGTTGTAAACATGAGTATAATTATTTTGAACCAGAAGATTTCATGGGAAAATAAAATGACAATAAAAAAACAAATTTGGAAATGTGAAGTGTGTGGGAATATTATTGAAGTTTTACACGAAGGTGCTGATTCTTTGGTTTGTTGCTCCCAGCCTATGGTTGAGCAGAAAGAAAATGTAGTTGATGCTGCACAAGAAAAGCACGTTCCAGTAATTAGTGGTAAGCAAGTTAAGGTTGGAAGTGTAGAGCACCCTATGGAAGAAGCTCATTATATTGAATGGATCGAGGCTACTGGAGAGAATGGAGAGTATTCTAAGATGTTCTTAAGTCCTGGTGATAAGCCGGAAGTAGAGTTTTGTTTTGATGTAAAGAGTGCAAGAGAGTATTGTAATTTACATGGATTATGGAAAAAGTGATTAGTATTTTTATTCGCACTTGGTTCCACAAATTGATTTAGCTTCTTTTAATATCTTTTTTAGCATCCTTTCAGATATGCCCGTTTTTTCTTTTAGTTCGTTAATTGGAAACGCAAATAAATCTTTTAGGAGCATTAATTTTGCTGTATATAATTTTACTTTTGTTTCTTGGTTTAGTGATCGTATAATTGTTATTGGATAAAGTTTCTTTTTTTCTATCAAATCCTTTAGGCCTTTTTTTGCTGGATATTTCCAACTTGTTATTTTTAGCTTTACTCCTCTTGCATATGCTATTCCGTCGTTTGATATATGAGTGTTTGTTGCAAGCCATGGATGAGTAAATCCGTGTTTTTTTATGTCTAGAAATCTTGCATATGTGTACATAGCTTCTTTTAGTCCTGCATAATTTCCTAGGCTGTTGTGATATTTGCATTCAACCATAAATTTTTGTTTGTTTTCTGCAATGATATCAATTTCTTGACGTACTTTTTTACCTTTTATTTTTTCGTTTGTAATTGTTGTGTAGCCATATTCACCAAGTATTCTTGCAAAATATTGTTCAAATGGAAATCCACTTGGGCCCATTGACATT
>Ga0208904_1000605_pt1 | contig 28280 bp, 33 predicted proteins | sample AntAceMetag02UKB_FD_184774 | JGI IMG/M metagenome (GOLD analysis project Ga0208904, IMG submission 184774) | Saline lake microbial communities from Ace Lake, Antarctica - Antarctic Ace Lake Metagenome 02UKB (SPAdes) (version 2) | ecosystem: Environmental > Aquatic > Non-marine Saline and...
TTCAAATTGTGATCTTATCTATATTGATAACATCCAGGGTGTTCTTTATACTGGAATGCTAAGAAATAATAAATTTTTTTAATTATTATGAATGAAATGATAAACGCCCCCACCGTGATTCGAATAAGGGAGATGAAATATCCCTATCAGTATATTAAAAAAATGGGAAGACACAAACCGAAATCTACATCTTCCCTTATCTAACCGAAGTCAGATAACCTTAACCGAAGTTAAGTAATATTAATAAAGAATTATCATTTAAATAAGTTTTGTTTAAGAAAAATAATGTTTTTAATCACATCTTTTATTTTGATTTTTATTTTTTTCTCTTCCAAATCCACATACCAACAAATTCTCCAGTAATCAATACTATAAATCCAATTGCCCAATATCCTTTTCCTTTAAGTGTTCCAATAACTGCTCCTGTTATCCCTGCGCCCGAAGTCGTATTTAAAGTTCCCTTTTTTTAGGGATTGATTAATGCCCACGCCGAACGTTTTGATAAAGTATAACGCTCTACTTATTTAATTTATTTAATTCTGTAAACCCCTCCAATAGTTCTTTTACTTCTTTTTTAGCTTCCTCAATAATAACTTTGCTCTTTCTGTGATTAACTTCTTTCTCTTTTTCCTTTTTATATCTATTAATTGAAAGATCCCAATCTTTTTCTTTAATCTCTTCAAATGAAACAAAAAAGTGTTTTTCAAATCTATTCTCGTTGTCTTCGGTAAATCTTTTTTCAAATTTTTCTAAAATTTTTGGGATATCATTTCTATCTGGTTGGAGTGTTCTTTTATCATCTAAACTAAAACCATCTGCTTCCATCTTATAAAACCAAACTTTTTCCGTAGGCTCTCCTTTTGTAAAATAAAGAACTGCTGTGGAAACTCCTGCATAAGGTTTGAATATTCCTGAAGGCATAGAAATAACAGCATCAAGACGACATTTCTCTAATAAAATCTTTTTCATTGATTTGTGGGCATTTGAATTACCAAATAAAACTCCTTCTGGCACAATCACAGTACATCTTCCCCCAACTGAAAGAGAATTATACATAAGTTCTAAAAAAAGTAATTCTGTTTTGCTTGTGCTTATGGTAAGTTCATCTGATTTTTCACTTTTGTTTATAGAACCTTTAAATGGGGGATTTGCTAAAACTAAATCATAAACTCCATTTTCATTATATCTTTTTGATAAGGTATCTTCTCCCACAATTTTTGGATTAGTTATTCCGTGCATCATTAAATTCATGACAGCAATCCTAACCATGGTTCTATCAATATCATATCCATATAGAGACTCTTCGTCAAGAATTTTCTTTTTTTGGGGGGTTAAAATACTTACACCTTTCTTTTGGTTTGTTTTTAAAATATATTCATAGACATTAACTAAAAATCCTGCTGTCCCACATGCAGGATCTAAAATTCTGTCTCCAAATTCAGGTCTTGCTAAATCAACCATCATCTTGATTATATGTCTGGGTGTTCTAAACTGCCCGTTTTTTCCTGCTGTCTGTAATTCAGATAAAAGATACTCATATATATCTCCCTGTGTGTCCTGGTTTTGCTCTTTAATATGAAGATCATTGATTATATTCACTGCTTCAATTAAAAGAGACGCTGTTGGAAGAGAAAAACTCGCATCTTCCATATATTTAGCATAAGAAGAATTTTCTTCACCTAAATCTCTCATGAATGGAAAAACAACATCTCGGACATGAGCTAAAATTTTATCAGAAGAATATTCACTCCAAACAGACCATTTACAATTTTCATACCCCATAAAAATAGATTTGTATTTAGCTCTTTTAAGAACTGCATTTTGTTCATCCAATATATCTCTATCTTCAAGTTTCTTCATAAAGATTAAATAAGAAATTTGTTCAATTGCTTGAAGGGGATTACTGATTCCTCCGCTCCAAAATTTATCCCATAACTTTCTTATTTTTGATTTAAGTTCTGTGTGTAACATTTTATAATCCTGTAGAGGCTTCACTATTTTTAATTATATCTATAAATAACCCAATAACCCCCGCAACCAAACCAAACATTAGTCCAGTGATTAATTTAACAAAAACCTCCCAAACCATTGCGATTGGCATTCCGATAACATATCCTGTTAAAGTTCCTGCAGGATCTTGGGTAACATTTTCAAAACTAAAATTAACAATAAAATCATGGAAAGGTGAAGGGGCAAGTAATCCTATTGCTAAACCAACCAATGCCAATATTATTGTTACAGGAAAATCTTCAATTGGATTTGCCATTTTAAAAATTGTTCTCCCACCAATTCTTTAATTTACTTGAACTTTCATCAATAAATTCTCCTGTTTTTTGCACTGTTTCGTTAAGAAAATCTGAAGCTTGGCTATATCCTTCAGAATTTTTCAATTGTTCCCAACTATCTTGCATATAATAAACTCTTTTTTGAATTTGTTCTGAAGTAAACCCTACACTTAACCAAAAATTTGTTTTGATTTTATCTGAAAAGTCATTAAAATTCATCTTGTTTAATTTATTTTCATTAAAATTCACTTCTTTCATCTTATCAAAAGTCTTTGAAGATAACTCTCCCAATTCATTTCTAATCTCCCAATGTACAAGAGACAAACCTGAACTAACACAAGTTGGACACGTTCTTGCAAAACTGCTCAACCCTGAAATACGATATAATCCCCCAACAGTCTGATAAGATGCTTGATAAAATACAGCCCCAGAAATTATAGAAAACTCAAATCCAAATTTAGTGGAGGCATAATAAAAATTATTCTTGTTTTCTTTTGTAGAATTATTTTTGTAAATTTTTGCATATTCAATCACTTCATTATAATTATTAACTAAAGGTCCCCACTTAGTTACTTTTTTATCAACGTCTTCTATTGATTTAGATAACTTAGTAAATGCCCCTACAGAATCATCAAGATAAGATATGTCAAACCAAGTTGTTTGTTCATTCAATATTTTTATTAGGGTGTTTGTTTTTAATACAAAATTAAGATACTCATTATAATCATTAAAATTCAAATTATTTGAGCTAGGAATCTCTGCAATTTTCAGAATAACTTCATTAGGAATTTCATTTGGAGTGTCCGTAGCTTTTCCTGTTTTATTAGGATTATTGAATGAAATTATCCCTATTATTATTAAAAATAAAATTACTGCAATTCCTATAAAGATTAACTTAATATTTCCTTTTTTATTCATCTTATAATTTTCCTTTAAACGCTTTACTCACAAGAGAATTAAATAACTCTTTGGAATTTTGTTTAGTTTTATTTATTTGGTCCTTCATTTTTTCAGTTTGTTCAACAATTCTTGCAAATTTTTGTTGAAGAGTAAGTGGGGGAAGAGGAATTTTTAAAGATCTTACTTGATTACTATTAATCGCTTTAAACGTACTTCCAGAACCTAAATAAGCTATTTTATTTTTAATATTTTGAAGTAAAAAATAAATAAAGTATAAATTTGTTATTTCTTTTATTGGTTTAATTGAAGCCAGTCCTCTTCCTATACAACATTTAACATTACATAAATTAACGTCTCCGACTGGGGCTCTAACTGACATTAAAATGGAATTAGGTTCTGCTAATTTTGTAGGTTTATCAGTCCACTTTTTTATTATGGGATATTTATTTGTAAATTCGGCTTTGCCTTGAAAAAAAGGGGTACCATTACCTTTTTCGTTATAGCTATTACCTGGAGGAGATTGCCCCATGATTATTTTTGAGGTTTCTTCTAATTTTTTAATCTTAAACCCTTTATTATAAAACATCTCATAAAAGACACTCTTCAAAAATTCATCTAGCAATTCCCCTGCTTTTTTTCCTCTTTGGGTTAACTTTTCTGACTCTTCTAAAATTTTAACCATTCTTTCTTGTTCTTTTAAATCAGGCTTCCCATTTTTGAAAGGTATAAGAATTTTTCTTATTTGATATACTGAAAGATAATATCGTTTGTGAGTTGAGAAATTTAACTGGATTCCTTTCATCATTAAGAAAACAAATTTTAAGTTTATGTCTTTAGATTTTGGTCTTAATAATTTCATTGCACTTGATTTTACTTTAAATTTAAAATCAACAAATTTGGTATCTGTGGTAAAATCATCAAAAAGAATTACAGGGGATTTATTATAGATTCCCTCTTTCTCTTCGGTGTACCCCAAGATAAACGATTTGTTTGCAGTTAAAACGGGAATTGAATTTTTTGTTTTCTCCTTAAGGATCTCTCCTTCAACAATATATTTTCCTGGCTGTTCGTAATCCAAAAGTTCTCCGATTTCTACTTCTTCCCATTCAATTTTATTTGTTTGTATTTGCTGTTTCATTTTTTGTTTTGTGTTTTTTAATTTTTGATAATAAAGAAATTTTTGAGTTTGTTGATTTTAAATCACTTTTTATATTATCCATAACAAATCCAAGTTCAACTAAGTTATTAATCTTAAATGGATAGTCAATAAGAAATAATAAAAGCCTTTCAGCAATATTTTTTATAAAATTTCTATCTAATTGGCTTATCCTTTCTGCATTATGGCTATGCACAAATAAATTTCTTTTTTTGTAAATTGTTTCAAAAAAAGGTTTGTCTTTTTCAGAAAGAATAAAATTCACTCTTTTTTTAAAATTATTCTCCTTAAACATATTTCCACAATTAACTATCTTTTCAACAATAATCCAAAATTTTAAAAAAGACACGGTTAAATCGCCTTCAGTCATAGCACTATAATAAATATTAAGAGAATCCCTTAATAGATTTCCTATTTCTTCATTCATTCCCCCCAGTAATTTAATAGATTCCATCAAAAAAGGATAATTTCCATTTGGTTTATTATGGATGTTCCAAATTTGTTTACCAATAATAGAAATATCTTTTTTGGACAAAGATGTATCAAAGAACCACCAATCTGATGGATGAACCATTTTTCCATCTTCTAAAACTAAAATTGTTTGTTCTAATATCTTAGAAAATATTTCATACTTTCCCTCCTGAGAACCTTTTTTCCACATTCTTTTATCTCTCCCAAAATCACTTGATAAGAGAAATAATCCAAAAAATGTATTAAGTCTTGATTCTGCTATTTTATCTGAAAAATTTAAATCTCTTGAATTAACTCTTATATTTGCAACCCATTGACGATTATAAAAGATTGATTTAAAATTATCACTTTTCATGAACTTACTAAACTTTTTTGGAGGTTTTACAAGAGATATTTTTAGATTTTTAGAGATGATTGATTTAAGGTTTTTTAATTCGTCATCTTTTAACGAATAGGTCTCAAGTCTTAATGGGATATAAAATGAAATTGTTTTTTCAGATTTTCTCCTAGCATTTTCAAGATATTTTTTTAATAATTTTAACAGATTTGTAAAGTTTTTTTTGTATCTTTTATCCTTTGCCAATTTAGCTAAAAGCCCCCTAAGAATAGTTATAGTGAATTGATCAAAAAACCAATAATTAATTTTCAAATTATTGCATACTTTTTCAAAATTACTTAATCCTATCACTTCTTCTAAAAGAATCATTTCATTTCTTTCAAATTCTTTTATATTTTGAAATCCAGAAATCTGCTGAGAATTTGGATTTGAAAAGAGATTGGTAGTTTCTTTAACTAAATTATCTAATCTCTGCAACTTCTTTTTTTCAATATTATTAATTTTTAATCTTTCTGAAGTCATTTTATTGAATCCTCCGCAAAATCAATCATTTCTTTTATTATTGAAAGTATCTCTTCAGGATTTTCTTTTTTATAATCTTCAGAAGAAAGATATCTTGCAGAACCCCTCAAAGAGTTTAATTTAGATAATGTTGTATTAAATTCCATTTTCACATTACCAAGTTCAGCCCAGTTCTTAAATTTCTCAATCCTATTTTTATGATTTTTCCCTTCTAAAATTTTTTTATCTGGTAATGTCAATAAAATTCCTTTAGCAGAAAGTTCAGCAACTGCAAAGGCATTTTCATAAAATGGTCTTAATCTATTTTTCCCTAAACTTTCTTTTGCACTTTCATAGAATTCTTTTGAAGCACTAATATGTTCCTTTATTATGTCTTTGTTATATCTTGCATCAAAACTGATTATCCAATTAGTCTTAAATAATAACAATGTGATATGTCCACAATTAGTGTCTTCATCAGTTAATTGTATATTTTCAATCCCACTTATATCTCTCTCATAAATTGCTTCGCCTTTTTGTATGTCTCTTGTCGCCTTGCCTGCGACGATCGCTTTAACTTCATCATTTAATCTTATCTTGTTTCCATTGTCTAAAGAAAAAACAATTTGCATTTTAGTTATTTGAGTTCCATCTTTGATTGTTCTCTCTTTCCTTCTTCTCTCTATCTCGGGATTGATCCATATATCCATAACTTGCTGAAAGACTCTCTGTTTCATTTCATTGTCCATTTTCTAACTCCTTCAATTTATTTTTAATACTTTCAACAAATTTAGAAATTTGTTCTTGAGTAATATTTTTATTTTTCATAATATTGGGAAATTGGTTCATGAGGTAAGTTGTTAATGCAACACGAAAATAGAATAAATCATAAACTTGTTTGGAAATTTCTAACATATCTTGCCTTTTTTCAACGCCTTTATTCTTAGTCCAAACCCAACCATTTTTTATAAACCAATCTTCATGAGCAATAGGGTTTCTTAAGTCATTTTTGAAATAATTTAATAAAGAATTTATTTTGGGGTAATCTTGAAATTCATTTTTTAAATTTTCAAAGTTATAATAGTCTGCAGTATTTTTATTTTGTTTTCTCCTAAGCTCATTAATAAGTAGGCTCATATTCTTGAAATTTAATTCATAAGTTGTTCTGTAGATATTCAAAATAAAATAAGTTTGTAAATCAACAGGCAAGGAAGGAAGTAATTGAATAAGCTTAGCAACCATTAAGGTTTTGTCTCCATGCATATTGTTATAAAAGTTATCTGAAGTACTTACACTAAAAACATTAAAGTTTTTGTTTTTCTCTAACCAATTAAAAAAATCAAGAATAAGGGATTTAGCATCTTGATATTCTTGGTAATCCTTGACAAGTTTTCCATTCAAAATTTGCCCTTCTGCATCAAAATCAGACATATTAAATTCTCTAAAAATTTTAACCTTCTCTTCAAAACTTTTTGCCTCTTCAAGTTGCTTTAAGAAATCTTTAAAAAAATTAATCAAAAACATTTTTGCATCATTTTCGTTTGTAAAATCGGGCATTTTCATTCTTCATCCTCCAAACCAGTTTCCTTTCTTATCATCTCTCTAAGTTTTGCATTTACAGTTTTGCCTTCCTGCTCACAAATCTTCTTAAAAAAGATTAATTCACTTGAATATAACCTCGTAGAAACAACCTTCCTCTCTTCCCCACTTAGAGGATTATTTTTTAAAACCATAGAAAGTAGAAATTCCCTAACTATTTAAAGATTATGGTAATTACCTGTTTACACCTTTTTGTTCATAAATTACACAATTTATGAATTATTTCCATTTTAACTTATTGCATTTTTGAGTAATTGTTTCCAATTGTTCCTTAGTAAAAACATCTAACGGTCTTCCTTCTGCTAACGGATGCTCTGCAAAATTCTTTAATTCAATATGCTTTGCCCTTACAAAAACCTGCTCTAACAATCTTAAAAATTTCAATTGTTGAGAGTTATAATGCTCATTTTTACCCATAACAAATTTATCAAATTCCCATTTGATCATCTCTTGAGGATCGGGCAACCCCTTTACTTCAAGTAATTCTCTCAAAAATAAAATAAAATCTTTGCTTTGTTGTATATTATCAATAGTTAAGGTAGAATTTAATTGCCTTAATTTCTTTTCAATCTGCAATAATTCTTTAGATGTAACTCCTTCACCATCTTTGATTTTTTGCATAAGAGTATTGTTATCCAAAAAATCTTTGAAGTCTTTATCTTCTTTAATTTCCATTACTTCTTTCTGAACTTTTATAACAACATCTGGAGCATTTACTCGTACCATTCCTTTTCTTTCTTCTTCATAAAAAATTATCAAAGGAGCAATTTCCCTAACTAAAAAATCAACATCTTCAAAAGTAATTTCTTCCCAAAAAGGTTCTTTTTGAATCATAATAAGCTCGTCTCTTTTCTGCTTTATTGCATCTAAATTTTTGTCCCAAATTGCTTCAGCTCGTTTAACAACAAACTCCTCAATCTTAGTAATCTTATTCTTATTTACTGTTTTAATACAATCAAAAAGTTTAACGCATTGAGAAATAAAACTATAGACTTTTGCATTTTCCGAAGGAGTATAAATCAAAAGAGGAACGATTTCATTTCTTAATTCTTCAACATGCTTCTTTAAATCAAATTTTGAAGAAACTATTTTTTTTATCATGTCTCTTTTTTCTAAAACTAAAGGAGAATCAATATCAATCTCTTTGATTGTATCACGGATTTGCTTCTCAACAATCTTTCTTTCTTTTTCATCCAAATTTTTTTCTAATGCATCAACTTGTTCTAAAAAAATTCTTGTTTTGGCGTCAGTTCCAGAAGATTTCTGTTTTAATATGTTTAACTTATGGACTAAAATATTTGAATAGTCTCCAAACTTGAAATCTAATATTAAAAAATCTTCTTTTGTGTGTTGCCCATCTTTATTCGTTGGCAATAATTCTTTATTTTCACAAGCGGATAAATTTCTTGTCCCTCTTCCTAACATTTGCCAAAACCTTATTGAAGACATTACAGGTTTTACAAAAACTAAATTCATTACTTCAGGAATATCTACCCCAGTATCTAAAACACCTACAGACAAGGCAATTCTCGGACTATCTCTTTTTTCAAATCTCTTAACTTCATCCATGTAACGAGATTTATCTGAAGTAATAACTTTTACGTCCTTTGCTAAATAAGGATATAATTTCTGAAACAATCTTTCCAAAGATTCTGCATGTTTTACACTCGCACAAAAGAAAATACTTTTACAGGGTCTGTTATCATCTGATTTGTAGCATCTATCTATGAATTCTCTTATAATCAATTCATTTGTTTTTTCATCAGTAAAGAATCTTTCAAACTTAGAACCTGGTGTTTGAAATAACTCTGGATCTTGTTCTTGTTGTTTTAGTGCCTGTTGTAATTGTTTATTTAATTTTCTTCCTTCAATTCCTAATGAAAGAATGCTCGTCTCTATAATTTCTGCGACATAAGGAGCTAAAATTTTGTCTCTTACTGCAGAATCATAATCATACCTAAATGTTGGTTTTCCATTATCACAATTAAAAAGACTAAAAGTATTTCTTGTTTCTTCTGAGGAAGGTGTAGCAGTTAATCCAACTTTTAAAGCATCAAAATATTTGAAGATATCATTATTTTTGTCATAATAAGAACGATGGGCTTCATCAAAAACAATTAAATCAAATGCCCCAGGACCAAATTTTTCGTAAAATTTCCCTCTTGGTTTTTGAGGAGACATTAAAGTCTGAATCGTAGAAACATAAAATCTCGCACTACCCGAATAACCTTCTTCATTTAATTCACAAACAGGAGTTTCTGGAAAAAATTTCTTAAATCCCTTTTCTTTTGCTTGGTTCCCCAAAGAAATTCTATCAACTACAAATAAAACTTTTTGGATATAATCTGCTTTTATCAAACAATCTATCAAAGCCATCGCTGTTCTTGTCTTTCCTGTCCCTGTAGCCATGTTAATAAGTGCTTCACGATGCCCTTTAGAAAAGTGTTCTAATATTGTTTTAACTGCTTCAATGCATATTTTTCTATTTAAAATTGTAGAACTAATTTTAACATTTGAGGGATTTTTTCTTTTTTTCATCAGACTAATAATCCTGTGCAAATCTTTTTGTGAAAAAGGCAAGAGAACTTTTCTTCTTACATCTTGCTCATTATCATTAGGACTCACATAATACCAACTTGTTCCATTAGTCAAAAAAATAGGAATTTTAATTTTTGTTTGTTTTTCAATATCATCCCTGTAGGTTCTTGCTTGAATTTCCCCTTTTTCAACACTAACAGATGTTTTTTTCGCTTCAACAATTGCAAGAGGACTCCTGTCTTCATCCAATAACAAATAATCTATGAACCTATCAACATTTTTTTCTATTCCTGCTTCAAGACCAACATATTCTTTAGTCTGAAAATTAGATTTAACTGGATTAATTTCTTCCTTAACATAACTTCCTTTAACTTTCCAACCTATTCTCTCTAAAATAGGGTCAATTAATTTCTTTCTTGTCTCTTTCTCAGACATATTTACCATAGAAAAGCCAGGAAAATCAAGTATAAAAAGTTATTTTTTAATTTGAGAGACTTTTTTGTTTCCGAGATTTGAGAATACCATAAAACTATTAAACTCTGATTGTCCAACTAAATTGTGTGACTGGTGTTAAAGAAAATGAAAGCTGAAGAAACAAAATTTTTGAAATTCTTGAATTCTCCAAAACAGTTAGTAATTCCAATATACCAAAGGACCTACAGTTGGAATTTAAGTGAATGTGAACAGTTGTGGAAAGACATAGTTAAAGTTGGAAAAGACGAAACAATCTCTGGGCATTTTGTAGGATCAATCGTTTATGTTGAGAAAGGGCTTTATCAAGTTTCTACTCTTCAAAAATTATTAGTTATTGATGGGCAACAAAGATTAACAACACTTTCCTTAATCATCTCTGCACTTTGCGATCATATAAAAGAAAATAATCTTCAAACAGAATTAAATCCAGAAAAATTAACAAATTATTATCTTCTAAATCCTCAAGAAGAAGGAGAAGAAAAATATAAATTAATTTTAACTCAAAATGACAAGGAGTCTTACATAAAAATTCTTGAAAAAATTAGCTTTGATGAAAGTTCAAGTAAAGTTAAAAAAAATTATGATTATTTTAGAGAACAAATAGCAAAAACAGATTTAAAGATAATTTATGAAGGGATCTTGAAATTAATTATAATAGATGTTTCCTTAGATAGGGAAAAGGACAATCCTCAACTTATCTTTGAAAGTCTTAACTCTACAGGATTAGAATTAACTCAGGCAGACTTAATTAGAAATTATATCTTAATGGGCTTAGAAAAAGATAAACAAGAAGATTTGTATAAAAATTATTGGTATCCTATGGAAAAGAATTTTGGGCATTCTGAAAATTCTGGTTTATTTGATAGATTTATGAGAGATTATCTTACGATAAAATTGGGTAGAATCCCAACGATTAAAGAAATTTATTCTGAATTCAAACAATACTCTTTGAATAAAGAAATAAGGGAAATTGTTCAAGATATTTTTGAATTTTCTAAATATTTTGTTAACGTTGCACTCGGGAAGGAGCCTGATAAGGATATTAAAGAAATTTTCTCAGATATTAATGAGTTAAAAGTAGACGTTTCCTATCCATTTATATTAAAAATTTATTCTGATTATATTGAAGAGAAATTAAGTAAAGAAGATCTTGTACAAATTTTAAGACTTATTGAGAGTTATGTTTTTAGAAGAGCTATTTGTGGAGTTCCTACAAATTCATTAAACAAAACATTTTCAACGCTATACAAATTTATTGATAAAGAAAATTATCTGGAGAGTGTTCAAGCGATAATAATACTACAAGATTCTTATAGAAGATTTCCTAATAATGACGAATTCAAACGAGAATTAATGAACAAGGATGTTTATAATTTTAGAAACAGAAACTACTTATTAAGAAAATTAGAGAATTTTGAAAGAAAAGAATACGTAGATGTTGAATCGTATACTATAGAACATGTAATGCCTCAAAATCAAAATTTATCTGAAGAATGGAAAAAAGACCTTGGAGACAATTGGAAAGAAATCCAAAAAACTTATCTCCATACTATGGGAAATTTGACTTTAACAGGATATAACTCGGAGTTAAGTGATAAACCATTCAAAATAAAAAGGGACATGGTTGGAGGATTCAAAGATAGTCCAATAAGGATGAATAATTTTTTGGCAAATAAAGAACTCTGGAATGAAGAAGGAATAAAAGAAAGAGCAGGAGAAATATCAAAACTTGCTATGAAAACATGGGATTGCCCAAAATTAGCCCAAGAAATAATTGATAAATATGCTCCAAAAGAAGAAGAACAAGAAAAACAAAAATACACTATTGAAGACCATGAATACCTCAAAGAAGGAGAACTTATGAGACCCTTATTTGAAGAGTTAAGAAAAAGAATCCTAAACATTGATTCATCTGTAAGAGAAGAACCAAAATTCTTATACATTGCATATAAATCAGGAACAAATTTTGTGGATATAATTCCCCAGAAAAAAGCATTAAGATTATCTCTAAAAATTGACTTTGATAAAATAAAAGATCCAAAAAGCATTTGTAGAGATGTTTCAGGAAAAGGGAAATGGGGAAATGGAGATACTGAAACCAAAATCTCAACTCTTGAAGAATTAGATTATGCTCTAAATTTAATCAAACAAGCATTTGATAATGTAATTGGAGCAGATTAACTTTTTATAAAGTTTTAAATATTACAATACCCCTTATTACTTGTGACTGTTGGTTTACCATAAAGATAAGTCTATGGCGGAGAGAAAAACTCTTGCTTATCATCACAAAAAACTATAATGAAAGTTTATTCTGTTTTTCAAGAATTTCTTTTCCATGATCGCTAATTGTATAAATTCTTGATTTACGAGATTCGGGAGTTAAACAAACTATTAATTTTCTTTCCATCAATTCAGAAAGAGTTCTGCTGATATGAGTTTTGTTTAGATTCAACTCCTTACTTAAAACAGAAGGTGTTTTCGGCTTATCTAATTTCTTTAAAACTCTCTTCCTATAAGAGCTTGAATTTATGAAACTTACATCTTCCCAATTAGTTACCTTTTTCATACCTATAAATTACCAAAATACTTAAATAGATTATTTACCACATAGTTACCAATTAATTATGAAAGAAAATGGCAAAAAAAACAATATTTTATCTTCTGGGAATTATTCTTCTAATTTCTTGTTCAACAATTTCAGCGGAAATCCAAATGAATGTTGGCGAACCTCAAATTATAAGCGTTGGACAAGACATCACTCCTGGAGAAGTAATTTTGACTATTGGAATAAAAAATATTGGAGATTCTGAAGGGGGGTTTAGATTATTTGTAGAAACAGGAAACAATTTTAGGTTGGATAATGATTGGTATGGAACTCTTGAATCTGGACAAGAAAAATTTATTGAATTAAAATTGTTGGGAGATTCAGAGTTTTATGGAGAAGAAAATTATAAAACAATCTTAGAAGAAACACTTTCAAAGGAACAAGATACTTATGAAGATAGTTTTCTAATTACTCAAAAAACAATTGAAGATAAAGGGGTAAAGGATTTTGGTATTTCAGGAATAGAACATAACTTCAATACCAAACCTTTCTCACAATTATTTATAATTTATATTATTATTCCTTTAATTATTTTAATAGGAATTGTAATTTATTTTAAAGTGTTAAAGTCTAAACACAAATCTTAAAGTCTTGCAGAGCAATAAGAAATTATTTCTTTGTAATATTCTCTAAGAGACTTGCCTAATTTATACTCTTTCTGTTTTTTAATTAGTTTATCTAACTTTTCTATAAAATTATTTTTTCTTTTTTTCCATAAATATTGGAATGTGAAGTTTTGTGTTCTTTTTCATTGTCAGTTTTCCATAAAAGCTTAGATTAAAAAGGACTATCTAAAAACCCTTCGTAAAAACCCGCTATTTTAAACCCTCTATAAAGGGACGTTTATTGTTAGACAAAATCTTTATTTTTTAATATCTTCCTCATTTAACCTAACTTCTTTTTTAACTTAGCAATACCTAATCTTAATCTTATAGCTTCAGAAATAAATTCTGCTCTTGAACGATAACCTTCTTTAGCCTTTTCCATATATTCATCTATCTTTTTAGCCAAATCTTCTGTTATAGATATGTTAACATATTTTACTCTCATTTTGCACCCTTCATGTATAGGTAATGGAAAAACTTATATATCTCTTTTCACGCATAGGTAAATGATAATAGAAGGGTTTTTAATAGACTATTATTTAAAAATTACATAATGAAAAAAACATATGTTCTTGCTTTAATTTTTATTGTATTAATTTCAGTGGCGATAATCCTTTTAGTAAGTTCAAATCCAGCTACAACAAAAAATGAATGTGAATTTGGAGGAGGAACATGGACCACCCCACAAATTAGTCAAGGCAATGATCCTGATTCATCTGCAAAAGAATTACAATCGTATTGTAGTTGTGAAATAGGTTCTTATTGGAATGACACCTTTAAAAAATGCTCTGATGATTCTCAATTAAGATGTATTCAAACTCAGGGAGAATGGATAAATAATTCTTGTCAATGTCCAGAAGGAACTATTAAATGGACTGTGGGATTTGGTTGTGATACTAGAGGACCTGTTCCTCTTTCAAACGAGAATTTTAATGAAACAAAGAATAAAGAAGTTTCTTATATTTGGCTTTTAGTCATATTAGTAATTCTAATTCTAGTTACTGGTTTAATTATAAAAAATAGGAAAAAACAAAATGAAAATAAATAAATTAATTTGCTTAATGCTTATTTTTGCCATCTTCATAAGTCCAATAAACTCTTCTAATATGTCTGGTAATATCACAGAAATGAATCAGAATAATACAGAACAGGTCAAGGAATTGAATGATCCACTAATTAATATTTCTAATATTAGTTTAATTCCTCCTGTAGAAATTAACGGGGAAAATAAAACACTAGATGAAAACCTAGAAAATAGAGAAATAAATGAAAAATTAGAAAGTAAATACCTTGAGAGACCAGATGGAAAAACTTATTTTGTAAACCAATTAACACAGGAAAAATATGAAGTTATAAAAACTGGTAATGGTGAATATGAATTTATTAGTATTAAAGATGGTGAAAAGTTTCATTTTTTGCAAGAGATTAATGTTAATTTAAAAGCACTAACTGAAAATTCTATCAACCAAAATAATGAGATAAAATTAAAAGAGGGATTTAAAGAAAGGTTAAATTTATTGGAATCAAATAAAATAATAAGACTTTTAATAACTTTAAAAACAGATTCTGTAGGAATTCAGAAAGAAGTAACTAAAATAGAAGATAAATATTCGGAAGAAGAAAATAACATAAAAAATAATATCAGGAATATATCCTCCAGATATTCTCCAGAAACCAAACAACAAGCAAGAGATATCTCTTTGTCAAATGAGATTATTGAAATTCCTGAAAAAGATTTGAATATAATAAAAGAAAAAGGGAAAGAGCTTGATTCCATAAAAGAGGAGAAAATAAACAAGATTAAAGAAAAATTATTTTCTGAAAATGAAAAAAGTAAAGACATTTTTATTAATTGGGTGGAAGATAATGGGGGAAAAGTAAAAAGGAATTTAGATAGAACTAATATGGTATCTATAGAAGTTCTTCCAATATTATTAAATGAAATTTTAAACAGACAAGAAGTTATTTCTGTAGAACTGGATGAAAATTTAATAGAACCAAAATTGGATATTAGCACCCCAACAGTAGGAGTTAGTAATTGGTGGAATTTGGGATATAAAGGTGGCTGGATTGATGTAGCTGTTGTAGATAGTGGAATCGATGAGATGCATCCCGCTTTAGCAACAGATTCCGAAGGATTCACTAGGACATTTATATCTCAGGATTTTACTTCTTCTGGAACAACAGATGACACATACGGACATGGAACACACGTAGCCGGAATAATTGCGAGTTCTGATTTAACATATAAAGGTATTGCACCAGGAGTTGATTTATTGATTAACGCAAAACATTTAGGAGGAGTTAGTTCAGATACATTGGCTGCTTTAGATTGGGCAATAACAAATCCAATAGGTAGTGCTGAAATTCTTAGTAATAGTTGGGGTTTGGCAGTTGAAAATTGTGATGCAAATAGTTTTAGTTTAGGAGACGGAGATACAATTTCATGGACAAAGTATATTGATGCGGTAGTAGATTATTATGATGTAATTAGTGTTAACGCTGCAGGAAATGATGGTTTATGTGGAACCTATTCTTTAACACCTCCGGCAGATTCCTACAACTCAATTGTGGTTGGGGCAATTGATGATAAAGGAACAATTTCTAGAAGTGATGATAGTTGGTTAAACGAACCTGGTTGGTTTGCAAGTAGTGTCGGTCCGACTTGGGATGGTAGAAAAAAACCAGATATCACGGCACCTGGACTTTATATTAAATCTGCAAATAATGATTGGGAAGAGGGCTTTCTTGATTGGAATCCTGATTTTGTAGAATTGTCAGGCACAAGTATGGCAGCACCCCAGGTTTCTGGAGCTGCAAATTTACTTTTGGAATATGGTTTATCATCTAAAGGCACAAAAGCTTTATTGATAAATACTGCAGAGGATAAAGGAACTTCTAGTTGGGATGCTTATTATGGTTGGGGAGAAATAAATCTCAATAATGCATATACTTACAGAGATTATGTAATAGATGGAACAGTTAATGAAGGATCTTATAAATTATACAAAGTCCAGCTTATTTTAGTTGGAGAGAAGGCTACACTTGTTTGGAATAGACATGTAACTTATGCAGGAGCTACAACTCCTTCAACATTATATGATTTAAATGATTTAGATTTAGAACTTTACCAAGAATCTGATGGGGAAATAGTTGATGGCTCATTCTCAATTAAAGATAATGTAGAACAAATAAATTCTCCATCACAATTTTTAGATGGGATTGTTAAAGTAAATGCCTATACAACTGATTTTTCTAATGGAATAAACACTGAGAGTTATTCACTGTCAACAGAAGGAGGATATACTCTTGCTAATGGACCTTCATTAAGCATAATTCAAAATATTCCTTCAAACACAACAGATACAGGATTTACAATAACCGCAGATGTGTTAAACACGGGAGACTTAGATGCTCATAATATAATAGTAACATTAAACTTACCTTCAGGTTTAACTACTTCTTCATTGAATCCTCAAAACATTGGTTCAGTAACTGATGGAAGTTCTGGAACTGCAACTTGGGATATAAATATAAATTCTCTAGGAACATTTAATAATATTTATTCTTCTTTTACCTCAATAAATTATGGAGAATATTCTAGCGGAACTTCTTCAACAGATTCTATTATAGTAACAGATGATGACACAACAGGACCATCTTTTGCTAATTGGGTATTTCCCGTAACAAACAAAACATATAATGGAATTGATATTAGTATAGATATCACTGATGATAGTGGAATTAGTTCCGCAATCTTACATTATGATTATGGTAATGATGGCTCAGAAGATGGAACTATGGAGATGAGCAATTTTTGGGATACTTATAGTGCTACTATTCCACCAGCAGGAAATACTTACAGAAATCAAAATGTTTCTTATTATATAGTAGGTGTTGATAATGATGGTGATAGAACAGGGGATACAGCTTCTGAAATTTCTGAAACAAAACTAACATTTTTAGAAAATGAAGCCCCGTTTATTACTTCTTTTGAACCAGTAAGTACAACTCCAAGTGTAGATGAAGGAGGTTTATTAGTGTTTAATTTCACTGCTACTGATTTAGATGGTGATAATATTAATCCTACATGGTTATTTGATTCAGTCGAACAAGAAATTATCGCCGAAGAAGGTGCTGGCGGCAGAGGTGGTGGAGGAATAAGTGGTTCTTGGACATATTCACCAGATTATGCTCAAGCAGGAGATCATAATGTAACTTTAATAATTTCTGATGGACTATTGGTTGATAGTCAAGAATGGACTGTCTCTGTTAATAATATAAATCAACCCCCAGTTTGGGTTGTTGAGCCACAAAATCAGATTATTGATGAGGATACTTCATTGAGTTATAATATTAGTGCTATTAATCCTGATGAGGATGCAACAGTTACATATTCTGTTAATGATACAGAATTTAATATGGATCTAAATACTGGCTCACTTAGTTGGACACCTGCAAAGGACTGGAATGGAATAAAAATGATTACATTAACAGCAAGTGATGGTATTGATAATGCTCAATCTGAAATTTTAATTACAGTAAATCCTATTAATGATGCTCCTGTTTTAGACTTTATAGACAATATAACCGTAAATGAAACCGATCTAATTGAACTACAACCTACAGCAAATGATGTTGATGGAGACAGTTTAACATTTATTTATTCTTTACCAGTCAATTCAAGTGGTGCTTGGCAGACTCTAGATAGAGGAGCAGGAACTTATGTGGTGACTGTTACAGTTAGTGATGGGAAATTAAGTGATTCTCAAGAAGTTAATATAATTGTAAGTGATCTATGTTTGCCGATTTGGGTGGAGGTTCTAAGTGAATGCCAATCTGATGAAAGTTTAGTAGAATCATTTATTGATTCCAGTAATTGTTATGAACAAAAAAATTTAGGTTCAGATATGGAAGGAAAATCAGAAGACATAATTTATCCTTTATCTTGTGATTCTGATGGAGATGGTTTTATTGGAGAAACAAACAATATTAATACCACACTACAGAACATAACAAAAGAAGTTAATGAAACTTTTATAAAACTTAATGAAAATGATAATCCTTTAATTGAATTTGAGTTTAATTTAACCGAAGAACAGATTAATCTGGCTAATCTTTTTATAGAAAAACAAGATAATGAGAGTAGTTATTCTTATATGTTAATAAGAGGATTAGATTTAACTTCTCAAAATCAAACAAAAACAGTTTACCTTGATAGAATACTTAATGGTACTGGAGTATGTATAAAAGATGAGGAATTAAGTTCTATAGATGAAATTTCTGGAACTTGTAAAGGAACAAATGAGGTTTGGGTTCCATATAATAGTTCAAATAAAGGATACAATTGTAGTCTTGTTAATAATGATACTCAATATAAAATTTCTGGATTAAAACATTCTGGAATAAAAGAGCAAGAAACATACTGTGGAGATGGAATTGTGAATGGAAATGAAGAATGTGAAATAGGAAATATTCCTAAAAGCTGTGGTGATTATGGGTTTAATGCAGGAAGCCTTTCTTGCACAGCAAGTTGTACAATAGACTCCTCTGGATGCTATACTCAGGACACTAATACTGGAGGAGGTGGGGGCGGAAGTGGAAGTTATTTTCCTCCAAAAAATAACATAACTAATCAAACAATAGCGACTGAAACTACTACCCAAAATGAAACTGAAAGTGAGACGGGAATTACAGAAGGAGAATCTGAAGAAACTGTTGGGGGAGCAGGGATAACAGGAGCAGTTATTGGAGCACTTAAAGGAAAAGGGTATTGGGTAATTGGTTTTATTATTGCTGTCGTAATAGCATTTGTAATATTTAATTTTAAGAAAACCAAACATAAAAAAATTAAACATAGTAAGGAAAAGAAAAAATCTAAATAGGTCTCTTAAAATATTTTCTTCTTCTTTTCTTCTTATCCTTCTTCCCTTTAGGTCTTCCAAGTTTAACCCCTTGTGCTTTTAATCTCTCTAATCCTGCTTTAGTTCTTTGTGAGATTTTTTCTCTTTCGATTTTTGCAATAGTTGAAAGCAGAGAAATAATAACATCTGAAAATTGCCCTATACTTCTTATATAAGGTTCTTGATAACTTGCCCATTCAACACCAGAATTTTTTAACTCTTGAAGTTTTTGTAATGTGAATAAAGTTCCAGCTCGACTAAACCTTGATAAATCCCAAAATAAAACAATATCAAAAAGTTTTTTGTGTGCGTCTTGAAACAATAAATCAAAGGAAGGTCTACTTGTTTCTTTTCCTGAAATTACATCAACATATTCCTTGAAGATTACCCATTCATTTTTTTTAGCAAACTCCCTGAGCTGTTTTAATTGATTGGTTATTTCTTGTTTTCCCGTTGAGATTCGAACATAAATTCCACATTGCATTTTATTTTTCATTGTCCTTCATCCTCATCTTGATTTACTGGGTCACCATTTTCATCAATATCATATTTCACTTCAAGATCATTATCAAATTCCAAGGACATTAAGAGATTTATTTTTTGTTGCATACAATAAACCATGTAGGCAACATCTCTTTGTTTAGTTTGGTGTGACAGTTTCCATTCTTCTTCTATTTGTCCATCTTTAGCAAATATTTTATAGCTTATCATCAGAATCTCCTAATTGGAAATCTTTGTCTTGGATTTAATTCTTTACTAAAATCAATCTCTTCATCTACATGAATTTGGAATATTTTACTTTTGGGATGGATTTTCTTGAATTCTTTCAAGTCTGCCATGTTGGATTTTATCTGTGCAGAATTAAAATTTTTAGAAGACTCTGCCTCAATCCCAACTGCTTCTATTCTTTGATTAGAAGAAATTGTTTGTTGATTAACAGGTTTACGAAAACAGGCTAAATCAATGGCATGTATGGCTCCATTCCTGACCAAATTGAACTCTCGCTTACACCTGAATCTATGCCTTTCAGATTCCAAAATATCCTTGTGATAATTAAGACAATTTTTGTGAGATTTGTTTACCATTTTTATCTCTTATAATTTAAGGGAGCAGTGGTTAAATGCACTAAGGAAGGCTCCTTAGATATTTTCTGCTCCCAGTATGATTTTTATTTTGCATTTTGAAATAACTCTTTTTTACTTGACATGCTTTAAAAATAAAGCGTATTGCTTTGCCCCCTCAAAAGTTTTGAAATATTTATCAGGAATTCCTTGAATTTTATATTCTATAACGCAATCATTATTTTTACATTTTGTTATTTTCTTAACCACAAAAACAACTTTCTGCTTTTTTTTGAAAGTCTTTTTAAGCAAGAGAAAGAAAATAAAAATAAGGATGATCCCTCCAACAATGAAAATTACTTCTTCCATTTTAAACAAATCCTGCAATCTCCTCCTTTTTAATTTCCTTTGTTTCTTTTTCAACCTTTTTTTCTACAATTTTTTCTTTTGGCTCTTTAGATCTCATTAGGGGACCTGAAGGATTATCAAAGCAAAAAAATCTATTCAGATAGTTTTTATATTTTTTAGTAGCATCATATCTCTTTTCTTTGTCTGGTTTCTTTAACCACCCAGCTTTTACCAATCTTTTAATTCTTTCTTTTTCCTTAGCAATTTCTTTTACATCCTCTCTGTGATAATATCCTAATTTTTCATCCAAATACTCGTTTAAGGTAAATGGTACAAATTCACCATAATCTCTGAATTTTTCTCTAATAAACTGCAATACAATTACTCTTGCTTTAGTTTCAACTATGTGATTTATATAATTCCCTTTTTTGTTTCTTTGTGTTTTAAATACCCTCATTTTATACAAAAAACGACTAGTCGTTTTTTAGCCCTTTCTTTAAGTTTTTTAATGTCTCTTTCTCTTGTTTAATTTCCCCTTTAAGATACCTAAGTCTTCGCTCAGACTTTCCGAATTCAATTCTTTTTTTATCCTCTTCTGTTAAAATCAATTGTCTGCCTTTATCAGTCAAATTGAAAGTTTCAGATATGCTGACAATTCCCTTATTGCTATTAATCAAAATTTTCTTATTCATCAAATCTCTTACATTTTTAGATAATGAAAAAAGAGTTCGCTTGTCAAACTCCCCTTTCTTTGATTTCCTAATTTCAATAGAATCCACTATTTCAGAGAATTTTATTTTTTCTCTATTTCTAAATAAGTTTAAAATTCTTTCTCCAAAATTTCCCAATATTTCGAATCGATTGTTTTCAAATTCTATATCCATTTTTACTTATGCCTCAATTTTTTATTTTTTTAAATATAATCAGGCACTTTGAATTTGTGCCTGAGTTTCCGCTTTTTGAATTTTGAAATCTTTATAATCTCTCTTTCCTTCGCTTTTCTTCATCCCTAAAAATTCTATTCTTATGTCATCTTGAAATTTTACAAGTTTCATCAAGGAGTCAAGTTTGGTTGAACCCCAAATTGAGATTATTTTTGAGTTTGGTTGTTCCAAAAAATATACCATACTCTTGTTTTCTCCGACTTCAGATTGGTTAGATATGTAAATTCCTACAATTGCATCTCCTTCTTTCTCATATTCCCAAAATTCTTGTTCTACATCATCGTATTTTTTTTCTTTTCCCATTTGATTTTTTACCTCCCGCTTTCGCAAATTCTATTTCTTGTTAATTAAATCAACAATTCTATTTTTTCTTTTTCCTAACAACTTTCTTTTTCTTCTTTCCACCACGAGACATCTTTGCTTCACAAACATTTCCTTGTCCATCTACATAATAAAGCATTCCTGGTTTTCTTGTAACAACTTTTTTAACTAAAATTTTTCCCATTGTTTTCACCTCCTTTTCTCTTTTTATTTTTTAAGTAAATCTGTCTATCAAAACAAGATTGACATAAGTGATTCCAAACTGCGAAAGGTATTGAATCGACAAAATCAATTTTTTTCCCACAGATTTGACATTTAACTTTCATTTGGTGTAATTTCTTCTAATTTTATTTTGACGATTTCATCTGAATCTACATTAAAAAACTCTTCTCCATTTTCATTTTTTTGTTTATTTAATTTATTTTCCATTGTTTTTTTCCTGTTTAGTTTTTTTGGTATTTTTAAAACATGCTTTCTTTCAAAATTTTTTAACTTTTTTGGATCAACACCAGATCCTATGAGTAATTGTTTGGTTCTTTCGTTCTTTTTCATTTGATTTTTTTAACCTCTATTTTATTAGTAGAATTATTGTTTTCCTTTGTAGAACTTTTATTACTATTATTACTATCCAAATTTGAATTAGTTTTTATATAAGGAGTTAGTTTATTTTTGGATAGTTTTCGTTCATTACTATTATTACTATCATTACTATCATAATTTCTATTAGTTTCCTTATGGGGTTCTAGTTGACTTTTGGATAGTTTTGATAGTTTTTCTACATATTTTAAGTTAAGAATAATAACAGAACTAATATTATCAATTTTTCTTGGTCCAACTGTAAATCCCTCATCTCTTAAAACTTTTCCAATTTGTTTTGCATTCATAATCCTCAAATGTTTAGATTTTAAATATTCATTACACAAATTAGTAAATTCTCTTAAAGAGATATTTTCACCCAATATTTCTTTACAATATTCTTCAACAAAGTGTATAACTGGATTGCTCCTTTCCTCATATCTCTTTCTCCTTTTTTCAAAATCTCCTTCACCATGGAATTTCTTTGTTTCATAAAGTTCTTTTAAAATCCTTAAACTTTTTTTTGCAAGATTTTCAAATTCAACATTAGGTATTTCTTCAATCAAATCTTTGTTTAATTCTTTGAACTGATTTGGAAAATCCTCAAGCTTCCATTTTCTATAAAATCCTATACTCTTGTCTGGTGTAGTTGGTAGTGAATTTGTCAGGCAAACACAAGTTGCAGTATTCTCATCTGTAAAAGGGGTTTTTCCTTTAAACTGAAAAGAGATTCTATCTTCCCCTCCAAGTTTTTTTAACATATTAGTATTCTTTAAATCATCATAAGAAACTTCGCCCATCACACATAAAAGTTTACGAAATAAAACTGCTGGTTCAAACCTATCTTCAGATAATTGTTTAACCTCACTAGAAACACAATTTTCTTGTCCAAGAAATTTATAAATTAATTTTATCAATGTTCCTTTCCCATTACTTCCCCCTCCACAAAAAGCAAAAATTCTTTGCATAAACTTATTTAATGAAATACTATAAGCAATAAATTCATAAAGACTTTTTTTATTTTCTTCTCCAACCCATTCAATAAAATATTTGTCCATCATTGGAGTTTCTTCATTTTCTCCAACATTCCAGGGAATTGGATTTGTTACAAAATACTCTGGTGTTGCTTCAAAACTCTTATTTGTTTCAACACAAAAAATTTTATGTTTGAATTGAACCCAAGATTTTTTTATGTCCTTTGGTTTATGCTTTCTTCCAATTTGTTTAAAGCCTTCTACTAATTCTGTTCTTGTTTTTGAATCAATAGTTTCTGCCCCTAAAATTTCTTGAATAGCATTTAAATATTCTATCTCATCGCTTAACAACCATCTTCTATCTTCTTTATTCCACAACCAGAATATTTTGCTTTTATCATAATAAAAAGGCTGTTCTTTCCAAAAACTTTCAATTTGTCCCCTTCTTGAGAATATTTGAATATTCTTGCCCTTAACCTTTTTCTTCGGAATTTCAACTCCAAATTTCTCTTCAATAATTTCTTTTGCTTCTGCTCTCGTTGTTTTCTTTTTTTTCATTTCAAATCCTCCAACATTTTCACGAATGTAATTAAATCCCCTTTAACGCCACATCCAAAACAATGAAACAAACCTTTTTTATTACTCAAACTTAAAGAAGGAGTTTTATCATCGTGAAATGGACATAAAGCCATACTGCCTTTTACTTTTAATTCATATTTTTTAGCAATATCTGTTATCTTAATTTTATCCTTGAGGAGAATAGCATTAGGGTCTATCGAAACTTCAATCTTTTTTTCTTGTTTTGCTTGGTCATATAAATCTTGTTCAATATGATTTTGATTTTCTCCATTCCAAATACCTAATAACTTTTTAATGGTTTTGTATTTGTAGTGTGGTTTATTTTCTTCTGCTATTCTATGCTTTCCTGTTAATTGAATATCTAAAAATTGTAAATATTCTCTTGGGACATATTTTATCATAAATAATTTTTTATATTCTCTTAATTGTTCTTTTTCCAAATCTAAACCAATTATATTTTTAACATGAAGATGTGGAGACTTACCCCCCTCACAATACCAAATCTGGAAATAATAATTTGCTCTACAAAGTTCAATTCCTATAAAATTAATTGCTTTAAATCCTTTCTCTCTATCATCAACATCAAAAACAATTTCATCAGGCTCAATCCACCTTCCGAATTGCTGAGCATATTCTTCTTTAGTTTTCATTTTTAATCTCTCCATTTGGCAAACAAATTAATTTATGGGTTCTATTATTATCCCCTACAACCACACGAAATTTAATTAGCCCTACAAAGTTAAATTCTTTACAAATTTGAGAAATTGTAGTATAAGCTATATCTAAATTTTTACTTAATCTATATGGTGTCAAAGGAGCATTTTCTTTTATATAATCCAATATTTTATTCCTATCTATCTTCTGTTTTAGAGGTTTGATACTTTCCTTTGGAGATATATTATTTATATCCTCTTCGTTAAAAGTTGAGTTACTATTCATTTCCTCCATTTTTAATCTCTAACCTCTATCTTTTCTTTAGAACCTTCTTTTGAATCTTTTAATTTATCAAACTCTTCTTCCACTTGGTTTAAGAATATTTTTTTAAAATTATCCCAGTTAATTTTTTGGTTTTGTTGCATTTTGATCTAAAAATTGTTTAATTGCCAGTCGAATGACTTGAGAACGAGAGCGTTCTGTCTCTTCTGCTACTTTATCTAACTCCTTTCCAAAATTATCTTTAATTTCAACTGAGACTATCATTTTAGTTATAATTAATAAATATCAATAAGATTTATAAATGTGATTTACTTTAAAGTGTAAATCAGAAAATGGCTAAAAAAAAGACAAAAACGTATTATTTTGATACAATGAAAGGAAGAGAAATAGCAAAATATTTTTTTATTGAATTTACCAATCAAACAGAGGTCTCAAAAAAGATTTATCCAAACTTAATAAAAGGGAAAGGGAGAGAAAAATCTTGGTCAATTCCTTATGTAAATAAGTTATTTCAAATTTGGAGTAATAAAGGTTTTTTCGAAGAAAAAATTGAATATCAAAAAAGGAAAAATAAAGCAGGGAAGTTTTCAAAATATCCTCTTAAAAAATATAGATTAAATCTTAATCCTTTCTTTGAAGAGTTTGAAAAAAGAAAACACATCAAAATTCCAGTTGAAACTAAAAGGTTTATTGAGTTGTGCTTTGATATTCCTTTTTATAGAGAACTTATTCGTTTTATGGTGAAGGAAGACATCTTTACATTTTTTGATGAAACCATAAAGACATTTTTTGCCTTAATTTGGTTTAAAGACCAAACCTTAATAAAAATTAAGAAAGAGAAGCCATCTTATCAAGAAGCATTATTAAATTTTAAAAAAGATATCCAAAACATCTTTTTTAGTAAATCAAAGAAAAGTTCAAAAATCAAAGAGAAAATTATAAATCAACTTGATAAAATTTTTGATGGAGAAAAGAGTAAAGAAATTTTGTATGTTTATTTCTTTATGGATTGTGATTCTGATAATCAAGATATATGGCTTTCCCTTATTAAGATATTTACAGATAAGTTTACACAGGCTCTTTATGATAATTATCTTTTGAATAAAAAGGAAAAAATAATGGAAGAACTAACAAAATTTTATGGAAGCAAATATATTCAAAAAGAAGTAATAAGAGAAGAAATCTCAACGAAATTTAGAAAATTTATTTTTTGGTATTTCAAACAAAAAAGCATGTTAGATAAAAAAGAAATAAAAGAGGTCATAAAAGAATTAGAAAAAATTAATAAAAAAGATTTTGATAAAATCAAAACAAATTATATTAAAAGAAAAATAGATTTTCTTTTAGACCAAGATAAAAAATTAGAATATGCCCTTGAAAAACTATCAGATAAAAACTTAAAAAAACAGAAAGAATTGGAAAAAGAAAGTCAAGAAGAAAAGGAATTAAATAAATTACAGCCTCCTCTATATCCTGCTTCGGGAAAAGAGTATATTAAAAGATGGTTGGATTTATTTAGAAATGTTAAGAAGTCAAACTTAATCAATAATTTAAAAGAAATAGAATCTTTCAATAAAATACTGAGAGATAGCTTATAGATAAAAAAATAAAACTATTGTTACAATTCCTAAGCCCCCAAAATTTTTCTCTTAGTTTATTTTTCTCCAACTCTTTTTTTACAATAATCAAGTATTTTTCGATAATATGAGCCAAGAGATTTGCCAGACTTTTTTGCTTTCTGTTTTATCAACTCATCCATTTCTTCTATAATCTTATCTTTTTTCATCTTATTTCAATTATCTGCTTCTGTTGTTTAGTTGTCTTTTCAAAAGCTTTCTTAAATAAAATTGTCATTTCTTCTTTTGTTACAGAATTTGAAACTCTTTTCTTCATTTCTTCAAGTTCTTCTTTCCTAATTTTTGCTTCATGTTCTTCTTTCTCCAATCTATTTTTCAATTCTTCAATCTCTGTATTTTGGAAATTATTACTAACTTCTTCCATATCTAAACCACTTCTTGAAATATAGATATCTGGCATTGGAGAATTAAACTTCCAACCAAAGAAAATACAAAGTTGTTGCCGATTCATACGGGTTGCTAACCATGTGGCACATGAACTTCTAAATAAATGATAATATAAATTTCTTTTCAAAACTCTTTGCCCTAATCGTTTAAGCCATTTTCTCCCTGTGTCGTAGCTCATTAATAATAATGGTTCTTCTGGATTCATTCCTTTTCTTAATTCTAAATAATCTCTTGCAACTTTTAATGCTTGAGGGTGATACATAGTTATTGTTCTTCCTTTTGTTTTAGAAAATCCATGTCTTATTCTAATCTTAACAAAACTTTCATTTTGTTTAGGTAAGGTCACATCGGAAAATCGAATGTTATGAAATTCCTCTGCTCTCGTTCCAGACGAAAATAAATTTATAATTAAAAATCTCTGTGCATCAGTAGAACAAGCATTATACAATTTATCTAAATCTTTTAAATTAAAACTATCTGGTTCTGATTCCTTACTTGCAATCCTTACAAGCAAAGGTTTTGATAATACTATGAAATACTCTGGTTTTAGTTTCCATTTTAAATATTGTCCAAAAGTATAAAGAATCATTTTTTTACTTCTTATTGCATAAGGATTTCCATTGTATTTTTTTTCTGTGCGATTATATTGTTTGATCTTATCCTCTAATAATGCTTTTTTAAATTTCTTAACATCTTCTATATTATTTTTATTAAAAGATGATATTGGTTTTTTCTTAGATAGAAATACAAAAGCAATTTTAAGATATTGAATAATCCTTTCTATTGATACATCAATATTATTTCCTATTCTTCCAGTAATCTCCCCTTGTCTATATGCTTCTAAAAATTCTTTAATATCTTCTTTGTCTTTATCATTAACGTTCCAAGAATCAATGTCTATTATTCTTTGCTTAACATCCCTTCTATGAGTAAGGATTTTTACAACTTGTTGCATAATATCATTTAGTATTTTAAGGCTTATAAACCTATACTAAATGGGACAAACGCCCCCACCGAGATTCGAACACGGGTCACTGCCTTTCTTCTTTTCTTCCAAAAGGAGAAATGAAAAATGCGCGAGCATTTTACTTTGAAAGGGCAGCATTCTTGGCCACTGAACTATAGGGGCTTCTGCTCCGAGTT